>JFJP01012134.1_pt1 | contig 37142 bp, 31 predicted proteins | sample 431651 | NCBI WGS metagenome assembly JFJP01 (sample SAMN02602958, study PRJNA72255) | Microbial mat metagenome, whole genome shotgun sequencing project. | biome: fresh water; feature: sink hole; material: water; isolation source: purple microbial (photo- and chemosynthetic) mats found in... | reverse complement strand
TATTTCTGCTGGGACAATCCCTTGAACAGGTAATGACTTTTTTGCAGCTCATCCTGATTGTCATCTTCGGGCGTGCCCTGCTGACATGGTTGAATGAAATCTCGGCAAATGCGGTGGCTGTAAAGATAAAAACGGACCTTCGCAACCGCCTCTTTGAGCACATCCTTAAACTTGGTCCCGCTTATTCGCGCCAGCAGCGTACAGGGGAATTAACTGCGGCCGCCGTTGAGGGGATCGAAGCGCTTGACGCCTATTTCAGTCAATACCTGCCGCAATTGGTCATCACCGCACTCGTGCCAATTTCAATCCTTGTATTTGTCTTCCCGATCGACCTGCTTTCAGGGTTTGTCTTTCTCATCACTGCACCATTGATCCCCTTCTTTATGATCATGATCGGCAAGGGCGCTGAGGTGGTCACAAATCGTCAATATGAAACCCTGCGCCTGTTGAGTGCACACTTCCTCGACAGCCTGCAAGGACTGACTACTCTGAAATTATTCGGGCAATCCAAGGCGCAGACGCGGACCATTGCCCAAGTCAGCGAAAAATTCCGCGATACCACAATGGGCGTCCTGCGGATCACTTTTCTCTCTGCGCTTGCGTTGGAACTGCTTGCAACCCTCAGCACTGCAGTGATCGCCGTTGAGATCGGGTTTCGATTGCTTTATGCCCAAATGGAATTCCAGCCCGCCCTCTTCCTGCTGGTGTTGGCACCTGAATTCTATATGCCCTTGCGCGCGCTCGGCGCACGTTTCCATGCCGGGATGAACGGCACAACAGCGGCAAAACGAATTTACGAAATATTAGACACACCTATTCCTGCAGAGTCGATGATTGAACGCCGGGTATCAACAGACCTGAAGACACAACCTTTGACTTTTGATGTTCAGCTGGAAAACGTTTCGTTCACATATCCCAATGAATCCACCCCCGCGCTTGAAAAAATCAACCTCACCATCCGGTCTGGACAACACATTGCCCTGGTCGGCAAAACCGGCGCGGGAAAATCCACGCTTGCAAGCCTTCTGCTGGGGTTTATTCAACCTGATGAAGGCAGGATCATTACGCATCACGCAATTGCCGTTCCCCAAATCCTGCCTCCGAATCTTCAGCGATTCATCGCCTGGGTTCCACAAAAACCGCATTTATTCCATGACACCATCGCGGCGAACATCAGACTTGGCAAAGCAGATGCAACAGATGAGGAGGTTATCATCGCCGCGCAAGCCGCGAGTCTGCACGAATTTATCGAATCTCTGCCAAAGAAATATGAGACTGTCATAGGGGAAAGCGGCGCACGCCTTTCCAGCGGACAAGCCCAACGGCTTGCCCTCGCGCGCGCCTTCCTCAAGGATGCGCCCATCCTCATTATGGATGAGCCCACTTCCAGCCTCGACCCTGAAACGGAAGCGCTGCTGGAAGACTCAACCCGGAGATTAATGCAAGGGCGCACCACCATAACCATCGCCCATCGTCTCAACACCATCTTTCAATCTGACCTAATTGTTGTCCTCAGATCAGGCCGCATCATCGAACAGGGAACGCACCGTGAACTTCTAGCAAACAAGAGCGTTTACGCGAGATTGGTCAAGACACTCGATGACCAGGTGGGACCGCATATTGAAACCCGGATCGAAAGTACAAAGGCGGTATTCACAAATCATCCTGAACCTTTGACGTTCGATTTACAACCAGCGACCCTCCCCCAAAAAACAGCCGCAAGTTCCATCCTTCCCCGTCTGCTTTCCTTCCTTGAAGGCAATTGGCATCGCGTTGCGCTTTCAGTATTGATCGGCTCGGTCACCATCGGTTCCAGCGTTGCACTCATGGGTACATCAGCATGGCTGATCTCCACCGCGGCACTTCACCCATCTGTGGCAGACCTCGGGGTCTCGGTTGTCGGTGTGCGCTTCTTTGGCATCACACGCGGAATTGCCCGTTATTTTGAAAGACTCGTCTCACACGATGTGACTTTTCGCCTGCTTTCCCACTTACGTGCCTGGTTCTATGAAAAACTTGAACCCCTTGCTCCCGCCCGTCTAATGGATTTCCGCGCCGGTGACTTGCTTTCCCGGATCATCGGCGACGTGGAAACATTGGAAAATTTCTACGTGCGGGTTGTCTCTCCGCCTTTAACGGCGATCATCGTTGGGCTCTTCACTTCAATTTTTCTCGCATCCTTCCACCCGTCGCTTGCCCCTGCTTTCCTGACTTTTTTCATTAGCCTTGGCCTTATCCTGCCCATTCTTTCGCAGATCCTCAGCCGTCGCCCGGCGGAACAGACCATCAACCTGCGCGCAGATCTTCACACCCGCCTGGTGGATGGTATTCAGGGTATGGCTGATCTACTCGCCTATGGACAAGGGGCGGAACGACTCACTCAAATTGCAAAGAACGGACTTGATTATGGCAATGCCCAACGCCGTATGGCACAGATTACGGGTTTTCACTCAAGCCTGACAACCTTGCTCACCAATCTCGGTTTGTGGACGATCCTGCTTCTTTGCATCCCATTGACAGCATCAGGGTCCATCGCAGGACCCATGCTTGCCTCGCTCACCCTGCTCACGTTTGCTTCTTTTGAAGCCGTCATCCCGCTGCCGCTTGCCGCTCAGATGTGGAATGCCTCGCGTGAGGCCGCGAGGAAGTTGTTCGAGGTGGTCGATACTGAACCGGCAGTCCGCGATCAGTCGGCTGTGAGCAGCGCGCAGCTGCAAAATGAACTACCTGACATACGAATTTCAAATTTATCCTTCACATATCCCAACCAAAGCATCCCTGCCCTGCAAAACATGACTTTTGACCTGCCGCCCGCGACTATGACTGCCATTGTCGGACCCAGCGGCGCAGGGAAATCTACGATCGCCAATTTAGTCCTCCGCTTCTGGGAATACGAAGGTGGAGAAATTTCCTTCAGCGGAAAATCACTTAAGACCCTGGACCAGAATTGGGTGCGGACACAGATCGGTCTTGTCTCACAGAATACTTACTTCTTTAATACATCCGTCCGTGAAAATTTACGATTCGCCCGTCGCAAGGTCACCCAGGAGGAAATTGAATCCGCCGCCAAAGCTGCACAAATCCACGACTTCATTATGAAACTTCCCAAAGGGTACGATACCATGATCGGCGAACAAGGGCTGCGGCTTTCAGGTGGAGAACGCCAACGACTGGCAATTGCGCGTGTGTTGATAAAAAACGCGCCTGTCCTGATCCTGGATGAACCCACTGCCAATCTTGATGCGCTTACAGAAAAAGAAATCCTTGAAACCTTGTTTGGCGTGATGAAACAAAAAACCTCTCTGCTGATCACACACCGCTTGATCGGATTGGAAAGCATGGACAACATCATTGTGATGGACCATGGTCAAATTGTGGGACACGGAACACATGCAAGCTTGCTTGAACAAAACAGCTTGTACCAGCGCTTGTGGACATATCAAAATCGAATTCTTGACCTGACAGAGACCATATCCACCTGATCCAGAATAAGGAAGGTTAAAAAAAGCCATCCTGCGGGTTGAACAACCTGCAGGATGGCTTTTAAATCCGCTATTATTTTGTGCAGAAGTTTACGGACAGGCGCCCATATTAACTTTTATGGTCACGGAACCGGCATCAGCAGCGGCGAGAGGAGCACAGCAATTCTGAGCGGCATCATACCCCAAGCCATCCTGGCATTGACCCGTGCCGGTCGTCAAGGCATTTGCGGCACAGGCAGAGTTGGTGAACTTGAGTTCATACGTCCACAATTGTTTCCCGGTACAAGTGATCACATTTTTATCATCTACAACAGTTCCACTATCCTGACACTTTAATTCACCCGACGGGTCAAGTGCTTCAAATGTGGTCCCAGGAACAACATTGATATTCTGATAGGGGATCTTATCCACACAGAATGTATCAATCGCCTCGGTGTTCTTCACTTCAGGCGCGGCACAAGAAGTTGCCGCCTGACAGGCGGGGGCAAAACTCTGCACAGTGGCAACAGGCTGTTCTGCAACGGTTGGAGCAACTTCAACAGGGGCCTGGGTCGGCACAACTTCCACAGGGGGGGGCGCAGCTTGCGTTGCAGGGGCGGCGGCACCGCTGCACGCTGAAGCGAACAAAACCACCAAAACGGTCACAGCCAACATAAGATAAGTTGATTTTTTCATAAGATATCTACTCCTTGAATTGTATTTGATTTGTAAGACAATATCATTGTACATGCTGGGTACAGATAGGCTATGGGAGTATTGTCCTATTTGGTTATAATAGACCTTACATGAACCTTTCAACTTTGTCCCTTACCGACCAACGAAACCTTGTAAAAAGCAGGGAAATTGACGTTTCAGAGCTTTCTTCAGCCTGTTATCGGCAAATCGAGAAGCTTAACCCGCTTCTTAATGCTTTTATCACGGTAATACCGCCTGAATCGTCTCCATCGCTAAGCGGGGCGCTTTGCGGCATTCCCCTCGCTGTAAAAGACCTTTACGATACGGAAGGAATTCGGACAACGGCGGGAACACGGTTTTTCGCCGATAACATACCCCATGCAGATGCGGTGGTTGTGCAAAAAATTAAAAAAGCGGGCGCTCAGATCGTTGGGAAAACCAATACACATGAAATAGCACTTGGCGTGACGAATAACAATCCGCATTTTGGCGCATGCAAAAATCCATGGGACATCACCCGCACACCCGGTGGTTCCTCGGGCGGAAGCGCGGTGGCGGTTGCTACGGGAATGGCGATGGCAGCGCTAGGTACAGACACGGGAGGTTCGATTCGCATTCCTGCGGCCTTGTGTGGCATTGTTGGGCTCAAACCCACGTATGGGCGTGTAAGTCTGCGTGGAATTCTGCCGCTTTCATGGAACCTCGATCACGCAGGACCGATCACCCGCAAAGTGGAAGATGCCGCACTCATGCTGCAGGTCATCGGCGGTTACGACGAACTCGACCCGGCTTCAATCAAAACCCTGCCGGGAGATTATTACAGTCATTTAAAAGACACGATGAAAGAACGCAAAATTGCACTGGCGGTCGGGAGTTTTATTGAAGATGCAGACGGGGAAGTTTTGGAAGCAGTCCATAAAGCCTCCCAAATATTGGCTGAGCAAGGCGCGCTAATTACCGAAGTAAATATGGACTTTCTTAAAGAAGGCACCCTGGCCAATGCCCTGATGACTCAAGCCGATGGCGCGGCATTTCACCGCGAAAGGTTGCGGGAACACCCAGAGTGGTTCGGTGTGGATGTTCGTCAGAGATTGGAAACAGGTGCGGCATTCACATCCAGCGAATATGCCCTGGCAAGGCGCACCCAGGCTGAAGTAAAAAGAAAATGTGAGTTACTGCTTAATAGTTATGATGTTTTCATTCTCCCCACCACCCCCATCCCCGCGCCCGTACTTGAAGGGGAAAATGCTGTGGAGCGCGCCCGCCAGTTAACACGATTTACCTCACCCTTCAACCTGACCGGGCTGCCTGCTCTAAGTGTTCCATGTGGATTTACAAAAGACGGCTTGCCCATCGGGTTACAGATCGTGTCGCGTGCCTGGAATGAGGCAGGCGTGCTTCGTACAGGCTATAACTTCCAGGAAGCTACTGACTGGCATAAGCAAGATTGCCCTGTTTAATAGACACTGCCCACCCAGCACCAGAAAAAAATACTGTTCAAGGCAAACAAGCAAAGGGCAGGCTGAACAACAATGTGGGACGCAAAAAATAAGCGACTACTATGCCTTTATTTTAAAAAGAAATCAAAACCTTCAGTACGCCCGGCTGTGCAGCCCGATCGAATGCTTTGAGCGCATCCTTTAGCTGATATCTTTCAGCGATCAAGACCGTAGGGTCAACTTCACGCCTTTCCAACAACCGCAAGGCTGGAGCAAAGGGACCACAGCGCGAACCGACCACTGTAATTTCATCCACGACAATGGAGGAAAGATTAATATCGATATTCCCTGCATAAGTGGATTTCATCACCAGAGTCCCACGCGGGCGGACTGCTTTTCTCGCCAAATTGAATCCGTCAGGCGAGCCTGTGGCTTCCACCACCACATCCCACTTGCGCGGTTCAATATCAGCCTCGGAGATGGATAGAATTCCGCGGGCACTCAACATATCCCTCTGATATGAATGGCGCGTCAGCACATGCAGATCACAGCCTGTGAGGGCGAGCGTCTGGGCGATCAATTGTCCCAACCTGCCGGCGCCGACCAGAAGCACGCGGTCTGTCGGTTTTATGGGTGTTTGTTGCTGTATTGCCAGAGCAGCAGCAAGGGGTTCGGTAAATACTGCCATTTCATCTGGAACTGAAACAGGTACGGCAAACAAATTCTCAACGGGAAGGGTGGTGTATTCTGAAAAAACACCCTGCCGGTTGGTGATGCCAAGTACGGTACGGACCTCGCAGTGAGTCGGGCGTCCATTCAGGCAGGCTTCGCAATGACCGCAGGCGGCATTGATCTCCCCCACCACGCGTTGACCGATCCACAATGGATCAGGCGCACTGACCACATCACCTACAAACTCATGTCCCAACACACCTGTATATGGATAATAGCCCTTCACCAGCTCAAGGTCGGTACTGCAAATACCCGCCTTGCGAATTTTTATCAAGGCCTCACCAGGCTTGTCTGGCTGTGGAATATCGCGTAATGAGATCTGGTTTTTTTCCAGCCACACTGCTTTCATAATTTTATCCTTCCTGGCCCAAAGGTTTAAAATGGCTTGAGGGTCTATTATTACCTGTTGCTTCTCTGCCTGATCGCTTCATAAGTGATCAACGCAGTCGCAATCGAAACGTTTAATGAATTCACTTTTCCCATCATCGGTATTTTCACCTTAACATCCGCGTTCTGCATCCAGAAATCCGTCAACCCTTCATCTTCTGTGCCGACTGCGATCGCGGTGGGTTCTTGCAGATCAACATCAGTATACATTACCTCTGCAGATGGCGTGGCAGCCAGAACGCGCATTTTTCTGGACTTGAGCCATGCCAGAGCCGTTGACGAAACAACCTCTACCGTGGGCACCGTAAAAACTGCCCCGCGGCTGGCACGCACCACGTTGGGATTCCACAAATCCACCCGCGGGTCACAAACAAGAAGGGCATCCACGTGAGCGGCATCAGCTGTGCGTAATATTGCCCCCAGGTTGCCGGGTTTCTCAACTGACTCGGCTACGATCACCAAAGGAGATGGTTTCAATGTCAGATCTTCGAGTGCTGTTTTGGGGATGGGAAAAATTCCCAGCCACCCATCAGGATTATCACGATAGGAGATTTTCTCGAAAACAACTCGGGTGACAGTGGTTACATCAGCGTTGACAATGTCCATGTCACGCGAAATGATCTCGGGCGCAGTCAGTATCGATAGCGGCTTGAGTCCACTGCCGAGAGCCAGGGTCAGCTCATCATAGCCTTCCACCAGCATGAGCCCATCCTTTTGACGTTGACGTTTATCCTCACGCAGTCTGACAATGTGTTTAATTTGGGGGTTCTGTAAACTTGTGATATCCATTTTTAAAACCATTAACAAGATCAGGGGTGCTTGCGCATATCGATTGCGCTCAATACAGAAATTTCATTTTACCAGCAGCAGGCACGCGGCTGAATGCGTCTTGCTGAGCGTAACCGATGGCGGGTCACTGTCTTTACAGATGGCAATTGCCACCGGGCAGCGTGGATGAAAGCGGCAGCCCTTTGGCACATCAATGGGATTTGGAGTTTCACCCTGCAGGATAATTCTCTCATGGCGCAGCCGGGGATTCGGAACAGGGATGACGGAGATCAATGCTTTAGTGTACGGGTGTTTTGGTTTCTCCAATACTTCCAACATGGTGCCGATCTCGACAATGCGCCCAAGATACATCACTGCCACACGGTCTGCGAAGAAGCCAACCGACCCAAGGTCATGCGTGATGAAGATGACTGCAATCTGGCGCGTAATACGAAGTTCAGCAAGCAGGTTGATGATCTCAGCCCGGATGGACACATCGAGCATGGAGACAGGCTCATCTGCCAGGAGTATTTCCGGCTCAAGCACAAGCGCGGCGGCGATCACCACGCGCTGCCGCTGTCCGCCTGAGAGTTCGTGGGGAAAGCGGCTCAGGTACACTTCGGCCGGCTTCAAGCCTGCATCTTCCATGGCTTTCATTACACGTTCGTCACGTTCCCTTTTGTCTTTCGCAATTCCATGCACAAGCAGGGGTTCGTTGATGATCTCTTCAATGGTCTGTGTGGGGTTGAGAGACTCATAAGGGTCTTGAAAAACCATTTGTATCTTTCGCCGCAGTTCCTTGCGTTCGCTTTCCTTGAGATGCGTAATATCCCGCCCCTCAAAGAAAATACTTCCTTCGGTGGGTTCTTCAAGTCCCATTAACAAAAGGGATAGTGTTGATTTTCCACAGCCACTTTCTCCCACCAGCGCGATCACTTCACTGTGCCTGAGACTGAAACTCACATCATCCACCGCATGGACAAAACGCGCTTCGCGCGAGAACAAACGGGGACGACCCGCATCAAAATACTTCTTTAATCCGCGCACTTCCAGAAAATGTTCCGTATTCATTTGGACGCCTCGATCAAATGGCAGCTTGCAAAATGCATTTCACCTATTTCAGACAGGGAGGGTTGTTCGGTGTGGCAACGGTCAAATGCGGCAGGACAGCGGGGCGCAAAACGGCAGCCCGCCGGGAGCGCCTCCAAACGAGGGGGATAGCCCGGGATCGAGGAGAGTTTCTTCTTGGGCTTTGTCAGGTCAGGGAAGGCTTTAAGTAATTCCTGTGTATACGGGTGACGTGCTTCATTGTAAATTGTATCCACATCTGCGTATTCGGCGGTGACTCCGCCATACATCACCAGAACCCTGTCACAGATCTCCGCCACCACGCCAAGGTCATGCGTCACAAAAATAATGGCAAGCCCAAGTTTCCTGCGCAGGCTGTCCAGCAGCTCCAATATTTGTGCCTGGATCATTACGTCCAAAGCCGTGGTCGGCTCATCAGCAATGATCACCTGTGGGTCGCAAGCCAATGCCATCGCGATCATTGCGCGCTGGCGCATTCCGCCTGAATATTGGTGTGGATATTGTTCCTTATGATCTGCGGCTATGCCCACGAGGTCCAGCAGTTCGATCACGCGGACCTGCAATTTATCGTGGTCGATGGCAGGCATGTGCTTGATAATCGCCTCAGCAATTTGATCGCCCACGGTCCGCACAGGGTTCAGGGCATTCATTGCACCCTGAAACACGATCGAGATTTCCTTCCAGCGCACAAGGTTTAATTCCTCATCACTGATCGCGGTCAGGTCCTGGCCATTAAAGAAAACCCTGCCATTTACGATCTGCCCTGCTGAGGGCAGCAAACGCAGGAGCGATAACATCAACGTCGTTTTACCGCAGCCGCTCTCTCCCACCAAACCGATCAACTCCCCTTTGTTCAATGTAAAGCTGACATCTTCAACAGCCCGGGCCGCTGGTTTGCCCTCATTAATATAATTAATGGAAAGATTTTGGACTTCAAGCAGCGCCCCTTTTGCCTGTCTCGATTCAACATGCCCGCGTTGGATCGCCGGTCTGCCTGGCAGTAAATGATGCGTATCCAACCTTGGGTTTAATACCTGCTCAAGACCCTGTCCCAACAGGGTCAACCCGAGGACAACCCACACAATGCCAAAACCTGGAAATAATAATGCCCACCAGGCGCCAATGGACATGGCACCGCGTCCAAATGCGTAGTTGAGCATTTGGCCCCATGAGAGGGCTGTCGGGTCGCCAAGTCCAAGAAAAGAGAGTGCGCTTTCGTTGAGAATGGCAAGCGATACGACAAGCACCCCCTGCACCACCAGGATCGGCATGACCAAAGGCAGAATATGACGGGAGATGATATGGCCATTTCCGGCACCGACAGCACGGGCGCGTAAAACGAACTTGCGTGATTTGACAGCCAGTGTCTGCGAGCGGACAACCCGCGCGGTGGTTGTCCAGCCGAGCAAGCCGATCACAAAAATGATATTCAGCAGGGAAGGTTGGGTCAGCGCAACGATCACCACCATCAATGGCAGGTCAGGGATGACGAGCATAATATCGGTGATCCGCATGAGAACATTTTCCCAGCGCCCGCCAAAGTAGCCTGCCACAAGCCCGGTCACCCCGCCAATGATGATGGAAATAAAGGCGGCAAAGAAACCCACTGTCAGCGAGACACGCGCGCCAAAAACAAAATTTGAGAAAACATCCTGTCCTGCATCATCCGTCCCAAACCAGTGCACAGAATTGGGTGGATTATAAATATCGTCGATCTCGACCGAAGCCGACGAAGAGGAATCATACGGGGCGATGGCAGGGGCAAAAATTGCCATGAGAACAATGACCATCAGCATGACAAGCCCGACAATACCGATTCTGCTCTTGCTAAAAACCCGCCAGAAATTCAGCAAACGGTCAGCCCATTGGTTTTTAGGTTCAATAACCTTGATCGTGGTTTCCATGGGTTACTCCGTTTGCACACGTGGATCGAGATAGTTATAGGTAAGGTCGGCAAGGAAGTTGGCAAAGATCACAGCGATCGCAATTAATACGAATGCACCCTGCAGGACGGGGAAATCACGCCGACCCACTGCTTCGAAGATCGCCAGGCCCAGCCCTGGCCACGAGAAGACCGCCTCGATTTGTATGGCTCCAGCCACCGTAAAACCAAGATTAATGGCGATCACCGTCACCAGTGGCAGCATGGCGTTTTTGAGCGCATGATCTTTCAATATCTGAAATGTACTCAACCCTTTGGCCTTGGCGGTCAGAATGTAATCCTCAGAAAGCACATCCATTAAACTGGAACGCATAATCAGGGTGTATTCGCCCATATAGATAATGGTGTAGGTTAATGTTGGCAGTATCATGTGAATGCCAATATCCGCCCATTGTTGTAAAAGAGGAAGCGCACTTGAGCCCGGCGTGGCTTTGCCCGCCAATGGCAAACCATTGTTACTCCCCCAAAACAACAAAAGAATTGCAAGCCAGAAGGTTGGCAGGCTCCAGGCCATCAGACTGGTGATCACTGCAGAATAATCAATAGCTGTACGCGCTTTCCATGCCGCGAATACACCGAAAACCACCCCGATCATGATCGACAGGATTTGCCCCGCGCCGATCAATAGAACAGTATTCCATAGACGTTCAGCCAGAATATCTGCTACCGGACGATTTGTGTGATAACTAATTCCCAACTCACCCTGCAATAAGTTGCGGACATAAATAAAGAATTGCGTATCCAACGGGTTAACCGTGCAGCTTCCCAACTTGATGGGATTCAGGGATTCAAAACAATTGATGACCGGCTTGTCCAACCCGAAACGCACACGCAGCATCTCGACCGCTTCTTTTTTTAATCGCGGGTCGCGAACCCCGGCCCTCGCCGGGTCACCGGGCAGAACGCGGAATAAAAAGAAATTCAGGACGATCACAAACAGGATGGTAAATATGGACCATGCCAGTTTTTTCAGTAAGGTTCGGGTTCGATTCAAGGTCACTCCAAAGAGTCAACTCATTGCATGGGCGCTTCCCTGACACCAGCCTCCACAAAGTTCCGGGTGGAGGCAAGCGCAAGGGAAACCATCCGCAGCAATCCCTGTGTTCCCAGGGATTGCTGCGTACCGGCAAGTCCGATCGGAAAGGAGGAACCTTCCCGCGCAATGACACTAGTTACAATTTTTATTTATTTAACCGGTTCGATCACCACCAATGAACTCACATCTGAAAGTTCCACTTTTGCCTGACCGGTCAGCCATCCGCTAAAACGATCTGTGCGGAAGGCTTGTGTTGCCTGCTCATAGTATGGAATGATATAGACCACATCATCATGTACGATCTTCTGCATTTCCCAAACGATGGCTTTGCGCGCCTCAAAATCAAGGGTGGTTTGCTGCTGCGCATAAAGTTCGTCAAAGGCGGGGTTGGAGTAACCAGTCTCGCTGGAACCCGTGGGAATCGCCTCAGTGGTATACACATATAACAGCGCGCTTGGGTCAGGATCAGATCCCCAGCCCCAAAGCATCATGTCAAAGTCGAATGCCGGGCAGCATTGGGCGGTTAGCGCATCGGGGTCCACTGCCTGCATTTCCAATGTAACACCGATCTCAGCCCACATCTCGCTTAACAATTCAGCCATACGCGGGGCAGTGATGCTGTCACTCGGCCAGAAAAGACGGAAATTCAATGGGCGTGAACCATCCGGCAATTCACGAACTCCATCGCTGTCTGTGTCCAAATATCCGGCATCATCCAGGATCTTGTTTGCCTTGGCAGCATCATACTCGTAATCCTTGATGGAATCGTTGTACCAGACGCCAAGTCCATCGGGGATAAGGGTCAAACCGGGAGAACCAAGCCCCAGCAGCACAACATCGATCAGTTTTTGTTTATCGGTGGCATGTGCCATGGCAAGGCGCACATCACGGTCACGCAAAGCAGGGTGTCCCGTACAAACGCCCCCCTCATCCTTTGGACAATTTTCTTCCGCAGTCTGATTAAAGATAATGTCAGAAACCCCGGGAGCAAGCGGCGAGCCGACCACCACTTCAACATTTTCTGCAGTCTTCAATGACTTGACTGCAGTGTTGGGCATTTCTGTGATCATATCCAATTGACCGGTCTTGATCGCTTGCACGAGCGCATCCTGGTTCTCAAACGTCTGGAAGATGACCTCGTCCACTTTTGGCGGGGTGGCAAAATGTTCCTTATTGGCGGTCAGACGGATAAATTCACTTTGAACGTATTCCGTCATCATAAAGGGTCCCGAACCGACCATCTCAATGTTTTCATATTCAAGTTTATCCACGCCCTCCCAAATATGTTTGGGAAGAACATACAGAAACACCAACTGGCTTTCGATATTCGGGATTGCCTCTGTCAGGGTCAGGATAACTTCATTATTTTCAGTGGCTTCAATGCTTTCGAAGTACGGCGTGTAATATCCATTCATGTATGGATATTCAGGCGTATCCTTATAAAGGTTATAGGTGAAGGAAATATCTTCGGCGGTTAACGGCTGGCCGTCGTGCCATTTGATGCCGTCCCGGATCTTGTACGTATACACGAGCCCATCATCTGATACTTCGACACTCTCCGCCAAAGTCATGGTGAAGGAACCGTCAAGATTGAGTTCATACATCGAATCATAGACCAACTCCAGAATGGTATATGCCTCGACCAGAATCGCCATCCCCGGGTTGAGCGAGTCGGGGCTGCCTGCCCAACCAATGTGGACTACCGCCGGAGTGGTCGGAGGCTCAACGGCTTCTACAGCCTCCCCGCCGGAAGCGGCTGGTGAAGCCTCTGTGCCTGTCGACGACGCACCACCGCACGCCGAAAGAAGCAGCGCTGCAAGAACCAAAAGGTATAACAGTTTGTGTTTCATGCTTTTCTCCTCTCCAATTGAAGGTTTAATATTCCCAATATACAATGCGCCACGACAGAATCATCTGCCATGGCGCAGTTGCTTGTTTCGTCAGAAATCGACGAAGTCAGAGTTCAAACAAGACAGGGGAATATCCACTGGTTATGAATTTTACTGTAATATCAGATTTCGTGAAAGTAAATCTTAACAATGGTCAAAATTCATGTCGCGCAACCCCATGGGACCTCCTCATACAGGTCAATGGAGCCATGGTGATAAACCAGTTGACCTGTATGAGGTTTGCAGAAGTACTACATGCGGCGACCGCTGCGGGGATCAAGCGCATCGCGCAAGCCATCACCAACAAAGTTGATTCCCAGAACGGTGAGCAGGATCAGGGTGCCGGGGAAAAACCACAGCCAGGGAGCGGTCTCCAGGTAGCGATAGGCTCCATCCAGCATATTTCCCCAGGTGGCGGTTGCACCTTGCACACCCAGCCCCAGAAAACTGACATATGCCTCGGAAATAATTGCCGCGGCAACCCCAAGTGTCGCACTGACGATCAGCGGCGCCAATGTGTTCGGCAATAAATGGACAAAGATAATTCGACGATCAGACGCACCCAGGGCTCGCGCTGCCGAGATAAAATCCTGTTCGCGCAGGGAGAGGATGTTGGCGCGTACAATGCGTGCAAGATACATCCATGACGTGACACCGATTATGAGAACGATCGCAAGGACGCTGCCCGTCAACTCGCGTCCCAATATATACACCGAAGGCAGGCTGTTTCCAAAGAAACGCGCACCAATGATGAGCAGGAACAGACTCGGAATGGTTAGCATGGCCTCGGTAATGCGCATCAAAATGTTGTCTATCCATCCGCCGTAGTATGCCGCCAGCGAACCAATGACCGCCCCCAACAGCACCTCCACAATGGCGGCGGAAATACCGATCAGTACCGATATTTGTCCGCCATACACTGTACGGGCCAGAATGTCACGACCAATGACATCCGTACCAAACAGGTGTTCAGAGGATGGGGGCAGAAGTTTTGAGCCGGTATCATTGCAGTTTGCCCAGGCCTCGCCTCTCAACTCCTGCTTCAAGGGGACACAATAACCGCGCAATAACATCCCGGCGAAACTGACGTAAAAAATTAACAACACCAGTATGCCAAGCCCAACCATGGCCATGGTATGTTTGCGAAAACGACGTACCGCCAGGGCCATTGGCGAGAGCATCGGGGGGTTGACCTGGGGAATTTGTGTGGATGAATCTGTCATGATGTTATTCCAGCCGAATACGAGGATCAACAAATGAATAAACGATATCAGTAATGATCTGGAAGACCACTACAGCCAGTGCAATTAGCATGAGAATGCCCATAAGTACAGGGAAGTCTGCGCGTTCGGTGTGGTCGATAAATAGACGCCCCATTCCAGGCCAGGCAAAAATACGCTCTGTGACTACAGCACCAGCCAGCAGGAATGGAAGATCAAGCCCGATGAGTGTGATGAAGGGCAGCGCGGCATTTGGGAGGGCATGCTTCCCGACCACAAGCATGGAACGCAATCCTTTGGCGCGCGCTGTACGTACATAATCCTCTCCCAGCACTTCCATCACACTGGACCTTACAAATCGGCTGTAGCCTGCGATGCTGATAATGGACAATGTTGTAACCGGCAGGATCATGTGTTTGAACAATTCAAACGGTGTTTTTCCGACAGCCGGGTCGTACATTCCTACCGTTGGAAGATATGGCAATCCCCAGCGCCGAAAGTTCACAGCAAAGATATACATCAATGACAAGGCCAGCCAAAAGACCGGCATGGAATAACCAATGAAGGATAACCCTGTGACGACATTATCAAATACGGAATAAGGACGCAGGGCCGAAACCAGGCCCAGCGTAAGCGAGAATATAATAATGATCACTTCAACGGTCAGCATTAACAGCAATGTGTTCGGCAGACGCTCCCCGATCATTTTGATCACCGGTTGGCGCGTCACCAGGGAATTACCCCAATCACCGCGCAAAATTCCCGTGCGTTTGCCGGGGGTCTCCGAAATGCCGTCCCCGTCCATATCTATCTTATTCCAATCGTTGCCAACCAGCCAGGTAACATATTGCATATAAACTGGCTGGTCCAATCCCATTTGACGGCGCAAACGTTCCTTGTCCTCCGGGCGCGGCGGAATGCGCCCGCCCAGTGTGGCAATGGGGTCGCCAAATGCCTGCATCAGCACAAATAATATGATGCTGATAATAAAAAGTTGTGGAATGGCTTGCGCCAGTCGCCGAAGGATATAGTTGGTCATGGTTGTAAATAAATTGACCTGCCGGGTTTTCCAACCCGGCAGGTACAGATTTTTCTCAGCTTACTCGACAATTTCCCATTCAGATACGTTCCAGAACGGGTAAACACCGGAGAATTTTACGCCTGTCAGACGGTTGTTGAGGGACCATAGGTCAGGGTCCTGCCAAATGCCGATATAGACGTAATCATCATAGATGATCTGCTGGATTTGATTGTACAGTTCCTTACGCTTGCCCGGATCAAGGGTGGTGGCTTGCTCCGCCATCAATTTGTCGATCTCCGGATTGCAATAACCCTGGGTGTTGGCACCATCGGGGTTATCCGCGCTGGCGATTTGATCGCACACCCAGCCTGAAGATGCATCCGGGTCGGGATAGGAATTCTGAACACTGGAATATTGGGCGATCTCATACAACCCTTGTGCCTGAGGTCCGCCGTCGTTGTAACCATTCCAGAAGATATCGCTGGAGTGATTGATCAATTCAACGCCAATGCCCACCAGCTTCCACTGTTGTTCCACTACAGCCTGCATGTTCTTGCGCAGTTCGCGGGTGTTGGTTATATATCGCAGTTTCAAGTCAATGCCGTCTTTCTCGCGCACCCCATCGCCATTGCTGTCCACCCAGCCGGCGGCATCCAGCAATTCTTTCGCCTGTTCGGGATCGTATGGATAAGGCTCGAGGGTGTCAGTCTGGTAGGGCGGAGTGGCATCCCAGAAAGTGACATTCACCGGGTTAATATCTTCCGACAAAAGGTCCTTCACGATCGTGAAGCGGTCAGTGGCCAGTGCAACCGCTTTGCGGACATTTACATCCAACATAGCCGGGTGGGTTGTGTCGGGGTTTACGTTCAGGAACCAGGCTTCATTGTAGCCAGAATCAACCGCGATCACTTTCACGGTTCCGCCTTCTTCAACCTTCTCGATCTGGTCTGCCGAGAGGAACACACCGATGTCGGTATCTCCGGCGATGATGGCGGCTTCCTGGGCAGCATCATCCGGTACGATGCGGACGAAGACCTGCTCGAGTTTGGGCGGATTGATCCAATTGGGATTGGCGACAAATGCAAGGTGACTACCGGTCTCCCATTCGCTTAATACGAAGGGACCAACACCAACGGTGGGATTTCGGTTCCACTCAGCGTTGTCAATGGTGCCATCCGCCTCGAAGACAGGCTGTAAGATGTGCTTGGGAAGCAGCCAGTAGAATAGCGAAGTTGACCAGGCAGCGAAGGGTTTATTGAATGTGATCACAACTGTTGTGGGATCCTCTGCCACTACGCTGGTAACATACTCTTCATACGGATAGCGGCTTTGAGGAACGTTCTTATCAGACATGATCATTTCATAGGTGAAGACGTAGTCGTCCGCTGTCAGGGGCTCGCCATCGCTCCAGGTAACATCGTCACGCAGTTTGAAAGTAACGGATTGCCCGTCGGCGCTCAAACCACCGTTTTCGGCGGTTGGAATTTCAGCCACCAGCACCGGGACGGGATTTCCAGTTTCATCAAAACTCCACGATGGCACCAGATAGAACGGGCGCAGGTAACCCGAGAAGGACATGGAGGTATACATCGGGTTGAGATTATCAGGCTCTTGTGTAAAAGTTATGGTGGCTGTACCGCTGAATGTTGGGGCAGGGGCCTCGGCGGCAGGTTCTTCTGCAGCAGGCGCCTCAGCGGCAGGCGCTTCTGCAGCGGGCGCTTCCGGCGTTGTCCCGCCACAAGCAGAAAGCACAAGCATGAAAGCGATCATCAAAAACAGTACGGACTTTAGATGTTTCATTTGTTTCTTCTCCTTTTTTGATTTTTAACACATGAACGATCCATGCGTCACTTACGAAGTAATTCAAGCTTTGGAATATCCGCCTTGCGTGTTTCGACTTCAAATGAGCAGCCGCTTGTCAGAACATGGATACGGATGCCGCTCACCGCAACTGCCCCGCCATTTTGGATTTCCGCCGCATTTGTGGATTCCATCTGACTTCCATCCACGATCGTAACCGCGCCTGATCCTGTTACTGTAATATGTGCCTCATCCTCCACGATGGCTGCGGTGTTCTCGTCAACGCCGACACCCAGCAAACCTGGGTGTGCTGCAATTAAGTAAAGTAATCTTCCAAGCCGGTCACGCTGGCGAAAGTGCTGGTCAAAGACAATATTATTTGTCAGCCCCAGCCCCGGTGCAAATTGAGCAATGCCCTCGCTGGGAGTCGGTCCCCCCTTTCCGTAGGCGATCATCACCTTTGGCATAACAGCCGCGCCCGCGCTCGTCCCTGCAATGATCACACCGCGGCGATACGCATTTAAAATTTCCGTTTCAAGAGGGGTGCCGCCGATCAGGACCGGCAGGCGCATTTGGGTTCCACCAGTGATAAATATTCCGCTGGCAGAACACACCGCTGAAAGAAAAGGTTCATCCGCGGCTTTATCCCGGGTTCGAAATTCCAAACTGCGGGCAGAGCGGGCACCAAGCTCCAAAAACAGGCTGGCATACTTATGACCTGTATTCTCCAAAATGGAAGGCTGCGGAAAAATAACAATATCCGCATGTTCACCGCCAGCGCGCCGCACAAATTCCTGCAGCACAACAGGCTTTTTATGGCTTTCGTTTCCGCCGATCGGCATCAGTATGGTCATGACTGGGCCTCGAGAAAAGTGACCAGATGTTCAGCCGTGACCTGGATATGTCTTTTCATGGCTTGTTCAGCGGCGGAAGAATCACGCTGTTTAAGTGCGGAAATAATCGCCTTATGCTCGGCAACATCCACCGCATCACGCTCGGGCAGCGGCTGGAACGATGTGGCGGCAAAATTGGCGATCAGCATCGTGGGAAATGTTGCCCACATTTGATGCAGGGTACGGATCAAATATTCACGCCGGCTTGCCTGGTAAATATTCTGATGAAATTTTCTATTGAGTTCACGGTACTTGATGACGGCGTGAGGTGCAGAATTTTCTTCCATCTCATCCTGTAAATTTTCGAGAAAAGACACCTCTTCAGGAGTGATAATTTTTGCCGCAATGGAAGCCGCACGGCTTTCCAGAAATGCACGATGGGAATACAGATCAAGAATATCTTCAATGGAAAAAACAAGCACCCGCGCTCCCCGATATGGGACATGCTCGATCAAACCCTCTGCCGCAAGCTCCTTGAGCGCTTCACGCACAGGCATTTGGCTGACGCCGAAGTCCTGTGCAAGCCTTTCCTGCCGCAGCCATTCGCCGGGTTTATAATGGCCAGACAGGATGGCAGCACGCATTTGTTCAGCGACAACATTGCGTAATTGCTTATGAGAAGCCGTGTCTGTCAGCAAGGATTTGTTTACTCCTGCAAGATTAGATATAATATCCAATAAAGAATATCATGTTTCCAGTTTCAAAGTCAATAGGTTTTCAGGTTTTTTAAGGAAAAATATGGAAAATCCCATCAAACTGACAGAAAAATATGAACGCAATGGCTGGCCTGCGGTCAAACGACCTGACCTAAAACAGCCTGCGGGTTGGAGCCTCTCTCTCATTACCTCTCTCGAGCGGATTCGGTCTCACTCTCTTTCCTCGCAGGGACAGATCGCCTGCATCAAGGACGGTGAAACGCTTTCAGATGTATTCACCCTGCCGGCAGATGGTGGCTGGCTTGCTCGCATTACGACCGAACGTCCACTGGCAGCCTATTGGGATGACGAAATTCCTGAATGGTCCCCTGATGGAAATTGGCTGGCGTTCGGTATCCGTGGACACGTCCACATTGTCCCTTCCCCGGTAAACCTGATCAAAGGGAACGGTCTCCCAAAGAAGATCACTGATTTCGCCCCATCCGCAAGCGCTCCACGGTGGATGCCTGACTCGAACGGCTTGATCGTCAGTGTGGAGCGTAACGACACAGACCAGTTATTGCTGACCGATCGGGATGGATGCTGGCCCCGTGCACTGACCGTAGACTCTGTCGGTGATCACTGGGACCCACGCCCTTCCCCCAATGGAAATTTTGTCCTTTTCAACCTGCGCCGCTTCGACGACCTGAACCGACTCGATATCGTTTTGCTTGAAGTGGCAACAGGCAGGCAAACCACCTTATACGGCAAGCCATCCACACGCGCCATGTCTGCAAAGTGGTCACCCGATGGCAGGTGGATCTCGTTCATTTCACAAGAGACAGGGCGCGAGGAGCTATTTCTCATCAAACCCGATGGGGAAGGCTTGCACCAACTCACCAGGGCTGGGCAGGATATTTTTCAGTATGAATGGTCTCCATCTGGAAAACAGATGTTGGTGGTGGTGAACAAAGGAGGTTCATTCGAGTTAATTCTTCTTGAAGTTGAATCTGGATTAATGTCAACCCTGCGCAATGACACCGGTGTCCACTCGAATCCAAATTGGGCAAAGGATGAGTCTTACATTACCTTCGAATTTGAAGGACCCGCCACCCCGCCTGATCTCTACCGCATGGAACTACCCGGCAAAAAAGTGACGCAACTGACATTTTCCAACCCGCCTGCCTTGCAAAAAAACAAAATGGTTATTCCTGAAACAGTTTCATATAAAAGTTATGATGGGCTCGAGATCCCGGCATTTTTATATCGGCCTGAAAGATCAAACGGCGCCGCCATCGTGTACCCGCACGGCGGACCCAGGGACCAATATGGATTCTTTTGGGATGAATTGGCACAATATTTCACGGCGAAGGGCTACACCTATCTCGCGCCAAACTATCGCGGTTCCACAGGATATGGTCAGGAATTTGAGCGTGCCAACTATAACAACTGGGGGGTCGGTGATACAGAGGATTGCCTGCACGCTGCCAAATATCTGCGGTCTTTCAAAGAGATCAAACCTGACCGAATTGGCATAGCAGGTGGAAGTTATGGCGGCTACATGACCATAGCCTGCCTCTCGCGCGATCCCGAATATTTATTTGCCTGTGGTGTGGCAAAGTATGGTGACTCAAATCTGGTCAGTTCCTGGGCTCAGTGTGAAAAGCGCCTGCGGCTATATACCGAGATATTCCTCGGTCACCCTGCGGATAACCTCGGGTTCTACCTGAAGGGTTCTCCCATCACAGATGCCAAAAACATCCAAAAGCCTGTGCTAATTTTGCATGGCTTGCTTGATACGGTTGTCCCGCCCGAAGCCAGTGAAGAATGGGTCGAGGCCTTGCGCCGGGAAGGAAAATCTTTCGAGTACAAGACCTACGACGATGAACCACATGGCTTCCTGCGCAGGGAAAACCTTTACGATGTATACGAGCGCATGGAGCGGTTTCTTGATTGGTATCTTCTTCCAAAGTAGAAAAGAGCAAAAATGGATACAGATAAATTGTCTGCACGAAAATCGATATGTTTCCCCTTTGATGAATTGACCTGGGATGTGGTTGCGGCTTTGCCGCGCGATACCCCGCTTGTCCTGCCGCTTGGAACTGGCTACGATTTTAATTTGCTCGCTGACCAGTTGGGAAATCCTGCCAGGATCGGACTTTTGCCGCCCTTCCCCTTCGGCTGGCGGGGCAGCGGCCTGGAGATCCCAGAAGCGGTCTTCATTCCTTATATCGTAAATCTACTCGACAGCCTGCGCGATGACGGGTTTACCCGGGTGTTCTGCCTCACGCCGCAAGGCTTCGACCCGCAGTCATCTCAACGATACTTGCTAAATGTCGAAAGATTATCGCAGCCACACCCCTCAAGTTATGCACCGACTACATTCCTGCCGCCCGATTCCGAGCGCGGCAAGGTGATTTTGATCCCCATTGGTCATACAGAGCAGCATGGGTTCCATCTCCCGCTTCTGGTGGATACAGTCATTATCGATTCCATCGCCCGTGGGACTGCCTCAAAAACGCCTACACGCAGCTGGTCGCTGCCCGTTACCCCCTACGGGGTCAGCACCCATCGCTCATCTTTTGCAGCAACCTTCAACGCTGGCGGACGTGCATTCGAGGATTTTTGGGGCGCTGTCATTGATGTTCTTTCAGCGCGTGGATTTGACCGCTTCTATCTAATGAGCGGGCATGGTGGCAATACCTCATTTCTGGTGAATGTCGTCAAATATGCGGGGGAACGCCACCGCCGGATCTTCTGTGCGACTGCCTTTTTGCACACCTCAGGTTCCATCGGCGCGGCTGCGTTGGATAAATATCGCACTTCGAAGATCGGCGGCATGGGGCACGCAGGCGAACTTGAAACCTCATACATGCTCCACCTTCGCCCGGACCTTTGCCAAATGGAACGGGTTGTGGATGAAACCGACTTCATCGCCACCCCCGATTACTATATGGACTGGATCGAAGGTGGCTCACTGGTTGCCAATCCCCCCTGGGATGACGACTCAAAAACAGGCGCATACGGCGCGGGAAGCCAAGCCACGGCGGAGAAAGGGCGCTTATGGTTGGAGGCTGCCATCGCAGAGAAGATTGACCACGTGGAACAGATCCACGAACAACAGGAGCGGCGTGAGAAAAGGCGGAATGAGGGTTATGGATTGTGGGGTAAGTTTCAGGGACAATAGGAAGACGTCAGAAAAGAGAGCGGCCCCACAAGCCCGCTCTCTTTTTTTCACTTTGAATAATTGGAGATAAACTCCTCCCCTTTTCCGATGAATTCATCATGATCATCGGGCGCGGGAGCGGAAGAGAGCAAGTCTTGTGTCTTTTCCCGCAGAACCTGGCGGGCGGTTGGCGCGCCGAGCTCCTGCCATTTTTCCATGCTGTAGTGCGGATATATGCTGCTGACGTAGTATCCATTCTTATAATTTCGCCTGGTGGATGGCTGGCTGAGGAAATTCCCGCCTGCGCCCACTTTGGCAATTTCACCCAAAACAGAGCTGGCATCATCCAATTGAAATCCGTCCCGGATCCTCAAAGCCTGGTCAATGATCTCGTGGACATGAACGATCGTTGTCGGTGAGATCGACTTCGAGGTGAGGGAATCTCCCACGAAGGGCGCCAGATGACCGTGTGAAAGGAGGAGCGCGAGGGTATTCATCCAATAGGTGTCAGCAGAGATCAGATCCATGCCCCAGCCTGTACCGCTGCCGGAAGTGGCGCAATGCGGAACACCGTAATAATTCATCATCTCGGAGCAGGCAACACTAATAAGAATGCTTTGCGGGTCATAAAAATTGGTTACAGTACGCATGTCAAAATAAACGGGCAGCATGCCGAGCAAAATGGGCGCGCCTTTTTTGATGGTCTGACTGATAACAAGCCCCGCGAGTAATTCAGCCATGAGGAGCGTGAGTGTCCCCGCCGGCGTGAGCGGAGTGGATGCGCCCGCCATGCTGTAATTCGAGAAGATGATCGGCAGTCCGCGCTCGATGGAGATTTTCATTTTATCCACTGTGCCGGCGTTCATCACCAGTGGACTGACAGGATTAAAGTAGGGAATGATGAATGGCTTGCTGCCCAGGTCGCCATGCAGCATCTCGAACATTTTCAACACGTCGGGAAATTTATTTTCGTCTGACACAAGCAGGACGAGCGGCTTGGTGGTGTTGGAAATATGTTCAAGCGAGCCGTAAAGGTCAGTCAGATATTCTGGTACGTCACGGACAATGCCCACCGTGGAGATCACATCATAATGTTTCAGGTTGGATCCCAAACGCACAAGGTCCTGAAAATTTTTGCGTTTAAAGATGTCAAGTTTTTCATCAACAGGGTTTTGATAGAACAGGGCAGTCACCCCCACTCCAAAGCGCAAGCGCTCGTCACCCAGTTTGAATTTATATTCACCGCGGCGGTCAAACACGTCGATCGTTTTTGGCGCAGATTTAATTGCTTCTTCCACGACCTCGGCAGGGAATTTAAGCATGCGGTCCTGTGATTTCAAGCCCAGTTTGTATTCAAGCAGCTGCAAAATGGACGGCGAATCCACACGCACACCGGTCTCGCTCAATACGCGCAAAACATTCCTGTGCGCCTCCTGTATCTGTTCCTCGGTCATCATCGTCAATCGCGGAAGGACATTATTCATGGGTGCGGTCTCCTGGGATGATTCTACAAGAAAAGGCATTCCCTGACCATGGACAGTCAGGGAATGCCTTTTTGTTTTTATATCCTGAATATCCAGGATATTTATGCTGTTGCCATGCTCAGTTCCTGCCTTATAACGGGGCAGGAAAATCCTTTGGACCAAAAATCGCCCATCAATTCAACCAGCGTTTTGTAATGCAAAAGGTCTACTTTTGTCCTTTCCAGATCAGCCGATCTTCGGGCCTTTCGGCATCGAGGTATCTCGGATCAACGTCCTTGACCAATTTGTGACCATGGGAAGTCCACAAATTCATGGCGAGTCTGCGGGCATCACACTGCACTCCCTGCGCCCCAAAATACTGGCAGATCCGTGTTACATCACGCAAAAAGATGACCCACGATGCGGGGTTTGCCGCTGGCAGCACGACCTGCGGAAAGTCGATCAAGGTGATCCTTCCATTCCAGTATAGGATGTTGTAAGCGGACAAGTCTCCGTGAATACGGTTATGCTTGAGCATCAGATCAATATTGCGGACAACACGCTCATAAAGGCGGGCGGCTTCGTCCGGGTCAAGGTTCACTGCATTAAGGACCGGCGCTGCATTCGACATATCACCGATATAGTCCATGAGAATGGCATTCTTTTCCATCGCATACGGCCTGGGCACGTCTGCGCCCGCTTCATACAGGATCTCAAGCGTCGTAAATTCGTAGGCGATCCACGACTGGTGCCTGACTTCCTCGCCAAATGCCGTGCGTTTCTGCATGGCATGAAGCGCGCCATCATCCACAATGACGTTGCCGTTCTCATCCAGATCTTCGCGGCCTGTACGATATTGCTGGTCGTTCTTGAGGTTGCGCAGCATGCGCGGACGATAGATCTTCGCCGCCAGCAGCGGCGTTTCCACAGCCACCCCTGGTGTGCACAGGTATACCGAAGCCTCCTTGCCGCCTTTCACCTTGCGCAGCACATCCGTGATCCACTTGTGCTCAGCGATCTCGACCAGCGAATCCAACAGCCAGGCTTCCTCAAATCGGGCTGCTTTATAGGTAAATTGAAATTCCCGTGAAATCTCCTGGGCGCGGACAAATAGCTTTGCATCCATTTCACGCCTTTTCGATTCCCGTTTTTGGTAGGTACGATCTGAAAGAGACGAGGACTCTTCAATGTCAGATTCATCGAGTTCTTCATAGAACTCAAGAAGTTGATTCTTGCTCATAAAGGGTTCACCATTGGAGCGTCCCGAAGACGGTATCCATGAAAATTGACATGCGGGTACCACCTCCGGAACGGAATATTTTAATTGGAGAAAATTTCTTCTGCGCCGATCTGGCGCAATATGCCGTTGAAGTCGATCATTTCAAGACCGACTATTTTGCTGTCTTCGAGATGGCAAACCGCGAATCCATTTTGACTGGGCTGAACATCCGATAACGAAGGCTTGTGCCAATGCACCATCACCGTACAGCCTTCCGCGATCACGGCGCTGACGATGAATGACCCCGCCTCGAAGAAGGCGAAACGCCTCACGAGGTCGCTTATTTCGGGTGCGAACAGCTCGTCTATCAAATCGGCTCTGCCATCCAGCAGGACTTCTTCAAAATAACGGCGGACAATGAGTTTGTTTTGGTTTGTTTGCATGATGTTTCTCGTTTTTTGGTCATGTGGCTGATTAAAAATAAAACCACAGGCGAATCGCTCCCTGCGGTTTGGGCAAAAAAATACCGCAGGCTTTGCGCCTGCGGTTGGATGCTGTGGAAATCGGAGACAACCGTAAAGGTTAGCCCTGCATAACACCAACAGGAGGCGCGCTAAATACGAATTGGGTTGAGATAGTGGGTATCATTTGATCGTGCCTCCTTTCATAAAAGATTAATGTTTAACGGCAATATTTTATTTTACTCGCCCTGAATTGTCAAGGATTTTTAGATTGTAACCCATGCTTATTAAGTCCTATTTGGAGCTTGGGGATGGATGTATTTGAATTCCCTGACATTGGATATTAAAAAATTGCGATTCTTCGACCGGCCGTCTGCCAGCAAGGTGATGGTTCACGCCTTCAGGAAAACTTCCCGGCCTACTCCGGAAGGGGTTCTGCCACTCTTGAGAAGCAGGGTGAACACCCTGCATATTGCGTGTTTGCAGGCAGGGAGACTGCCTAAAAACAGTCTTATCGTTTACCCAAACCTATCCTCCAGATGGATGTTCTCAGCCCCGTTTTCTGATATTCTGACAACGGAGTACCTATAAAAATTTAATGGAGGAACCAATGAACAACATTTATCACTGGCAGAACGAAGCAATGGTGAACTTGGAAATGGAGAATTTCAAACGTGAGATCGAATCTATCCGCTTACTGCGTGATGCAGGTCTTTCCAACCCGGGCTGGCTCGAGCGCACGATCATCTCTCTTGGCAACAGGCTTGTGAAATTAGGGGAGCACTTGCGCAAGGAGTACACAGCGCCCACCCAGGCTTATCAATCCACCAGCAGTAAATTTGCTGCATAACCAAAAGACATCAGGGTTTCCATTTGTTCTGAATGAAAACCCTGGTGCTTTTATAAACATTCACAACCCCAGTCAGTAAAGAGGTACTGGGGTATGCTCATTTGGGGACAATGGATCAAGTCATTAATTTCCTGCATAAACTGGAACCTACCATATTATCGAGTCCCATCGCATTAACATCCAGACGTCACAATATGGATAAGGATGCGTCTGCCTGATCATCGAACAGGGGATATTGGCGTTATACTACAACAGGAAATTGACATGACAGGCAGCCCCGACTCCCCCCTCTCACTTCTCCCCGACCCGGCCTCAAAGCGAATAGCACTGCGGGTAAGTGCTCCTGCCGAACGCGCATTACGTCAGGGACATCCCTGGATATTCGATCAGGCAATCACCACCCAAAGTCACGCAGGTGCACCCGGGGATCTTGCCGTCATATTTGACAATAAACGCCAATTTCTGGCGATCGGCTTATATGACCCGACATCATCCATTCGTGTGCGCATCCTCCAGCACCATCAACCCGCAATCATTAACTCAGCCTGGTTCCATGCAAAATTATTAGCGGCCAGCCAGATCCGCAGTTCCCTCTTACAGCAGGAGACGAATGGGTACCGGTTGGTGCATGGTGAAAACGATGGACTGCCCGGCATGGTGATCGATCGCTATGCCGAAACCCTTGTCTTGAAAATTTACAGTCCAGGTTGGGTCCCCCATCTTAAGGAATTCACCTCAACACTCCTGCAAACCGTTCCGTGCGAACGGGTGATATTACGCATGAGCCGTTCGCTGATAAAACAACCTGAATTTCTACATGGCCTTGAGGACGGAATGACTCTCGCGGGGCAGCCTGCGGCGGGGCTGATCCTGTTCAGGGAAAATGGACTCACCTTCGAGTGCGATCCCGTCCACGGACAGAAAACCGGTTTCTTCCTTGACCAGCGCGAGAATCGGGCACGGGTTGAAAGGCTTTCCAATGAAAGATCCGTGTTGAATGTATTTGCCTACACAGGCGGGTTTTCAGTGTACGCCGCCCGCGGAGGAGCAAAACAGGTTGTCAGCGTGGATCTCAGTGCGCCTGCCCTGCAGGCGGCCATTCATAATTTCTCACACAATCAACATATCCCTGCGGTGAGATCTGCCCACCATGAGATCATTGCCGAGGACGCATTTGATGTCCTTGCCCGCCTGGGATCCCAAAAGCAATGGTTCGATGTCGTTATCATTGACCCGCCCATGTTTGCCCGGAACCAAAATCAGATTGCTGCCGGACTCTCTGCCTACAAAAAACTGACCCACCTCGGGCTGGGCGTTCTGCGCCCAGGGGGAACTTTGGTGCAGGCATCCTGCTCCAGCCGCATCAACGCGGAAACTTTTTATGATGCTGTCCACCGGTCAGCCGGGGAATCCAACCGCCATTTGATTGAGATCGAACGCACCAGCCATGCCATTGACCATCCCATCGGATTCGACGAAGGGGCGTACCTCAAGTGTCTTTTCGCCACTGCCTCATAAGATCATTTCCAATCCTGGAAATGATCTGTTGGGTTTTCTGATCAATAATGGATCGTGTAAACAAAAATTTTCTGAGGCCTGCACGTGTCGGAAATTTAGCAATACGTGCCTTTTCCCCATAAGTTCCTTTTACTGCTTGACATACCTGTCAAAAAACTGGCTGGAGCGCTGCATAAATGCGAACCATTCGTCATCACGGAAGGAATGTTCCTCACCGGTGTGAGCAAAGAGTTGTGCATCCTTTCCCGCTTTTATAAAACCTTCGTACATTTTCTTTGACCACTCGGGCGGGGTACCTGCGGAAGTCTTGCCGTCTTCGGTGCCATACACAATTTGAACCGGCGCACTCACAAAGTCAAAATGATGAAGTGGGGAGACCGCCTCCAGCATATCCGGATCGGTTACTGCGTCAAAGTAGGCGGTGGTCAGGTCATCAGGCAAAGTCAGGGGGAGGATATCGGAAGAATTACAACCGTATGCAGCCTCGCCCTCGAGCACATCACCCAGACAGCCGGGGCCCCAGCGTTCAATGATATCGGCAAAATCCGCGCTGACCGGTGAATATAAAACAGCCGCCCGAACGCGGGTATCCACTGTTAACACCTTGAGGGTCGCGCCGCCTCCCATGCTGTGTCCCCACATGCCAATGCGTTCCACATCCGCTTCGGGCAGGGATGGGAGCGCATTCATTAGATTAATAACATCAATGGCAAGGCCCGAATAGAATAAACTCTCCCCCGTTTCTGCATCTGCCCAACTGCGATAATTGGACGAGACTGTGAGATAGCCGCGCCGATTAAGAAATTCCGCTGCCCGGTCTGTGCCATCCCCCGGGGAATAGATCGTGCGCGAAAAGAATCCATGATTCATAACGATGACAGGATACGGCGGCTTGCCGATCGTAGGAACCTGTAAAACCCCTGTGATCACCAACCCATCACTTGGGTATTCGATCAGGGAGCGGGTGAAAAATTCATTCTCCAATACTTTCTCACGAATGGTGATCTTTCCGCTATGGAAATTATGCTTGCGCAAGCCTTCAATGGTATACGGATAAATGGCCTGCCCGGGCGTGCGTGTTGCGGTTGGCGTCGGCGTGAACATGGGCGTGGGCGTGTCAGCAATGATGACCACACTCAATGTGGAGTTTGGAACTGCGGCCGGCAGCGGGGAACATGCTGCAAGAAAAATTAATAGAAGAAAGGCTGATCGCTGTTTCATGCAGCAATTATAAACTCGGCGCCTTCCATTTTTTGATCACATCTGCGAATGGCGGGCGGATCTTCCTTCCGCGGAACGGATACCAGCCAATCTCACTGCGTACTGCCTGCTCTTTCAATTCGGTGGAACCCCAAAGGAGCGATGCGCCAATAGCGCCAAGCAAAGCAGAGATCCAGTGGGTGGAAATGAACATCGAACCAAGGATGGTTAGAATTCCAACGCCCATCACATAGGGCCACCACAAATAACCAAAATAACGTTCACCGCGAATCACCCAGACAAATCCCAAACCAATAATAAAAAATGTGGCAAGGCTGAGCCAGAAGCCAAAAAAATTCATTTTGCGCCTTCCTTCAGGGACGCGAGTTCTGCCGAGGAATAAGCCGCCCCGCGCGGGTCGCGGTGGAGCCAATCCATGGTCGTGGCCAGGGGATATTCTGCAAGGATCCTTGCGTGACGCGGGTTATATGGATTTGCCGGTGCGCGTCCCTTCCTGACCCGTTTTTGCTGGCGAAACAATTCGTACGCATCATAGCCCAGGGTCATGGCAAGGATCCCGCTTACCACGGAAAGAGACAGGTTTGGGGTGAAGAAAGACACAAATGCCAGCAAGGCGGCAACTGAAAGAAAAAGTAAAGTCGGCACCCATAAATTGGCCGATTCACGTTCGATCTTGCGCACCGAGACATGCCCGATCCAAACGCCAAAGAACGTGGCAAAAGCAGCGGCAAGTCCAACAACGTTAATTTCCATTTTGGCTCCAGGAATGATTTTTCTCAATTATATGCATCCAATTTACACCTGATCACACTCTCACTCAACTCTTAGTGAATTCTACATATTCTATGTATACACACTTTTGATTAACCATAAAATACACCGGGCATAAAAATAAAATTGGAGTGTATATGAAGATTGCAGTCATTGGCGGGGGTATTACCGGGTTAAGCGCCGCGTGGGAGTTACAAAAACGCGGGATCGAATACACCTTACTTGAAGCCTCAGACCGCTGGGGCGGCAAGGTCATTTCATCCAAACTTGAATTAAAGAACGGTGCGCATTTCCTGGTGGAGGGCGGACCCGATACACTCATCACCCGCAAACCCGAAGCCTGGGATCTGGCAGCTGAACTGGGGCTTCTCGATCAAGTCACCGATCCCGGCTCCGAGACCAGCGGAACCTATGTGCTGGATCAAGGTTCGCTCCATCCGATCCCTGTTTCGCCCAGCCGTTTTTTTTCCACCCCGCTGCTGACCCTGCGCGGCAAACTGCGCATGCTGGCGGAGCCGTTTCAACCCGCCCGCCGCGACGATGAAGACGAGTCACTGGCCAATTTTGTCCGCCGCAGACTGGGACAGGAAGCCCTGGATAAATTCATCGGTCCTGTCCTGGGCGGGATCTATAACACAGACCCTGAAACACAAAGCATCATGGTTTCTTCCCCCATTATGCGGGAAATGGAAAAAGACGGCGGAGGGTTGTTCATGGGGGCATTGCTGCGCGCGTTTCGTGCTCCCAAAAAGAAGACCGGAAGGCCGCGCTTCGTTTCATTCAAGAACGGCTTGCAGACCTTGACCGACGAATTGTCTCGTCAACTCACAGGGGATTTGCGGTTGAATTCGAGGGTTGAGAAGATCACCCGCGCTGGAAGCGGCTTTAATATTTTTATCACAGATGGCACAACCATTCATGCGGATGGCATCATACTGACCACCCTGGCCAACCAGACCTCTGGAATGATTCAAGAGATCTCACCAGCGGCAGTCCAAAAATTGGAGGCGATCCGCCATCAAAACATCGGCACGCTTTCATTGGTTTACCTTGATTCTGATATCCCTTCTGAACCCGTCATCAGCGGATTGATGATCCCCCGCCGTGAAAAACGGATGATCGATGCGGTCACCTTTACCACCCGTAAAATGCCCGAACGCTCCACAGCAGGCTATTCCGTAGTGCGTATTTTTATCGGTGGCGGCGCACCCGAAATGGTCGATTTTTCCGCCCCGCAGTTGATCGAGGCTGTGCAAAAGGAGCTCGCCGGATTATTCGGGATCACCGCCGTGCCGCAGACATGGACCTCCTTCCGCTGGCAGAACGGATTCCCACAAGCCGAGGTGGGGCACTTGAAACGTGTGGATGAAATTGAAAAACTTTTGCCGCGCAGCCTGGCACTGGCTGGCAGTTCCTTTCGCGGCATTGCTGTCCCTGACTGCATCCGGCAGGGGCGTGAGGCAGCGGCGAAGTTATCTGAAACGGATGCTTTTGGGTAGATCAGTCCGGTGGGGATGGACAATGAATTATCAATTCAAGGAGTAAAAATATGAAAGTTATTCGCTATCTAAATAATGCCCGCCTTGCACTCTTTTCGATCGCCTACGGATTGAGCGGCGCGTTGATCGGCGGCACTTTGAACCGCATTATGATCGCAGAATTGGCGTTACCCGCCTCCCTCGTGGCATTCTTCTTTGCCGTTCCCCTTTTGGTCTCACCGGTGCGTGTCTGGCTCGGCTATCGCTCGGATGGATACCCCATTTTTGGCAAACGCCGTGAACCCTACATCATCTTTGGTGCGCTGGTGATCGGTTTGGGAATTGTCGCCGCATCGAACATCGCCGCACACCCTGCCAGGGTTACAGCCCTGCTCATCTTGAGCGGTTCCCTGTCATTCATGCTGTACGGACTTGGACGCAACCTGGCGCATAACACATATCAGGCACTGGTTTCTGATCGCTACACGGGAACATATCGAACCCGCGCAATCACTTTTTATGAAGTCGCAACCCTGCTTGGTTCTGTGATGGGCGCGGGCTTCATCGGCAAAGCCCTGGAATCATACGAACCCGCCAAACTGATCAGCGTTGCCACCGGTGTCGCAGTCGCCATCTTTTTGCTTGCCACCTTCGCCGCGCTCGGACAGGAATCCCGCAACCAGGTTGTCGAAGTTGCCTCGGAACAGGCGCGAAAAATGCCATTTCAAAAAGTGCTGCGTGAAGTTGTCTTTGCCGACCCTCAAGTGCGGATCCTCTTTACATTGGTTATCTTCACCTTCATCGGCACACTGGCACAGGATGCCTTGCTCGAACCCTACGGCGCGCTGGTGCTTGGCATGTCTGTCGGCGACACCACCCGTCTGACCATGTACTGGGGACTCGGCGTACTGGCATCCATGCTGATGTCGGGCTTGTTCCTGATCAAATGGCTGGGATTCATGAAACTGATGCGGACAGGGATCGTCGCCAGTATTCTGGTCTTTATCGGCTTGATCGTAACAGGGCTGATGGGCAACGTTGGCATCTTCAAAAGCCTGGTCTTCATCATGGGGCTTGGAACCGGGCTGGCTGGCGCGGGTATGTTGAGCAGTATCATTTCATTCACCACGCCGATCCGTGCCGGGATGCTAATGGGCGTGTGGGGCGTTGCAAACATGGTCGGCCATGCGGTGGGCAATCTTACAGGCGGCATTCTGGTGGACAGCGTACGCTTTGCCACTGGGAACGCCTTCCTCGCATACTCCTCCCTGTTTGCGATGGAGGCAGTCATGCTTGGTATTGCGTTATTCCTTTCCACAAAACTGAACTTGAACACCTCCCGTGCCCACACCGAGGAAATTGAAATATTGGCAGCCGTTGCCGCAGCGGATTAAAGCTGGTTTCATACAGAACGCTCTCCGGTTTATTGATCACCCGGAGAGCGTTTTTTTAACAAGTATTCAGGCAGAGGAATTAATACTCGCACACATCCTCGCGCACCCCTTGCCCAAAAATTTCCTCCGCCCTGCCGATCAATGCAATTGCCACATCTTCATCCACGATCGCCTCGCCGCACATGGGGCAAATATGCGCCGGGACATGCTTTATCAACAGTCGAAATTCATCCCGCTCAAATAGGATGGAGGTCATGCCATCAACGATCTCCGCTTTTCTGCAAATTAAGCAATTCATAAAAACCTTTCTCATCAAGACCTGGTCGATCTCCTGCAGTCCTCATGGGTTGGACCCGCTGGCCCGATCTGTGCCGACTTAAAAACCCATCAGGTTTGAGTTCTTTACTTCCGACTCCGGAAATCCTTTTTCCATTTATTGACGTCCGGCAGGTAAACCGTAACGACTGTGATCTCATCAGCTTCCAAATTCTCCGAAGTGACGATATGAAAAGGGCGTTTCCCCTGAAACCCCATGATCAATCTGCTGGGCTCAGGCATTTCATTGGAATAATCTTCGATCACATCCCCGGCTTCCAGCGCACGGCGCACTTTAGCTGGGGATATTATGCGCTCGAACATACGCTGAACCGCATGGACCCGATAAAGAATTTTAGTCATGGGGTTATTATACTTTGCAGGGATCTGGACCTGCAGCCCGCTAAGGGGAGTTTGTCCGCCAAACATTCTCCTGAAAGGATCGGAAAGACAGGCTGGGGTACAAGTTCCATGGGAAGAGCAAATTGCCTCCCTGCAATGACATTATGTGAAAGAATGTTAAAATAGCGCCCACATGATCACCAACAACACCCGACCCGAGGAACACTTTGCCCGCTTAACGCGTCTGCTTGAACTGGAAGCAGACGCCGAAAAGCTGGAGACGATTCGCTCGCTTGAAAAATTGTCACCCGCAGAGGCCGAGACATCGGGGAATAGTCTAATCAATCTTGTCATTCGCGAGGAAGACTCAGGATTGGGCGGGAAGATCCTGTTGACCTTTGGCAAGCGCAATGAAAATTTATCCCTGCCCTGGAGTCGGATCGGGTTGGGCAGTCCTGTGATCCTTACCGAGGAGGGCGGGGAGGATTCAACCGGGTGGCGCGGGATCGTCAGCCGGTTGAACAAAAGCCAGATCCAAGTGGCATTCACGCAGTGGCCTGAAACCGAGCTCGAAAGACCTGCATTCAGGCTTGACCGGTCCACCGATGAGATCTCCAGACAAAGGCAAAGATCGGCATTGGAATCCGCGCGGGTTGCAAAAGGAACGCGTCTCGCCGTTCTGCGTGATGTACTGCTTGGGCATCAACCCCCTGTCTTTGAAAAGATCGAAAATCACACGCCATTAAACCCCAAATTAAATGGGTTCCAAAATCAGGCGGTGCGGTTTGCGTTAAGTGCGGAAGATATCGCCATCATTCATGGTCCGCCGGGAACAGGCAAAACCACCACCCTGGTCGAATTGATGCGCCAGATCATCCGCAATGGGGAAAGCGTACTGGCGGTTGCCGCCAGCAATCTGGCCGTGGATAACATGTTGGAACGTTTGATCGACGCGGGCGAGAATGCCATCCGGCTTGGGCATCCCGCGCGGGTTTCACCTGCCCTGCGCGAACATACACTGGATGAACTGGCAGAGATCCATCCCGACATGCGCCTTGCCCGCAAATTGACCCGCGATGCGCACGCCCTGCGAAAACAGGCCTCCAAATATTTTCGCATTAAGCCCGACCCCGGCGTAAGACAATCGCTGCGGGAAGAGGCAAAACAATTATTGAACGAAGCGCGTCTGATCGAAGAGCAATTGTTTGAACGCATCATCAGCAATGCAAATATTGTTTGCGCCACCGCGACAGGACTGGATCACGAGATATTCAAAAAACGATCCTTTGACTGGTGCATCATGGATGAAGCCAGTCAGAGCGTGGAGCCTTCCGCATGGATCCCGATCCAATACGCAAAGCGCCTGGTTTTGGCCGGCGACCATTGCCAGCTTCCGCCCACTGTGATCTCACCCGAGGCAGCCCGCAGCGGATTCGACATCAGCCTGATGGAACGCCTGCTGCAAATTCCCGGGGTGGATATCTCGCGCCGCTTGAATGTGCAATATCGAATGCATCAGGAGATCATGAAATTTTCTTCGGATGTCTACTACGATGGTGCATTGCAGGCGGATGGATCAGTCCGCACCGCCCTGCTGGCTGACCTGCCCAATATGACTTCTTGCCCGCTGCTGGATTGCCCCATCCACTTCATTGATACCGCTGGTGCCAGCTATGATGAAGAGCAGGAACCCAAAGGCGACAGCCGCCTGAACCCGCTCGAAGCCGGCTTGGTGATCAAAAAAGTACACGAGTTGATCGATTGCGGATTATCCCCCGCGCACATCGCCGTGATCACCCCTTATTCGGCCCAGGTTAAATACCTGCGTGAAAAACTAAAAAACCTGGATCTCGAAATTGACAGCGTGGACGGTTTTCAGGGGCGTGAAAAAGAGGCTGTCATTGTCAGCCTCGTCCGTTCGAACCGCGAAGGCGAAGTGGGCTTCCTCGCCGATACACGCCGCATGAACGTCGCGTTGACCCGCGCCCGCCGCAAGCTGATCGTCATTGGCGACAGCGCCACCATCACCAGTCACGGCTTTTATCGGCGCATGTTGGAATATTTCGAGTCGATCGGGGCTTATCATTCAGTGTGGGAGGAGTGATCTGCCCTGACGGTGGTCATAACTTACCCGGGTCACGAGGAATATATCAATGCCGAAATACCCTGACATCTTTCTGGATATCCAAAAAGTCCCTGCCTATTGGCGGGGACTTTTGCATTATTGCCAGTCCTGCTATATGGGGATCGTAAAAAAGAAAGAACTGCCCACCTCTGCCTTGCTTTCAAACCAGGTCTCACCGTGGTGCAGATCAATGATATGTTCCACGATCTTCAAGCCGATCCCGAACCCGAGGCGTGTGTCATTTTTATCTTCGAGGATGGTTTCAAAAGGCTCAAAGACCAATTCCTGATCTTCCGCGGCAATGCCAATTCCCGTATCGCGCACTTCGAACAGAATGTTACCCGGCTCACGCGCAACACGCACGGTGATCGTTCCTTTTTCAGTAAACTTGAAGGCATTATGGATCAGGTTCAATAGGGCTTGTGTAAGCCGGGTTGGGTCGCCCTCAATGTCAGGCAGTCTTTCTTCGATGTCCTCTTCAAGCGTAATGGCGGGATTCATTTCCACCAGTTGCGCAGCGATGGTCATCACACTGTCGAGCATGGCATAAACATCCACTTCCTGCAGATCCAGTTCCATTCTATGGGTCACGGTTTCAGCATAATCCTGAAGATCATTCACCTGCCCGATCAACGGAGTCAGTGCCGCCTGAATATACTCAATGGGGGAATCTTTCACGCCGATGTAGTCCTCCAATTCGTCAATGCGGTACAGGGCATTCACATTCTTTTGCACCTCGGCAAGCCCGGCGCGCATATGGCTGGACATTTTATAGAGGAATTCGTTCTGTTTTTCCATGTTTGACATCTTATCTCCTGCGTATGTTTTGCCATCAGATTTGACCCGCCGTGTTTGAAATGGATCCTGGGAGGGACATGATTCGCCAACGCTTTTTTCTCGAAATAAAAATTTAGCCTGACTTGAAATCAGAAAAACCGAATTGTATAATGAATTTATCAAAGGAGGCTGATATGGCAACACCAAATCCAACACCCGATGAAACACCCAAACCCGACCCTGCTGCCGCAGAGGAAAATAAACCCAAACCCGCAGAAACAACCCCAGCCGGCATTACCACCAACAAAGCGTCCATTGAAACAGTTCGCATCAAGTATGCTTTCTACCTTGGTGTGATCGGATTGGCGATCGTGGTCATCCTGGCATTAACCCTTGCCGCACTGACCCTGCGCGGATTCAAGGATGCTCAAACTGTGGCGGTAATTGTATCGCCGTTTTTGACGGTCCTGGGTACCCTGGTCGGAGCCTTCTTTGGCTTGCAGATCGGCTCTGCCGGAACAGACCAACTCAGCCAACAGGTACAGGATGCCAATAACAGAACAGATGCGGCCAATAACCGCGCAACTGCGTTTGCGGCAGCCGCAGACCCCGCCAGGATAGATGCGGTGATTGATACGTTTAATAAACTAAGTCCGACAAAATGACCGGAGGCGAGAATGAGTTACAACATCTACAAATCTGCCAGCACAGGCACAGGGATCCTGGTCGACGATGACGGGCAGTTGTATATCATTTCCAAAAATGACAAAAAGATCTGGACCGGAAAATTGGAAGAAGTTGCCTGGCCTGATTCAAAACCTGTTGTTAACATCGACCACGTAAATCCGCTGGTGAACCTGGCTGTGAATGACAGGTCTTTTCTTGAAGATATCGGCATGGAAGCCGGCCTGATCGACGACCTTGCGAAAAATTTTGAAAAGGATTGACCTCCATCTTTTTCAGGTCCTGCTCCTAAGATCATATCCCTGATCACGGGCTTTCGTCTGTTATATTTTTACGCCACCCAAAAACAT
>JFJP01001938.1_pt1 | contig 37281 bp, 33 predicted proteins | sample 431651 | NCBI WGS metagenome assembly JFJP01 (sample SAMN02602958, study PRJNA72255) | Microbial mat metagenome, whole genome shotgun sequencing project. | biome: fresh water; feature: sink hole; material: water; isolation source: purple microbial (photo- and chemosynthetic) mats found in... | reverse complement strand
CTACAGGTTATTCCGCCGCAGCGAATGCCGCGCGCAACCAGTCCAGATCCTGCGCCAGTAGTTCTGTGTCGGCGTCGCGCAGGCCTCTGAATGGAATCTCCAGGCCGCGTTTGCGTAACTCGGTCTGAAGTTCACGCATCAGAACGCCGGATTCGGGCTGTAGCGCAGTACCGGAGTCATGCACCGCACAGCCGGGGCTTTGTTGATTGCCGCCGAGCACGGCAACGATTCTATAGCCGACGTGGGCATAGTTGGCCAGGCGATCGGCGGCGTCTGCGCCGATCTTCGCGCAACATCGGCGACCGCTGTCTGTGTCTAGCGCTTGCCGGATCGATCGTCCGGCTGGCCGCTTTCGCTGAAAGCCAAGACAGGCGATTTCCGGACACGGTAGTTGAAGGATGCCGACATCATGGGCATGGCATAGATCGATCAGTTGCCGGTTCATTGCGGCATAAGTCGCTGCGCCGGCATCGCGCGCATTCTGGTTGAAAACGCATTCGATGACCGCGACCAAGCGACCGGCCCTTGCATCGATCGGCGGCTTTGGCTGGAGCACGTTGGCCAAGCGTTGGCTGAATGCGCTCAGGGTCACGTCAACTCGCCGAAAACAAACTGCTATTACCCCCATGACGGGTCATTACCTGCGCCCCAGGGTTCGGTTGGATGCTGTCGCTGACATCGGTGGCGAGCGGGAAAGATGAGCTTGCATGAACAATCCTCTGGGTAATCGACCTGAATCAGTAAATTGACTTACCTCAGCATAGTGAATGATTCTGTGGCGCGGCACGCAAATCAACGCTTGCTTGCGCGCTTCGGCGTAATAGCCGCCGGCTTTGCTGCGGCGTTCAGACCTGCCTCGATCAGGCGCAGTCCGAGTGAAATGTTGTCACCCAGCGGTTGCGCGCCGATTTGTTCCAGTTCGCGTTGAGCTAGTACGGCAAAGCGACCACCGACAAACACCGGCATGCCGGTGGCTTCAACCAGTCGTGCGATTTCGTTCAGGTTTTCCTGCATCTGTGCCGCTTCCGCCAGGCCGCGCCCAGCCAGGATGATGCCGGCGGCATGCGTTTGCCGGCAAACCGGCAGCAATTGCTCAATTGGCATATCGGCGCCGAGGTAGATCACTCGGTAACCGTGTTGCAGCACGCCCAACGCCACCAGCAACAGACTGATTTCATGATGTTCGCCGGGCAGGCAGGACAGGATCAGTTGCCGCCCGTGCGTCAGGCCGGCGGCATGATGCAGGCGCGCGCCCAGTTTGTTGCGCAGCCAGGCGCTGAAAAAGTGTTCTTCTGCGATGCCGGCAGGGCGCTTTCCCCAGCGCAGGCCCAATTGCTCCAGTACCGGGATCATCAGACGTTCGGTGACGACATCGATCGGATATACCGCGCAGCTCTCGTTGTAGAGGCTGTCCAATCGATCACTGCTGAAGTTTTCCAGTGCGCTCAGTGTCTCCGCCAGGTAATTCTGCCAGGCTGGACTCAACGATGTCGCCAGGCTGCTTTCGATGATCATCGGTGCGCCCACCGGGGCGCTTGCTGCGGCGTCATCGAGCAAGAGGACGATCTCGTTCAGGCTCATGCCTTGTACAAGTAATTCTTGTACACGATGCACGCGTTGTACGTCTTGCTGGCCATAAAGACGGTGCCCGGATTCTGTCCGCAGCGGTTTCAGCAAGCCATGCCGATTCTCCCAGGCTCTGAGCGTAGAGGCATTGACACCGGTGCGACGAACGAGGTCTCGTATCGGAAAGGAGAGGGGGGTTGGTTCAATCGACATAAAATAATTGTACAGATTAACTTGTACACGCGCAGATTTTACGTATAATTTTAGCCACACAAATCTTGTACTCAACCTTCCACTGAAAGCGGCATCCCATGTCTATCCTGAAAAAAATGGTGTTTACCTCCGCTCTGATGGTTTCCTTTTCGGCACCCTCTCACGCGTTCCTGACGGAGCTGGTGGTTGGCATAACTAGCGTCACCAACAACCTGATCGACAGCACCGAGAGCGTTACCAACAACACCATGAACAACGCCACCTCGACCATGCAGTCGCTTTCCAGCAATCCGGGGAAAATGGCCGATCGCATCGGTCTGATGGCGGATCGTATCGGCTTCATGGCGGACCGCATCGTCACCACCGAAGGCATCATGGCAGGTTTGGCGCACAAGATCATCGACAGCGGCCAGTCGCCTCAAGTGCGTCAATTTGCGGCCGGATATGTGCCGGCCAATTCAACTGCTTATGCACCTGCCTATGTACCTGTCTCCGCTGCGTTGGTCAATTATCAGCATGCCTATGCCGTCGCGCAGCCTGGCAATGCCTACAGTTATTCGCGCCAAACGCCAGTCGCGCCGGTTCATGCCCGGTCAGATAACAGCCACTACTCGGCTTCTTACATGATTTACGGCAACACCGGATCAACCTACACCGCCGCACGCCCCGCCACCGCGGCGACGCCAGTCAGCAACACCTATCTATCCGCCCAGGCTTACGCGCAACCGCCGGCGGTCAAGGCGGTGGCGCAGAGTTGTGGAATTTCATATGGGGTTACACGTCGCTGCTGAACGCCGAATCTGCTGGTTGGGACGTTGAAGGCGTAGCGGCGTTATGCGGCACGGTTAAAATTCTGCCTTCCCTCCCCTTCGAAGGTGGCATGAAAGGGGCAAATCAACGTCGCCCCCCAACCGCATTTTGACCCGTTCAGCCATGAAAAAATCGTCGCAATCGAGCCCGCCAGAGTGCTCGCAGCACGGCCATCCAGACACTCCGCGGTTGATTGTGTTTGCCAGTTTGTTTCCCAACGCGACGCAACCCAATGCAGGTTTGTTCATCCGTGAGCGGATGTTTCGCGTTGGCAAGGAATTGCCATTGGTGGTGGTTTCTCCCAAACCCTGGTTTCCTGGACTGGGACTGATTCGGCGATTCAGACCGCATTACCGGCCGATGCCTGCGCGGCAAGAAACGCAGGCCGGAGTTGAGGTTATATTTCCCCGCTTCTTGGCGATACCCGGCATGTTGCGTGGCCTGGATGGCCTGTTCATGGCCATCGGCAGTTATTTCACCTTGCGCCGACTCAAGTCGCGTGGCTACAACTTCATCGACGCCCACTTCGCCTATCCGGATGGTCTTGCCGCGACGCATTTGGGCCGCTGGTTGGATTTGCCGGTCACCGTTACTTTGCGCGGCACCGAAGTTCCGCAAAGTCGGAAGCCGGCGCTGGTGACAAAGCTGAAGCGCGTCTTTCACGATGCCGACAGGATCATCAGCGTCTCTGACTCGCTGCGCCAACTCGCCTACTCCCTGGGCTTGGAAAATCGGCGTGGCCAAGTGGTCGGCAACGGCGTCGACGCTGTCCGTTTTTCACCTGTCGACAGAATGACGGCGCGGCAGCGTTTTGGCGTTGCAGAAACGGCAAAGGTGCTCATCACCGTCGGCGGCCTGGTTGAGCGCAAAGGCTTCCACCGCGTCATCGACTGTTTGCCGGCGCTGCTGATCAAACATCCTGAACTGCACTATCTGATCGTCGGTGGTCCTTGTCCCGAAGGCGACATGACTTACGCCTTGAAACAACAGGTGGACACACTGGGCTTGCACGAACGCGTCCATTTTCTCGGCCCGATTTCGCCGGATGAGCTGAAATGGCCGCTCTCCGCCGCCAATGTCTTCGTCCTCTCCACGCGCAACGAAGGCTGGGCCAATGTCATTCTGGAAGCGATGGCATGCGGGGTGCCGGTGGTGGCAAGTGATGTGGGCGGCAATGCGGAAGTGGTCAGCAGCCCTGAACTTGGCGCGATTGTTCCCTTCGATGACCAGGCCGCACTGACCGCTGCGCTCGACCAGGCGTTGACGCAGCGCTGGGACGACAGCGTGATTCGAGCCTACGCCACGGCAAATAGCTGGGATAGCCGGGTGGTGATCTTGTTGGAACTGTTCTCCAGAGTGCTGGCTGACAGGTCCGCAAAACAAGCGGCATCGGGCGAATGAGTTCAGCGCGCTGACCGGCGACTGCGCTGATAACTTCAGCGGCACGAAAATTCGTATTCTTCGGTGATGCGGTGCAGTGGAGTTCATTATTTAATGAGCTTATGATTGATCGATTGCTTTTATATGTAATTACAAACTGCTGTAAAAGGCGCGGCGAATAATCATCATATTGTCGGAATTTGAACGTCGCGGGCGAATTCGCAACACACCGACTTTGACCGCGAATGGAGGCGCTGGAATAAGTTGGTTTAATTTATATCGGCAGGCGAACATCGATGCATATTCTTATTTAATGATCTGCTTCTTTAATAAAGGTTTGTCATGTCCGCCGCCAAGAATCTCCTCCTTTCCGCTGCCCTTCTGGTTTCCTTTTCTTCACCTTCTTATGCCTTTCTGGATGGCGTTGTGGTTGGCCTGACGAGTGTTACCAACAACCTCATCGACAGCACTGAAAGTGTGACCAACAACACGATGAATAACGCCACCAACACCGCGCTGACGCTTTCCAGCAACCCGGGCAAGATGGCGGATCGGATTGGTCTGATGGCGGATCGTATCGGTTACATGGGTGATCGCATTGTCACCACTGAAGGCATCATGGCGGGGCTGGCGCACAAGATCATCGACGGCCCCAACAAGCAACCGCAACAAGCGCAACAGCAATTTGCCTGGGGCTACGCCCCGGCGCCAAGCAACCAGCAAGTGAGCTACTCGAACAATGGCGATGCTTTCAACAATGGCTATGCCAACAACCGCCCGACGCAAAACCAGAATTACACCGCCAATCCCTACATGCCGGGCTATGCGGCAGCGCCTGCGCCCAGCTTTGGTTACGCCAAACCGGACAATTCACGCTACTCGGCGTCGAACATGATTTTTGGCCAAGCCGGCTCGACCTATACCGCTCAGCGCAATGCACCGCAGCCGTTGGCAACGGGTTATCAACCCGCTTACCAACCCGCCAGCAAGGTTTCTGGTTACGGCTTCGCGCAGCAAGCCAGCTTCAACACCAGCAGCAGCAACTGCGGCTACGCCTACGGCGTAGCGCGTAACTGCCGCTGATCTTGCGGCTGATACGTTTAAAGAGGTTTCAAGACGATTTGTTGCTGTGCTGCTCTACATAGGCGCATAGAACATCGTTCATGCGAGTTTGCCAGCCGTCGCCACTGGCCTTGAAGTAAGCCAGTATCTGCGGGCTGAAACGCATTGTGACCAAGACTTTGGTGGGCCGCTTTTGCGGCCCGCGCTGTCCAGGCTGGCGCGATTTGAAATGATTTTGAAGCGTCCCATTGAGGGCGGCTTCCATCGAGGCAACATCGTCTTGCGCCTCGTTGCAGGTCAAGAATGCCGATTCAGGTAAGCGTTCCATTGATATCACCAAGCCGAGTTGAAAAGTTCGGGTGTTTGTCGTCTGCGCATTAATTCATTTAAAACGTAGTTACAAAATATAGTTGCGGCTGTTATTTTGTGCTTGCGTATAAATAGCTAGTGCGAGGCAATTACGTTTAAAAATAATACAGAAAATGTAGTGGATTAATTAAATTGCACTGACAATAAATTCAATTTGTTACTACATTAAAAAATTGACATTCGGCCAAGCGGTCAATCGACTGAATGTGCTGTAAATAGGTAATTCATTCAGCCGGGTTGGCTGGCGACATCAAGGATCGTTTGGGCGAGCGTGGCGGATGCTCCCAGGTGGCTGGTCAGATGCAGTTTGATCTGTGGCTGTTTTGCGCTGAATTCAGTCAACGCTTCGGGGATGTCGTTGGCGACATGCGTGCCGGCGGCGAGGAAGTAGGGAAAAACGATGATTTCCTCCGCCCCCTGAGCGGCGCAGCGCGCAAGGGCCTCCGGAATGCCGGGTTCGGCGAGTTCCAGAAAAGCGACTGCCACTTGCGCGATGCCAGCGCCGCGAATCTCGCTCACCCGTTCACCGAGTTGACGGACTTCGTCGTTGGAGGCTTGGCGGCGGCTGCCGTGGGCGATGATCAATAGATGACGATTTGACATGGTTAGCCTTGATCAGTTGATGCTGCCGGTATCGGGGTTGTCGGCCATTTCTGCGTATATCTTCTTCAGCCCGGCGGACTTGACGCCAGCATGCGGGGTGATTTCGAGATATTCAGACTTGTTGGATTCAGATTCGAAGTAGATCTTCACCATGCCGTTGCCTTGGCCTTCGATGATGAAAGGGGCTTCGTCCAGGTTGGTGACATCGTTCAAGGTCATCGGGTCGCGGGTGAAAGTGATCATGCTGTTTCTCCTCGGGTTGGGAAATTGGGTCAGGGGTAAAGAGACAAACGGGCGACGCAGATATCCGCCCGCATTTCGCGGCCGATGGCGACGATGCCGATCCGGCGCAGTTGGCTTGGATCGAGTGGCTTGTCGACCCGGTGGGGTTGGAAGTCGGTAAATGGCAGACGTAATTTCTGCCAACGCGGCGGCGCGGTAAAACTGGCGCGGTAGGACTGCCAGACGATGCGCGTATCGGCGCTGCGCAGATGCAGGTTGTAGGTTTCGTCATTGCCGAACAGGTCGATTTCGATGCCGCTATAACCACTGGCATCGAGCAGTCCCGCCGAGTCCAGATCGAGGCTGGCTTGAGCGAATCCGCCGTTGTTGTCCAAGCTGACTTCGCCAATCAGCCGCAGGCAGGCGCGACCTTCTATTTGTGTCGGTTGCAAATGGGCGGTGGATTTGCCGCCCATGACGCTATCGGTAATCGCATGCCAGCGCGCGCCATTGCCTGTGCTCAGCGTGTCGCTGTGGCGGTCGTCGAGGATGAAGTGTGCTTCGGTGGCCATGGTATGCATCAATCTCCCGCTGCCGCGTGGTGATGGCTGACGCGAATCAAGCTGTCCACATCGAAACCAGCCTGACGGGCGGTTTGCAACAGGGTTTTCATTACTTCGTCGGGCAGGTTCGGGGTTCGCGCCAGAATCCAGAAATAATCATGGTCCGGCCCCGCCACCATTGCCCAGCGATAGTCAGGGTCGAGCGCCATGACGTGATAGCCGCCGTAGAAGGGCCCGAAAAAACTTACTTTCAAGCTGGCGGTAGAGGGTGAATCGAGAAAATAGGCGCGCCCTTTAGCTTCTTTCCACGTCTTATTCTCCACGTTGTAGCCGCGATTGATCACCTCAATGCCACCATCAGCGCGGGGTTGGTACTGCGCCGAAACATCCGTCAGGCCGCGCTCGAAGCTGTGGTCAAGGCGGGAAATTTCGTACCAGACACCAAGGTAGCGCTCGATCTGAAAACCTTGCACTGGTGTAACACCTGGCGGCACGCCGGTGCAACCGGCCAGCATGAATGCCGCAAGCAGCAGCAACAAAATGCTGCGCCAGCCAGTGCGGCCTCCGTTATTGACTGGGAAATCGTTCATTCAGATTCTCTTCACGCAATCATTGGGTTCAGGTTTTGCGCAGCAACGCTTTGCGCGCATCCAGCAATATCCGCACCGACTCGAGCAAACGCGGGTCATCCGGCGCAACTGCGGAGGCGAAGCTTTGCGCCTTCTTGCCGGAGGCGTCGATCAGATATTTGTGAAAATTCCACTGCGGCCGCTGGCCGGTCTGTTGGTCCAGTTTGGCAAACAGGGCACTGCGTTGTTTGCCAGTGACATGCGACTTCTCGAACATCGGAAACTCGACGCTGTAAGTCAGTCGGCAGAATTTTGCAATCTGCTTGCTGTCACCCGGTTCCTGATTGCCGAAGTCGTTGGACGGAAATCCGAGCACCACCAGGCCTTGATCCTTGTATTTGCGGTAGAGCGCTTCGAGACCGCCATACTGGTCGGTATAACCGCAATAGCTGGCGGTGTTCACCACCAGAATCACCTTGCCTTGGTATTGGCAAAGATTCTGCGATTCACCGGTTTGCAAATTGGCAAAGCGGTGCTGCAGCAATTGCGGGCACTCCGCCGCCTGGCTGGTCGGGGTGAGCAAGGTGAGTGCAAATAATGGCAAGGCGAGCAGCCAATAGCGTGAAAGATGAAAACGTCGAGAGTCGATGCTTTGAGATGTTTTCATATCTTGTCCTGGACAAATGCTCGAATGATCGTAAGATAGTTGGACAAAAAGCCGTTGTCAAATTATTTGTCCAGGACAGAATAGATGGAGAACACGCTCTCACCCGAACTTTCGATTGCCGCCGTGGAACGCGAAACGGGGCTATCCAAGGATGTCTTGCGGAAGTGGGAAACCCGTTATGGTTTTCCTGTGCCGCTGCGCGACAAGCAGGGAGAACGTCTTTATCCCGCCGAGCAAGTCAATCGTCTGCGCTTGATCAAACGCCTGATAGATGAAGGCATTAGACCATCGCGAATTGTTGCCGAGAGCGAACAACGCCTCAGCGAGATGGCCTTGAGCAGCCGGTCGAAACCGCCGCGCGAGTTGAACCAGAATGCCGAAGATTTCGAGTCCATCATCCTCGCTTTGCTGCGTGGCCAGAACATGGAAGGCCTGCGTCAGCGCTTGTACAGAGAATTGCTGCGGCATGGCCTGGAACATTTTGTCCTGGACACTTTGGCGCCCATGACCTACGCGGTGGGCGAAGCCTGGGCGCGCGGCGAACTCGATATACACGAAGAACACGTCTACACCGAAGCCGTGCAGTGGTTGCTGCGCAACGCCATTACCAACTTGTCCGAAGCCGAGGGAACGCCGCGCATCTTGCTCACCACGCTGCCCGGGGAGCAACACGGCCTCGGCATCCTGATGGTGGCGGCGCTGTTTTCATTGCATGGTGCGCATTGTATTTCGCTGGGTACGCAAACGCCGGTGCAAGACATTGCGCGCGCCGCGCAAGCCCACGCCGCTGACGTGGTGGTGCTGTCATTCAGTCTTGTTTACCCGCAGCGCGGCATCCAGCCGGCACTGAGCGAGTTGCGTCAGCAGATCGGCGATAACATCGAAATTTGGGTTGGCGGAGCGGGAATCCCGCGCTTGCATAACGCTAAAATGCCCGGCGTGCAATTTTGTCCGCTAATGGAGCAGGCGCTCAATGCCATGCATGTCTGGCGAAGCATGAAGCTGAAGTGCTAACCCGGATATTTCATGAATCCGCCCACGCCCTCGCTTGTCCCTTGTCCGCACAGGAAATTCTCTCTGTCCAGGTGTATGAATAACTACGCTTCGCCTTCTCTGAATTTTCTGTTCGGACAGCGTCCTGCGCGATCATCGCGTGAATCCATGAAATATTCGGGCTAAGTTAATTCCACGATTTCACACGACAGACGAACTGACTGGCAAAAAGATGAAGACATCCACAACCCAAGCCGAACAGAAGGTATATATCGTCGGCGTTGGCGCTTCGGCGGGCGGTCTGGAAGCGATCACTCAGTTGATTGGATATCTGCGGCCGGATACCCCCTGTGCTTACGTCGTTCTGCAGCACTTATCACCCAACCATCGCAGCATGATGGTTGACATCCTGTCGCGTGAGACCAAGCTCAAGGTAAAAGAAGCCGAGCAGGGCGATGTACCGGAAAGCGGGATGATTTATGTCGTGCCGGCGAATTACAACGCGCTGTTGCGAGACGGCCATATCACCCTCGTCAATGCGCCGCCGCAGGTGGTGCCGAAGCCTTCCATCAATCAGTTTTTCATTTCGCTGGCCGCGGAAGAAGGCGAAGCCGCAGTCGGCATTGTGTTATCCGGAACCGGTTCTGATGGAACCGCTGGCCTGCGCGCGATTCAGGCGGCGGGCGGTTTTACCTTCGCGCAGAAACCGGAGACGGCGAAATACGACGGCATGCCGCGCGCGGCGGTTGAAGCCGGGGTAGCTGATCATGTTCTGAATCCGGAGCAAATTGCCGCGCACTTGCCCAAGTTGCTGGAATTACCCGCACCCGAAAACGAAGAAGCGCCGCCGCCGGCGTTACTTGACCAACTTCTGATGCGTCTTCGCGAAAATCTCAATTTCGACTTTTCCGGTTACAAGGTCGGCACCTTGATGCGGCGCATTCATCGCCGCGAAATTGCCACTGGCCAGGTCGGCCTGGCTAGTTATCTGCAATGGGTAGACGCGAATCCGCGTGAACTCGATGCCTTGGCACGCGATATTCTGATTTCGGTAACGGCTTTTTTTCGCGACCGCGATGCGTTTGAAATTCTCAAGCGCGGGGTGCATGAAATCTGCGCGCGCAAACCCCAGGGCGGCGAGCTCAGGGTCTGGGTCGCCGGCTGCGCCACCGGCGAGGAAGCTTATTCCATCGCCATGTTGTTTGCTGATGCGCTGGGCGATATGCAGCCGCAATATCGAGTTCAGATTTTTGCCACCGACATCGACGACGAAGCGCTGAATGTCGCTCGTCGCGGCATCTATCCGGCGGCTTCAATGAGCGAGGTGCCGGCGGACATGCTCGAACGTTACTTCCGCTCGGTCAACCATTCCTACGAAGCGTCCAAGTTGCTCCGCGACATGATCGTCTTCGCACGTCATAACCTGGTCAGCGATCCACCGTTCTTGCGCCTGGACTTGGTCTCCTGCCGGAATGTACTGATTTATTTCGACGCGCCGTTGCAAGCGAAGGTGCTGCAGACCTTCCACTTCGGTTTGATCAGGGAGTGTTACCTGTTTCTGGGGCGCTCGGAGAGCGTCGTCCAGGCCGAACAGTTGTTCGCCCCGATCGACCGTCGCGAGCGCTTGTTTCGCAAAACTGGCGAGTCGGCGGCACTGCCGATGCCGGTGCAGACGGGCATCCTCAAAACACCAGCGCAGCGGCGCGATAGAAAGATCGATTTGTTGTTGGCGGGATTGGTCGAGCATTTCCAGTTGACCGCCGTGCTGTGCGACGGCAACGGAAATATTCAACACACCGTCGGCCATGTCGAGCGTTATCTGCAATTCCCGGTCGGCGCCACCCGAACTACGATAGGCGACGTGGTCATGCCGGATTTGCGCGGTGATCTGCTGACCTTGTTGCATCGCAGCAACCAACATGGCAAACCGCAACAGGGGCGAGTCCGCCAATTGGGCGAGGCATGGTTGCGCATATTTGTGCATCCATTGAGCGAACTTGGCGCGCAGCTTTTGCTGGTCATGTTTTTGCCGCAGCCCGCCCCCGTTGAGTTGATTGGCGTCGGTGGCAGGGGGGCTGGCAAGTCCGATGGCGAAGCGGGGACGTCAATCATCAATCGACAACTTGAAGATGAACTGACCGCGACGCGGGAAAATCTGCAAGCGATGGTGGAAGAGTTGGCCACCGCCAACGAGGAAATGCAGGCGCTGAATGAAGAAGCGCAGGCGTCGAATGAAGAGTTGCAGGCGACCAATGAGGAAATGGAGGCCGCCAACGAAGAGTTGCAGGCAACCAATGAAGAGCTGATCAGCCTGAATGAAGAGCTCAACGTCAAGTCGGCGGAGTATTCGCGACTGTCGGCGGAATACGCGCATCTTTACGATTCGCTGGACTTTCCCATTCTGGTTTTTGACCGCGCTTTCCAGCTCGCCCGTTTCAATGCCCCGGCTGCCCGCCGTTTCGACCTGCGCGACTCCGCCTTGCATCAGCATGTATCGCGTTTGCGTTTATCCAGCCTGACCAGCCAAACCGGCCAATCTGGCATGCCCATCGCATCCGGCATGAACAGTGACCTGGAAACCCGACTTGGTCGCACTCTGGCGCATGCCGAACGAGAAGAAGCGCTGATTGCTCAGGACGGCCGCACTTTGCGGCTGGCGATCTCCCCCGGCCTCGACAAGGCTGGCGATGTCACCACCCTGGTGGTCACGCTGATCGATGTATCCGACATCACCCGCGCTCAGGCTGCGCTGAAAGACTCCGAGCAGCGTCTGGTCGCGCTGATGGAAAAAACCACGGTTATTTTTGCAATGAAAGATCCCGCTGGCGCCTATCAGTTTGCCAATCGGCGGTTTCTGGAGTTTTTCGATATCGATGTGGAAAGCTATCTCGGCAAGACCGACTTTGGTTTGTTGCCGAACGACCTGGCGGCCAATCTTTGGGGGCTCGACCTGGAAGCGCTGCGCAAGCAAGCAGTGGTCATTGGTGAGCACCCGGTTATCCACAAAGGCAACCGCCACATCCTGCGCAGCGTGCATCAGGTGTTGATGGACGACAAGGGCAACCCGGTTGCCTTCATTGTCGAAGCGGAAGACATCACCGTGCGCAAGCACGCCGAAGATCAACTGCGCATTACGGCTCGCGTTTTCGATCAATCCGGCGAAGCGATTGTGGTCACCGACCCGCGCGGAATCATACAAACCATCAACCTGGCCTTCACCCAAATCACCGGATATAACCAGCATGACGCGGTCGGCAAGACTATCGGCATGCTCAAATCCGGTCGCCATAGTGATGCGTTTTATGAAGCCATGTGGCACGCGCTGGTGGTCGATGGCTTCTGGCAGGGGGAAATTCTCAACAAGCGCAAGAATGGCGATATCTATTCGGAATGGCTCACCATCAACCGCGTCGATGACGGTAATGGCGCCCATGCCCATTACGTCGCGGTTTTCTCCGATATCACCAGCATCAAGGATTCGCAGCGCAAGGTGGAGTACCTGGCCACCCATGACGCCCTCACCGGCCTGCCCAATCGGGCGCTTTTTCATGATCACTTGCGCCACGCCCTGGCGCAGGCGCGGCGGAAAAAATCACGCATCGCGCTGCTGTTCATCGATCTGGACAACTTCAAGACCATCAACGACACCCTTGGACATGACGTCGGCGACGACTTGCTCAAACAAGCCGCCATCCGCATGAAGGAAGTTGTGCGCGATGTCGATACGGTCGCTCGACTCGGTGGCGATGAGTTCACCGCTATCCTGATGGATGCCGATATCGAAGTCGCCAATCAGGTTGCGCAACGCGTCATCAACGATCTGTCCGCCTCGTTTGAGGTCAATGGCAGCCCGTTGTTTGTATCCGCCAGCGTTGGGGTCGCGTTCTATCCGGATGATGGCACCGATAGCGCAATGTTGATCAAGGCGGCGGATACCGCGATGTATCGCGCCAAGGAACAGGGGCGTTCCCGGGTTGAATTCTTCAAGCCAGACATGCATGTGCGTCTGCTCAAGCGGGCGACGCTGGAAAGCGCCCTGCGGGAAGCCTTGCGGCAGAATCGCTTGCGCCTGGTTTATCAACCCAAGTACGGACTTGGCAAGGGGCGTCCGATGCTGGGCGCCGAAGCGTTGCTGCGTTGGCTGGACCCGGAATTAGGCGAAGTGCCGCCCGCCGAATTCATCCCGATCGCCGAGGCCAGCGGATTGATCCTCGAGGTGGGCCGTGTCGTGCGCACCCTGTTGATCAAGCAGATTGCGGCTTGGCTGGCGATTGGCCTGAAGCCGCCGCCGATTGCGATGAATCTGTCGCCACGTTGTGTGCGCGAACTGGAATGTTCTGTCAGCCTGATGCAGGATCTTGCGAAGTATCAGGTGCCGCCCGAACTGCTGATCATTGAAATCACCGAAGGCGCGTTGCTGGAAAACAGCCAGAACGTGAAGGACAACCTCTCCAAGCTGCACCAGGCCGGAATTGGGGTGTCGATTGACGACTTCGGTACCGGCTATTCATCCCTCAGCTATTTGAAACGCTTGCCGTTGTCGGAGCTGAAAATAGACAAGGGCTTCGTCGATGGTTTGGGCAAGGATAAAGAAGATGAAGCCATCGCCCGTGCGATTCTTGCCCTGGCGCAAGCGCTGGAGCTGAAAACCGTCGCCGAGGGGGTTGAAACAGATCGTCAGCTAGCCTGGCTTGTTCAACACGGTTGCGACATCGCGCAAGGTTATCTGCTGGCAAGGCCGCTGGAAGTGGTGGCTTTCGAAGATCTGGTGGCGAGGAGCGGTCAACATGGATAGACGTCTATTGGATGCCTGCGAGCTGGAGGCATTACATCTCTCCGGCGCAATTCTGGCGCACGGAACGCTGCTGGTGATCGACCGAGACAACAAAATCAGTCACGTCGCGATGAATGTCGAGGCGTGGCTGGGCGCGCCGCCAGAAGCCTGGTTGGGGCAGCGCCTGCCCGACGTGCTGGCGGAGGCGCTGCTAAAACTGGATCGGAAAACCGGCAGCCGCGTCGTCGTTGAAGGGGTGATGCCGGCGTTATCGAGCGCATTTCATGGCATGCTCGATCTGGTCGCCAGCCGAAATGAAGAGGGGTCGATCACGCTCGAACTCCTGGCCGCGCCGTTTGCTGACGTGATCAATGACTTTGATGCGTTGTGCCCACCGCTGCTCTCCACCTTCAGCGCCTCGCCGGTGCTGGCGTCTTCGATTGCCGCCGCACAACAAGAGTTGGTGCAATGCATCATGAACATCACCGGTTTCCAACGGGTGATGCTGTATGCATTTCGCGAGGATGATGATGGTGAAGTCATTGCCGAAGCGCGTCGGGGTGAAGCCTATGGCAGCTATCTGGGCTTGCGCTTTCCCGCCAGCGATATTCCGCATATCGCGCGCGCCCTCTATCTGAAAAACCCTTGGCGACTGATCCCGGATGCGGCGACCGAGCCGGTTCCATTGCTTGGCCGTGACACCTCCCCGCCGGATCTCACCTATTCGGATTTGCGCAGCGTGTCGCGGATACATCAGGTTTATCTTGCCAATATGGGGGTGCGCGCCTCGCTGTCTTTTCCGGTGGTGGTGGGTGGCACGCTCAACGCCCTGGTTGCCTGCCATAACAATACCCCTCGGCAAGTGCAGCTTGGCTCGCTCCTGCGCGCCGCGCAACTGATGCGTGACTTCGGCCTGGCGATGAGCGCATTCCAGTCACACCAGCGCATCCGCCTGGTTGATGGCCTGGCGCATCGGTTCGACAACGCACGTTTGTTGCTGCAACGGCATGGCGATCTGATTTCTGCCTGGCCAGAATTGGGCGCTTTGCTGATGGACGAATTCAAAGCTGATGGCGCAACCCTGTGCATGGACGACGCTTGTTTCAGTCTGGGAAAGAGCTTTGAGGCGGATGCTCTCGCCGCCTTCGATCATTGGTTTTGCTTTGGGCAGAATGAATTCATCTGGTTTGGCGACAGCCTGACCCGACAGATGCCTGGTTTTCCCTTGTCTGAAATTGCCGGCGCAGTCGCCTTGCGCGTCAAGCCGAGCAAAGATCTGGAACTGCGTATTTATCTGACGCGGATTGAAAACATTCAAGAAATCGCCTGGGGCGGAAACCCCGAAAAGCCGGTCGAGTCGCACGATGGCACGTTCGGCATTGCGCCGCGCAACTCATTTGAAAAATGGGTGGAAAAACGAATCGGATACAGTCGTCCGTGGGATCACGAAGCGCGTTTGCTGGTCTTCAAGTTGCGCGAACTGCTGATGCGCGAAATTCGTTAGCAGGTTGAGACAGGTGAATTTCAGTCATGCGCACCGGCTTGATACGCTGCGTAAGGCTTAAACCATCTTCTGTGGCGCCTGTTTGTCAGTTGCATAGGGCGGGGATAAGGCAGGGTCATGTGCCCATAAGCAAAGCCGCGCTGACAAGGGGGGGATGCGCCGGTAAACTCGCGCGCCATACCGTTTTTCCCAATCTCAAGGAGTTGTCTCATGGCCACCCGCGACACCCTCGCCGCAAAAGCCGCTGCCTGCACCAGCGCCGCCAATCTTTTCGCCATTGCCCGCGATGCTTTTGAAGCTCCGGCCGATATGGGCTACGCCAAGGAGCTGTTGAGCAGCGCCGCCTTTACCAGCGATGCCGGCGCCAAAGCCGCGCTCGACAAGGTCGCCGGCGATGCCATGTTCACCAAAGATTTCGTCACCCTGGCGATTGGATACCAGGCGATCGGCGATGCCGCCAAGGCCAAGGAAATGCTCGGCCAAGGCGCTGATTTCGCCATGGACGGCAGTGAGAAAGTTGCCGTCGGCATGGGCCAGTGGCTCGCCCTCAGTGATGCCGCCGCCGCCGCCAAAGCCCTGGCTGGCGCATTGAAAGAAGTTTCCGCCACCGAAGAACTGTATGGTCTTGCCGCCGTGGTCGCCGAATTGAACGACGCCGCTTTACTCGGCCAGATTATTGACAAGATCAAAACCAAAGCCGGCCGCGCCGGTGATTTCGCCCGTCTGGCGAAGATGGTCGGGGCCAGTGACAAAGCCAAGGGCGTCGACATCATCAACGAAGGCGCAGCCAAGTACAGTAGCCCGGCTGATTTGATCACCTTGTCCGGCGCGATGAATGAAATCGACCCGGCCGCCGCCGCCGGGTTGTACGCCAAGGCGCTCGATTCCGCCAAGGACTTCACCGCCCTGATGCAGGTGCTGGCCGCCGCCGCCGGCAATCCTGAATTCGCCAAGACCGTGCTGGCCAAAGGTGGCGCGTTGGCCACCTCGACCGATGAATTGATTCAACTGGCTGATGCCTGTGTCACCTCCGGCGATAACGCCAGCGCCGCCGAGATGATGAGCAAGGCGGAAGAAGCCGTTGGCAACCTGTTCGATATGCGCAAAGTAGTCGATGCGGTGGAAAAACATTTCGCCAGCGATACCGCCCGCGTCGAACGCGTCAAAGGCAAACTGGTCAAGCGTGAAGCCAACCAGGCCAAATACACCGAACTACAGAACGAAGAAGCCAAGTGCACCACGGTCAAGCAGTTCATCGCCCTGTCCGATCGCATCATGGCCGAACTGGAAGATGCCGCTTACGCCGGCAAGGTGCTCGGCCTGGCCGAAACTCAGATGCGCGCTGAAGGCGGTTTCCACTTCGCCCGTTTCAAATCACTGATCCTCGGCGTCGACCGCCTGGGTGACAAAGAATGGCTGGGCAAGCTGTTGAATGAAAGCGTCGCCAATGCTGCCGACTTCGTCTGGTTCCGTGAAATCGTGCTGACCTGCGCGAATGAACTCAGCGATGCTGAATATGGCAAAGCGCGCGCCCGTGTTTTCGTTGAAGAACGCGCCCTCGGCGAAGGGCCATACGACTACACCAAGATGGCGGAAACCGTGCAAACCGCGTTGGGCGATTCCGCCATGGCCGCAAAATTGCTCACCGAAGCCGCCAATCGCGCCAAGGACCATTACGCTCTGGCCCACACCGCCAAGCTGTATCGCGATATCGGCGACAACACCGCCGCCAATGGTTTGTTCGCCAAAGCCGCCAAAGCCTGCGCCACTGGCGACCAGTGCGTGCAACTGGCCAACCGCTTGAAAGCCTACGAATTGCCAGTCTCCGAAATCGCCCCGCTGATGGAAGTCTGTGGTGGTCATATGACCTCTACCAACGACAAGCTGCGCTGGGCGGAGGGCGTGTCCGACTTGCTGATGGATGGCGCCTGGGCGGACAAAGCCTATAACGGCATCGCCGGCAGTTTCAGCAGCGCAACCGACAAGAAGCGTTTCGAGCTTAGCCGCCAGATGCGCACCGGCTACCGATTCTTCGGACCTGGCGTACAAGCGCACTGATCAATAACGAGGAAGTCCAATAAAAAAACGGGCTTCGGCTCGTTTTTTTATGCGCTTACGGAATAGAGTGACGAAGCTTGGCTATGAAGTCTGCCGTGATGTTTCTTGCGTCTCAACGTTTCACATTTAGGATTTTTTGCTAGCGGCTCACGGTGGCTGATGTTGAGTTCAAGCGAATGTATGGAATATCCGGGCTAACCGCTGAATGAGATGGTACACGACGACAAACTTAAAACCACGGCGGGTGAATATTGGGAATTAGCCGATCTTCGCCTGATGTCGGGCCAACAGATGAACCTGTTCAACTCGCAGAGCAAGCTTCAGCACAGAGTCCAGTTTATCGGGGCGCTCCGTGGCCATAGCCTGATCACCACGTTGCCGAAGGAACTCTCGGATTTATGGGTGAAGCCTTCTGACCAATACGTCCTGCGCGGACTAGCCAACACGCATGCCTACGCGATCAGCTGCCATCCGATCAGCGTCAACGACAAGCCCTACCCCCACATCCATTTTGCCTATCCTGAGTTGGCGCTGGTCAGAAAAGCCCGAAACGCCTCGCGCATCACGCTCAAGATGCCGTTGGAAATCATGCGGGGAAATAAAGCCGCTGATATGGGCATGCTGATGGATATCAGCATCACGGGTGCGGGAATCACTTCAGCGGTCTCTCTCGGTGCCCCCGGAGAGGAAATCGAAGTAGGCATCCCGATTATCCTGGATGCTCACACACAACAGATTGTGGTCACTGCTTTGATCGTGTGGACAAAGCCGGATGCGAAATCCGGCTTCCGCCATGGCCTTACATTCCCCGCCCTGCCCCATTCCGAGGATCTGCTGCTGCGCGCCTTCATCGGCCACCATCTTTTCTGGCTGCACGGGTGGGCGCGGTGCTGCGTTGCCGGTCGCTTGAAGGGAATGACCATGCTGCGCGACCGGCGCCTTGCACCGCATCCCATCAGCACACCCATAAATGCCCAGGTTATTCATGGACAGTCGCTAAGGGTGGGTTGCTGAACAGTCATGGAAAATCTTACTTGCCCGCGAGCAAAACTTCGAGCTGATGTCGGCTGATGCGGTCGTTTTCCTTGGCATGAAAATCCTGTTTGAGGAATGCTTCCATGTGTGGGTAGAGGGCGATGGCTTCGTCCAGTTGCGGGTCGTTTCCGCGTGTGTAAGCGCCGATGGTGATCAAGTCTCGGCTGCGCTGGAAGCGGGCATAAAGGGCCTTGAAGCGGCGCACGCGATCGAGTTCTTCCTTCGGTAGCAACTCGGTGATTGCGCGGGAGATCGAAGCTTCGATGTCGATGGCTGGATAGTGGCCTTGATCGGCCAGACTACGTGACAGGACGATGTGACCATCAAGAATGGCGCGGGCCGCGTCGGCGACCGGGTCTTGCTGGTCGTCGCCTTCCATCAGTACGGTATAAAAAGCGGTGATTGAACCGCCGCCCTGTCGACCATTACCGGCACGTTCGACCAGTTGTGGCATCTTGGCGAACACCGAGGGCGGGTAACCTTTGGTGGCTGGCGGTTCGCCGACCGCGAGCGCGATTTCACGCTGCGCCTGGGCGTAGCGGGTGAGCGAATCCATGATCAACAGCACATTCAGGCCTTGGTCGCGGAAGTATTCGGCGATGGTGGTGGCGTAGGCTGCGCCATGCAAGCGCATCAAGGGAGGGGAGTCGGCTGGCGCCGCAACCACTGCGGCGCGGCGCAGTCCTTCTTCTCCGAGGATGTTTTCGATGAAATCTTTGACTTCGCGGCCGCGTTCGCCGATCAACCCGACGACCACGACATCCGCCGCTGTGTAGCGCGCCATCATGCCCAGCAGCATCGATTTGCCAACGCCGCTGCCGGCGAACAGGCCCATGCGCTGGCCGCGGCCGACGGTGAGCAGGGCGTTGATCGCGCGCACGCCGACGTCGAGTACCTGCTTGATCGGTTCGCGCTCCATCGGGTTGATCGGTCGCGAGTAGAGCGGGGCTCGGCGTGAGACTTCCAGTGCGCCGAGTCGGTCAAGCGGCCGACCCGCACCATCGATGACGCGTCCAAGTAATTCGGTGCCGACTGCAACCTGACGAATCCGATCTTCGATCCGGCGGCGCTTGACGTAGGGTTTGTTGATGCGTGGCGCTTCAAAGCCGCAGCTTGCGGCCACCTCGACGCTGGCGCCTGGCGCCAGGCCATAGACATCGGTTGAGGGCATCAAATAAAGCCGATCGCCGGAAAAGCCGACTACTTCCGCATCGACCTGTTGGCCGCCGGTCATATTGACCAGACAGGATGCGCCGGTAGCCAGTTTGAGGCCGGAGGCTTCCATGATCAGACCCGCGACGCGGGTGAGTCGGCCGGTAGCGTGCCAAAGGCTGAGTTCGCTGACAGCCTCCTGGCAATCGCGCAGATAAGTCAGCAATGCTCTTGAATTGCCTGCGTGGTCAGCCGGGACGTCCTCGATGTAATCGGCTTCCGGCGACGCCTGCGCGAGTTGTTCTGTGATCAAAGCAACCATCCCGATTCGGTGCCCAGGCAACGTGTAAGTTCTTCCCAGCGTGTCTGAATGGTGCCATCCAGTTCGCTATAGGTGCTTTCGAAGCGGAAGTCGCCCGGTTCCATGTGCGAGTCTTCCATTACTTTCCAGGATAAATGCCCATGTTCCTGGGCCAGCCAATCGCGGACAATTTTGGCGCTGTCAGGGTGAGTGATGATCTTGTGGTGACCGTTCAGCGTCGGCAATGTCTTCAGTGCTTCACCAATGGCTTCCAGGATCAATTCGGGCTTGATGTGCAGCGCAGTACGCAATATCTGGCGTGCCATGACCAGGGAGAGTTCGAGTACTTCTCGGGCGACTTCCTGGTCTTGTCGTAATTGGCCGCCCTCAAGCGTGGTAACCAGCGTCTGAAGTTGGCGAAGGTATTGCTGGGAATCCGCCTGGCCTTCCGCCAAGCCGGCTTTTCGACCTTCATCCATGCCCAGTTGATAACCTTCTTTCCAGGCCTCCTGATGCAGGTTTTCGATCTCTTCCGCTGTCGGGAGTACAACCTGCGGTTCTACCGGCGCGGGAGGAGGGGCTGGGGTCGCATGGGTGTCCTGCTTGGGTGACGGGTCAGTGGCGCTGACGCCGTCGTCGAAAGCGGCAAGTTCCCAACGTTGGTAAGCGGTAAGTTGTTCTTTCGGGATGACTTTGGACATGCATAGATGATATTGCAGACAGGCGCATGGGCGGGAGCCTAAATGGTTTTAGCGACTGTCCATGAATAACCAGGACATTCTGGCTGCACGGGTGGGCGCGGTGCTGCGTTGCCGGTCGCTTGAAGGGAATGACCATGCGGCGCGCCGGCGCCTTGCACCGCATCCCACCAGCACACCCATAACTGCCCAGATTATTCATGGACAGTCGCTTAGCCGACCAGCGCTTCTTCTCCGCCCTTGCCACCCAATACGATCTGTCCTTCGTCGACCAGTTTGCGAACCACCTTCAGGATTTCCTTTTGTTCGGCTTCTACTTCCGACAAGCGAACCGCGCCCTTTGCCTCCAGATCTTCCTTCAGCGCTTCGGCGGCGCGACTGGACATATTCTTGAAAATGAGGTCTTTGAGTTCTTGCGAAGTGCCCTTGAGCGCGACGATCAGGGTCTCCGATTGCACTTCGCGCAGCAACAACTGAACCGAGCGATCGTCCAGGGCCAGGATGTTGTCGAAAGTGAACATCGAGTCCTGAATCTTTTGGGCCAGATCGGCGTCGTGTTCGCGGATGTTGGCCAAGACGGAGGCTTCGACAGCGCCGCCCATGAAGTTGAGTATGTCGGCTGCGGTTTTGGCGCCGCCAAGCGAGGTTTTTTTGGTGATGTCGCCGCCGGACAGAAGTTGTGTCAACACTTCGTTGAGTTCGCGCATCGCCATTGGCTGCGCCCCTTCCAGCGTTGCGATGCGCACCATGACGTCGTTACGCAGACGTTCCGGCAGCAGGTTGAGCACTTCGCTGGCATGGTCGCGTTCCAGGTGCACCATGATGGTGGCGATGATCTGTGGATGTTCATTGCGGATCATTTCCGCAACACTGGCCGAGTCGAGCCATTTGAGGCTTTCGATGCCGGCGCTTTCGTTGCCTTGCAGAATGCGATCTATCAGGTGCGCCGCCTTGTCGTCGCCAAGGGCTTTTCTGAGGACGGCGCGAATGTACTCATCCGAGTCGGCCAAGCTGATACGTCCCTCGGTGGCGTCATGAAATGAATGCAATACGGTTTCCATGCCCTCTCGGCTGACGTTGCCAACCGAGGCCATTGCGCTGCCCAACTTTTGCACTTCTTTGGGGCTAAGATATTTGAACACTTCCGCCGCTTCCTCGTGCCCGAGCGCCAGCATGAGAATGGCGCATTCATTGACGCTTATATCGCTCATTCTTTATTCATCCATTCTTTAACAATATCTGCGGTGACTTTTGGGTCTTTCTTGGCGAATTCACGCACCTTGGCCAGGATTTCGGAATAACTGTCCTCTGGCGATTGCACTGCGGGTTCGCCTTCTTCGCCAGCCTCGCCTGGCTCGCCCTCGGCCTCGCTGCCGGGAGGTTCGGGCACCTTCGCCATGTCACGCAGAATTGGGCGCAACACACCGAACACAAGATAGAACGCCAAGCCGAAGATCAGCAAATTCTTCAGCAGGTCTTTGGCCATGGCCAGATTGTCAGGATCTTTCCACAGCGGGATATCGAGATCTAGTTTGCTTTCGGTGAAGGCGGCATTGACGACATTGACGCTGTCGCCACGTTGCGCATTGAATCCCATTGATTCTCGAACCAGATTGTTGATTTGCGCCAGCTCTGCCGGCGATAGCGGGGTGGGCTTGCTCGGTTGGCCTTCAGCGTCGGTGCTGGCGGATTTGTAATTGACGACCACCGCAACCGACAGCCGCTTGACTCGACCCAGCGGCTCTTTGGTGTGTCGTATGGTTTTGTCCAACTCAAAATTGACGGTGTTTTCTTTTCGGCTGGAATTGCCGCCTTGGGCGCCGGCAGCGCCCGTGTTCGGGCCTGCATTTGCGCCGGGTGGGGCGTTGAGCGGAGCCGTCGCGGGGCCGGGGGGTTGGTTGGTCAGCGCACCGGGAACGCCTTGTGCCGGATTGGCGGCATTATTGATGTCTTCGACAGATTGCTGGCTGCGGATAGCCTGCGCATCGGGTGTCGGATTGGGGCGGTAAGTTTCGCTGGTGGCTTCGGACTCGGAGAAATCAAGATCGGCGCGGACTTGCGCCTTTACATTGCCTGACCCGACGATGGCGGAAACAATGCTTTCGATGCTTTGAGCGTAATTGCTCTCGATCTGTCTGACGAAATCAAGTTGATTCGAATTGAGCCCTAGCGCGGTTTGTCCGTCATTGCTGTTGGTCAGCAGATTGCCGGCCTGGTCGACCACGGTAACATTGTTGGGAGAGAGTTCCGGCACGCTGCTGGAAACCAGATGCACGATCGATTGCACCTGACCAGGTTCGAGCGTGCGCCCGGGGTGCAAGTTGATGAGTACCGACGCGGAAGGTTTCTGCTTGTCGCGAATAAACACCGATGGCTTGGGAATCGCCAAGTGGACGCGCGCCGATTCGACGGAAGACAGTGCTTGCATGGTGCGAGCAAGTTCGCCTTCCATGCCGCGCTGGAATGCGATCTGCTCTTGAAATTGGGTCATGCCCAGCTTCGGCGAGTCCATCAACTCGAAGCCGACTGCGCCGCCCTTGGGCAGGTTTTGCGCCGCGAGTTTGAAACGCAAATCGTAAACTTGATCGGACTGGACCAGCAAAGTGCCGCCTGCCTCGGTTTTGTAAGGTGCGTTCATTTGCTGCAACGCAGCGGTGATCGAGCCGGCGTCTCGTTCCGATAAATTGGAAAACAGGACTTTGTATTCGGGCGCGCCTGACCAGAGGAATAAACCGACGATGAGCGCGATCGCCGCTGCCAGCGCCGCTCCCAACGCCATTTTGCGGGGCGCGGGGAGCTCGTTGAAGCGTAAGGCGAAGTTGGTAAATAGTTGCTGCGGCTGTGCGGCCATCCGTCACCGTGCCTGATCAGACCTGCATGCTCATGACTTCTTGATACGCGCTTACCAGTTTATTGCGTACCTGCACCATGGTCTGAAAGGACAGACTGGCCTTTTGCAGAGACAGGACGACGTCCTGAAGGTTGACCTCGGGGTCGCCAGTTTCGAATTGACGTGACATTTGTTTGGCATCCAACTGCGCGCCGTTGACTTCGTCTATGGCGGTTTTAAGCATGCTGGCAAAGTCACGCGACGATGCCGCTTCGTCGGACAGGGGAGCGGGCGCGGTTGCAGCCTGAGCCGCTACGGCGCGGAGCTGGTTCACCATTAGATCGATATTGCTCATCGTCTTGCCTCCTGCGACTCATTATAGGAGGTCGTCTCCATCCAGAAAGCCTGCTTCTCGATATTGCTTGAGTCTGTGGCGCAATGTCCGCTCGCTCATCTCCAGTACTTCCGCAGTTTTACGCCGTGAACCCTGCATACGCTGCAAAGTACTTAATATGGTTTCACGCTCGACATCTTTGAGCCCGCCTTCGATTGGATCATCGGCGTGTCTGCCAGAGGCATGCGCAAAACGAACTGGAACGCGCGGCAACATCAGATGTTCCGGGTAGATCCGGGTGTCAGGCGCAAGGATCATCGCACGTTGCACAACATTTCCAAGTTCGCGGATGTTACCGGGCCAGTCATAGCCAGTCAATTCAGCCAAAGCCGCGTCGGTAAAGGAAAAACCGGTTCTTCCCGCAATCTGTTCATGGCGCTTGAGGAAGTGTTTGGCCAAAGCGGGAATGTCGCCGGGTCGCTTGCGCAGTGGCGGAATTTCAAGTGGAAAAACGTTCAATCGGTAATACAGGTCGTCGCGAAAGCGTCCTTCAGCGACCCATGTCGCCAGGTCTCGGTTGGTGGCGGCGATGATGCGAACATCCAGTTTCAGCAAGGTGCGGCCGCCGACCCGTTCAACTTCACGTTCCTGTAGAACGCGCAGCAGTTTCGCCTGCAAGTTGAAGGGTAGTTCAGAGACTTCGTCCAGCAGCAGAATCCCGCCATTGGCTTGCTCGAATTTGCCAGGTTGCGGCGAGGAAGCGCCGGTAAATGCGCCTTTCTCATGACCGAACAAGACCGATTCGAGCAGGTTTTCCGGGATTGCCGCGCAGTTCAGCGCCACAAAAGGACCGTTGGCACGGGCGGAATGCCGATGCATGTAGCGCGCAAATACTTCTTTGCCAACGCCTGATTCTCCGGTCAGCAGAATGGTGGCATCGCTTGCCGCTACCCGCCGGGCCAATTCCAGCAAGGCCAGGGTGGACGGGTCATGCGCCACCATGCCCGCATCATTTGGCTCGCTCGCTTCGTTGGCTTGTCGATAATGCCGCGCGACCGCCGCCAGCAAGCTATCGGGTTCGAACGGTTTCGGCAGGTAATCTGCCGCACCATCTCGCATCGCTTGCACAGCGCGGTCGATCTGGCCATAGGCGGTCATCAGGATCACCGGGATTTCCGGGCGTCGTGTTTTCAATGTGCGTAGCAAAGCATGACCATCCATGCCGGGCATCTGAACATCGGTAAGTACCAGTCCGGGCGCAGTCTTGTCGAGGCGGGAGAGCGCTTCTTCCGCCGCGCTGGCGGCAATTACCGCGTAGCCCGCCATTTCCAGGGTGTCGGTCAAGGCTTCACGCAACGAGGCATCGTCTTCCACGACCAGAATCGGTGATGCTTCAGACATGTTGATTTCCCTGTCCTTCAAATGGCAGGAATAGCGAGAAAGTGCTGCCGCCGCCGCTTCTGGGTGACCATTCCACCCAGCCGCCATGCGCTTCAGCGACTTGCCGCACGATGGCGAGACCGAGTCCGCTGCCTTCGCCACGGGTGGTAAAGAAGGGTTCGAAAAGTCGCGCGCGCGCGTCCTCTGGTATCCCCGCACCCGTATCGCTGACCTGGAACGAGGCGAATGGACTGCCCTGCCCGGTGACGGTCAATTCCACCACGCCTCCGGTTGGTGATGCCTGGAGGGCGTTTTCGATCAGATTGATCAATGCCCCCGAGATGGCCTGGCGGTCGCCGGTCAGCCGCATTTCTGGATCGACCTCGGCCAAGCGCAGGACAACGCCTTTGGCTGTGGCATGCGGTTCAAGCGTATGCGCGATATCCTCAATCAAGTCGGCGAGGGTAAATGTTGTCGCAACCAGACGAGCTCCTTTCACGAATAACAGCATGTCCTGAATCAATCGCTCCAGATAAAGGAGCCGAGAACGGGTTTTTTCGGCAAATCTGACGCGGTCGACATCGTTGAGTTGCGGTCGAGTGAGATGTCCGGTGTAGAGTAACGCCGTTGCGAGTGGCGTGCGGATTTGATGGGCGACTTGGGCGGCCATCTCGCCCAGCGCGGATAAGCGCTCGCGGCGTGCAAGTTCGCCATTGGCGGCTGCCAGTTCACTGGTCAGACGAGCTGTCTGGGCTTGTAATTCAAGATAGGCGCCAGCCAGTTTTTCAGAGGTTTCGCTGAACAATGCAAAAGCTTGTCGCAGTTCCGCGTCTTCGGAAGCGGGTGAAGTCATGGAAGAGTGTGCGGGTATCGATGTTGGATATTAACCCGGATATTTCATGAATTCGCGTGATGATCGCGCAGGCCATTGTTTGCAATGGGGATTTCGTGAAGGAGTGGCGTAGTTGTTCATACGCCCGACGGAGCGAAACTTTTCTGTGCGGGCAAGGAACCCGCGAGGGCGCGCGAGCATTTATGTAATATCCGAGTTGAACCTTCACCCCCTAAAGTTATTTTGTGGTTTGCCGATGAAGTCGCCGACAAAACCCGGTGGCCTGGTCGAATCGGCCGCTTGAACAATTGAGGTAATCATGTCCGATCTGCTTAGACGTATCGATGCACGCACCAAGCTCGCGGGCGCGAACAAGTTGGAGATTTTGCTCTTTACCTTGGGTACGGATGTCAGCACCAGCCGAAAGGAGACCTTCGGCATCAATGTATTCAAGGTGCGCGAGGTCATGCGAATCCCGCAAATCACGCGCGCGCCCGATATGCCCTCCGCTGTCGAGGGCATGGTCAGCTTGCGCGGGGTGCTGGTGCCAGTAGTCGATTTGGCAAAATACATCGGCATCTCCACCGATACCCCGCCGGCAATCATGATAGTCACCGAATACAACGGCCACACGCAGGGCTTTCTGGTTGGCGAGGTAGACACCATACTTCGCCTCGACTGGTCTGAAATGAAGGTGCCGCCCAGTATGTTGACCGCTCGCATGGGTGGCTTGGTGACGGCGGTAACCGAATTGAAGGATTCCCGCCTGGTGATGATGCTGGATGTCGAGAAAATACTGGCCGACACCTCGCAAATTGATGATAGCCATCTGTTCGCCAGCCTCGTCCCGCTGGATAAACCGAATCGTACTGTGTTTTTCGCTGATGATTCTTCCGTTGCGCGCAAGCAGATCGAGCGGACTCTGGAGGCGCTCAATGTGCATGGCATAAGCACCATCAACGGTCGCCAGGGCTGGGATGAATTGCAGAAAATCGCGGCCCAGGCCGAAGTCGCGGGGCGGCCGGTTTCCGAATTTGTCCAATTGGTGCTGACTGATGTGGAAATGCCTGAAATGGATGGTTATGTATTGACCAAGAACATCAAATCCGATCCCCGTTTTGCGGGTATCCCGGTTTTAATGCACTCCTCACTTTCTTCCGATGCCAACAAGCAGTTGGGGTTGTCCGTCGGAGTGGACGAGTACGTGCCGAAGTTCGAGCCGCACCGTCTGGCTGAAGTGTTGAACCGCTTGCTTAAATAAGGGGAGTGTGGCGCATGAATTCGCTAGAACAGAACAAATTGCTGGATACGGTGGATGGTCGCACCAAGCTGGCCGGCTCCAACAAGATGGAGTTGTTGCTGTTTTCTCTTGGCACGCACGAGACTTTCGGTATCAATGTGTTCAAGGTGCGCGAGGTTTCGCCGACGCCGCCGATTACATTGACGCCCAATATGCCCGTTGGCGTAGAAGGCGTGATCTCTTTGCGCGGCAGCATCATTCCGGTTATCTCTCTCGCCCACTTCATTAAATTGGAGGATGCGCCGCAGGGAGTGGGAGAAACCATGATCGTGACGGAGTTCTCGCGTCACACTCAGGGGTTTCTGGTGAGCGATGTCGATCGCATCATTCGCGTCGACTGGGATAAGGTGAAACCGCCCGAAAATATGCTGTCCGGGCAAGATGGCATGATCACCGCGATTACCGAACTTGACGATGGACGGCTGATTTCGATTCTCGATGTCGAACGTGTTCTGGTTGAGGTGCTGGGCGAAAAACCCATGCCGTCATTGCCAAAAATTGAACCCGGTCGAGAGGCGACGATTTTCTTTGCCGACGACTCTGCGGTAGCGCGCAAGGAGATTGTGTCGGTGCTTGACAAGTTGGGCGTGAAATATGTTCAGTCCAACGATGGTCTGGAAGCCTGGACCAAGTTGACCGGAATGGCTAATCGCGCGAGTGCGGAGCGTATGCCGGTAAAGAATATGATCCAGTTGATTCTGGTCGATGCTGAAATGCCGGAAATGGATGGTTATGTTCTGACCCGCAATATCAAATCGGATAGCCGCTTTGCTGGTATTCCGGTGGTGATGCACTCCTCGCTGTCATCGGATGCGAACCGGACGATGGGGCAACAAGTCGGCGTCGATGCCTATGTTGCAAAATTCGACCCGGCTGTTTTGGCGGATACGTTGCTCGCTTTCCTGAAACGATGAGACGCATGGTTAAAATGCCGCGACTGCAGGATAGATAAGGAGCCCAGATGGCTGACAAGAACTTGAAAATTCTAGTGGTGGATGATTTTTCCACCATGCGCCGAATTGTGCGCAATTTGCTCAAAGAATTGGGTTATACCAACGTCGATGAGGCTGAAGATGGGGTGGTTGCTTTGCAGAAATTAAAAGGCGCCAACTTCCAGTTTGTGGTGACCGATTGGAATATGCCGAATATGACCGGCATCGAGTTGCTCAGGGCCATTCGTGCCGATGCCGCGCTCAAACCGCTTCCGGTGTTGATGATTACCGCCGAAGCGAAGAAGGAAAACATTATCGAAGCGGCCCAGAGTGGCGCTTCGGGTTATATCGTCAAGCCGTTTACTGCCGCAACGCTCGAAGAGAAGCTGAACAAGATCTTCGAAAAATACGGCATGTGAGCCGGGCCAACTACAGCAAGGAAACAAGATGAGCGGCGACTCCCCAGACCTTGAAGCACTGTTCGACAGTATTGCTTCCGAAACGGCGCCGAAGCCGGAGAAGCCAGCCGCCAAGGCGGAGCCGAGCGATACCCCCGAGTTGGAAAGTTTGTTCGACAGCATTTCTCTGGCGGTAAGCCAGGAAGAGGGTGAGGCGGATGGCGAATGTTCCGAGCGGGTGTTCTCGCAATTGGGACAGATGACACGTGGACTGCATAATTTGTTGCGTGAACTCGGTTATGACAAGGCGCTTGAGCAAGTCGCCAAAGCGATGCCGGATAACCGTGATCGACTTAACTACATCGCGGCGATGACCGCGCAAGCTGCCGAACGCACGTTGAATGCCGCCGAGGCGGCGCAACCCCTGCAGAACCAGCTTGGCGTTACCGCCAAAGATCTGTCCGGTAAATGGGACAAGTTGTTTGACAAGCAACTGGGCGTCGCCGAATTCAAGGATCTGGTGCGCGATACACGCAGCTATCTGGTCGATGTCCCCCAGCGTACCGAGTCAACCAATGCGAAATTGATGGAAATCATCATGGCGCAGGATTTTCAGGATCTGACCGGCCAAGTCATCAAGAAAGTGCTTGAGGCGGCGCAGGTGCTGGAATCTCAGCTGCTTGCCCTGCTGATCGAGGCGACGCCGGAAGACCGGCGACAAGCGGTAGACCCGGGCCTGCTCAACGGCCCGGTGATCAATGCGGCAGGACGAAGCGACGTGGTGACCAGTCAGGAACAGGTCGACGATTTGCTGGAAAGCCTTGGGTTCTAGGATGGCGGCTTCGCCGCTAGCGAGCCCACAAGTGCAGGACGCTACCGGCTAAAAGCCACCGTCTAACAGGAGAAGAGAATGAGTGATTTCGCCGGAATGGAAGAATTGTTGCAGGACTTCCTGCTAGAAGCCGGAGAGTTGTTGTCCGAGGTTGATAACAAGCTGGTCGAGCTGGAAAAACGGCCCGATGATCGCGAGCTCCTGAATGATATTTTTCGAGGTTTTCACACCATCAAAGGGGGGGCTGGATTTCTCAATGCGGAAAATCTGGTTTCTCTGTGCCATCGCACCGAAAATCTATTCGACAAGTTGCGCAATGGCGAGTTGAAGCTGTCTACCGGATTGATGGATGTCATCATGGACGCCACCGGTGTGGTGCGTAACATGTTTGCAGCCTTGGCGCAGGCTTCGCAACCCGAGGCCGCCGACCCGGCGCTGATCGAAAGCCTTGAAATCGCGCTTGCCGGCAAGGCGTTGCAACCGAAGGCCAGTTCCGCGCCAGCCGCTAAAGTCGCCCCGGCGAGTCCGCCTAAAGCCATGGCTGTTGAAGCTAATCCCCATCCGCCCGCCAGTCTGTCATCAAGTTCACCGAGCAACGCGTCGATTGACGATATCAATTGGGATGCGTTGCATGCCGCATTGACCGGAACGGCATTGCCTGCGCCGGCGAGCCCGGTTGTCCAGACGGTGGCTGCGGCAGAACCCGAAATGCTGTTTCTCGATGCTGCTGCGACACCTGATCACCACGAGGCAATAGCGGTGCCGGTGCAGGATTTGCCGACCCCGTCGCGAACTTCCGGGGCATCCTCCGCACCGCAACAAAGCCTGCAGAAAGAAACCACTATTCGTGTGGATACCGTACGGCTCGACCAGGTACTTAATCTGTCGGGGGAAATCGGTTTGACGAAGAACCGAATCGCCAATCTGAAAACTCAGATTCTGCACGGCAAGCACGATCAGGAAACCCTCAAGGCGCTCGACATCTCGGTCAGTCAGCTTGATCTTCTGGTCTCTGATCTACAAAACGCGGTGATGAAGACGCGGATGCAGCCGATTGGTCGCTTGTTCCAGAAATATCCACGCCTGGCGCGCGATCTGGCGCGTCAATTGGGCAAGGATGTCGAGTTGGTGTTGTCTGGCGAGGAAACCGAACTTGACAAGACCATGATCGAGGATCTCAACGATCCTTTGGTTCACTTGGTCCGCAACGCAGTCGATCACGGTATTGAGAGCCCGGAAGAACGGGCGCTCTCGCACAAGACGGCAAAGGCGATTGTCACGCTATCCGCTAGCCAGGTGGGCGATCACATCTACATCGAAATTTCAGATGATGGCAAGGGCATGCGGCCGGATGTGATCCGCTCCAAGGCCGTCGAAAAAGGCATTATTGACGCTGAAGCCGCGAACGGTCTGGATGATCGGCAGAGTCTGCATCTGGTCTTCCTGCCCGGTTTTTCCACCAAGGACCAGATTTCAAGCGTCTCCGGACGTGGCGTCGGCATGGATGTGGTGAAAACCAATATCACCCGCTTGAATGGCAAGATCGATGTCATTTCGGTGCCTGGACAAGGCTCCACCTTTACCATTTCGCTGCCGTTGACCTTGGCCATACTGCCGGTTCTGGTGGTTCGGTTGAACGATCAATCGTTTGCCATCCCGCTGTCGATGGTGCGCGAAATCATCCCCATCAAGCCTTCTGAAGTTCAACGTGTTTCCGGGCGGGCGACGATGGTCGTGCGCGACGAGGTGCTGCCTATTCGCAGTCTGGCACGCCTGATTGGCTGGGAAGCGCAGAAATCGCCGGCTTTTGGCGTACTCATGCATGCTTCCGATGCCACCTTCATCATGGCGGTGGATGGTTTTGTCGGGCGTGACGATGTGGTTATCAAGCCGCTTTCCGATATCAAGCCGAAAGGAATCGCGGGTGCGACCCTTTCGGGTGACGGTTCTATTGTATTGGTGCTGGACATGGAAGCTTTGTTGGGTAATAACATCGCTGATACTCCGATGAATCTGTTTGCGCGAGCCTGATCCTTGTCGTCAATCCCATGAGTTCCAACGCTTATATCGCCCGGCAACCTATTGTTGATAATAAACATCGGTTATTCGCCTACGAGTTGTTGTTCCGCCACTCCGCGCATGCGCAGAGTGCGAAGATCGATACCGATATCGATGCCGGGATTACCGTTATCGCCAATGCCTTGGTCAACATGGGCACCGAATGGCTGCTGAAAGGCAAGCTGGCATTCGTCAATATGGAAGTCTCGATGCTGATGTCGAGCTTTTCCACTCTGTTGCCGCCGGAAAAGGTGGTTATTGAAATTCTGGAAACTGTTCAGGTTACGCCGGAAGTGCTGGAGCGATTGGGCGAGTTGAAAACGGCCGGCTACCGTTTTGCGCTTGATGATTATCACTATCTGCCCGAATCCGAGCCTTTGCTGGCATTGGCCAGCTTCGTCAAGCTTGATGTTTTGGAGCATTCGCCGTCAGAGTTGGCCAACATGGTCAAGGTTATTCGCAAGTATCCGGTCGAGATGATTGCCGAGAAAGTGGAGACGCCGGAACAGTTTCGACATTGCCAAGCCTTGGGGTTTGATTATTTCCAGGGTTATTACTTCGCGCATCCGGAAAATCTTGTTGCCAAGATTATTAACCCCGTTTATGGAACGGTAGTGCAGTTGATGGAGAAGGTCCGCCAGGAGGCGGATACGAAAGAACTGGAAATGCTGTTCAAGAAGGATGTCGCGCTGACCTTCAAATTGCTGCGCTATATCAATTCGGCGGGTTTCGGATTGTCCTGTGAAGTTCAATCGATACGCCATGCAGTCAGTATTCTCGGTATGCAACCGCTCTACCGCTGGTTGACCTTGCTGATGGTCACCGCCGGCGGAGCGCCGACGATGCCGACGCTGGCCCGAACCGCGATTACCCGCGGACGCCTGTGCGAGCTGATCGGCAAGGGCTGTTTGTCCAAGGGCGATCAGGACAACCTGTTCATCGTCGGGGTGTTTTCATTGTTGCCGGCATTCCTGGAAATGCCGATGGAGCAGGTGTTGGAGCGTATCGTCATCCCGGAAAAACTGGTTGACGCGCTGGCGTATCGGTCTGGAATTTATGGCCCCTTCCTGTCACTGACGGAGGCGGTGGAAAGCGGCAATTACGAACAACTTGAAAACCTGGCTTCTTCATTGATGCTGACGCCGGAGCAGGTCAGTCAAGCGCATTTGCAGGCGTTGGCGTGGGTTGAACAACTCGGACTGGACTGAATCCCGAGATCTGCCACCGTCTTGTCAAGTCAGTTCAGGCGACATCGCGACTTTCAAGATGGTTTGCGGATTGCTGCCGCGAACGCGGTTGGTCAACCAGAGCAGGCCGCATTTTTTGATATTCAACGCGCCTGTTTCGCCAAACAATAGCAGGCTCGCCGCTTCGCCCAATGTCGGTTGATGCCCGACCAAGAGAACCGAGCCGTTGGCGTCCGGCCAGCCCGCCGCGCTCAAAACTTGAACACCCATGGCGCCAGGTGCGATGTTGGCGACAACTTCATAATCCAGTTCCAGTGCATCGGCGGTTTGCAACGCACGCACGGCGGGGCTGACCAGAATGCGGGTTTTTTCAGGTAAACGGGGCTTTAGCCAAAGCGCCATCTTTTCGGCTTGCTTGCGCCCCTTCGCGGTTAACGCACGCGCCATATCGTTGTCGCTATCTTGTGCATCGGCATGCCGCCAAAGAATCAAGTCCATCGTCTGTTCTGCCTCGAAATTGGGCGAGGATAATGCCGTCATGTTACGCCGTGGTGAACGTTCGCAGCATCAGCAGACGTCGATAACCGCCGCCGCGCATAGCGATGGCTGCGGCGGAGTCGCCGGCCGGATCTTCCAGCGCCAGAGTACGCGCGATGACGGGCAAATCCGCGCCGCGGGCCAGCGCGTCCAGCAGCCGCAACCAGCGGCGCCAGATCGGCGCGCCTTCACGCAGGTTGCGTGGCGGCAACGTGTATGTTTTGTAGCGCGCTTGCCGGGCAGTGATGAGATGGCGTTTGGCGGCTTCGAGCTGTGCCGGCAGTGGTAGCGAGAGATCGAAATTCAATGCCAGATTTTCCCTGCGGAGCTGCGTTTGCATCGATGCCGCGGTATCGATCACCTCGACGTCAACGGGGAGCTCGCGCCAGGCGAGTTCCTCCGGGTGCGCGATGGCCGGGTCGAGTGGAAATTTTCTGAATCCCCATTTTGCCCCCATCCAGCACTCGATCAGGACTTGATCATTCTCGCCTGGGCAGATTTCCGCGCCGCAGTCGGCGATCTCGGCTTCCGCGCGCCAGGCGCGCGGGTCTTGTTTCCATTTGAAAAAATCGCGCTGAGGCGGAGCGCCATACGCCGCTTCAAGTTGCTGCCAGATACCGATGAATTCGGCGTAGTCGGCGATATATCCAGGTTCGCGTCGCAAGAACTGCCAAGCCCAGCCGGCTAGATCAAGTTGCTCGCAAAAAGCGTAATCCGCGTCGATTCGCCAATCCATGCGTGGGCTCAGATAGGAAGGAAGACGAAGGCGGCGACGTTCTGGAAAACACGGCTGATCGAGCGATTGCCTTTGTCCTCGATCACCAGTGCCAGCAGATCCTGATGCGCGATGAGTTTGCCGAATTCGCGCTCGAAGCTGAGGTTGACGACCTCGCCATCCATACTGTTGCTGATCAGAATTTTTTCGCCACTCAGCAAACGGGCATTGGAAAGCTTCCAGATCGCAATTTCGATATTGCGAGCGCTGTTGTACAGTTTTTGCGCCGACAAGGAGTCGGTCAGAAAAATCTCGGTTTTGTATTCATAGGCCGCCATCAGCATGCTGGTCAGCGCAGTCATGAAAACGGCAACGCGGTCGCCGGCATAGTCTTCCAGAAAGGCCAGGTGGAAGTTTTCCTCCCAGTTTGGTGGCGACGCGGTTTTGTTCGCCCATGTTGGCAGCGCTTCGAATAGTCGTGCGCTGGCCGACTCCTCCGACGCCTGCCCCGACTTGAGCAATTCTCGCGGATTACGTCGATACAGCTTTTCGCTGATCCGCAACAAGCTCTTCAGCATCTCGCGCTGATTGATCTCCGCAATCATGTCGGCTTCGCTTTTGGCCAGATTGGCCGGGCTGAAAGCGCGTGCGCTGCTGACGCCATCCTTGCGCTGAATTTCCTGACTGGCGCAACCGGTCAAGGCGATGACGAGCAAAATTGCGGTGAAAGGATGCATGTCGACAGACCCAGAGAGGCAAGTTGCGATTGTAACGAGCTCATTGTCGGCATGCTTTATTGAAAACCCGACAAAAAGTATGGGTTATTCGGACGGGCTTATCCCAAAAAAAACTTATTTGTAAAAAAATAAGTCTGATTAGTTAGGGGTGTGGGTGGGTGGTATCCTCGCCGCCCGTTTGGCTTATCAGCCTTTACTAATCAACCGATTTTAGGAGTCTGCATGTCCCGTCTAGTGAAACCCCACGGTGGTGGCGAACTGAAGCCTTTGCTGCTTGAAGGCGCCGCTCGTGAAGCAGAACAGGCTCGCGCCCAGTCTCTGCCCAAGATCAAAATGTCGTCCCGCGAGACCGGCGACCTGATCATGATGGGTATTGGCGGTTTTACTCCGTTGGATGGCTTCATGACGCATGCCGATTGGGCTGGTGTTTGCGATGGCTACAAAACGGCAAGTGGTCTGTTCTGGCCTATCCCCGTTACGCTCTCCACCGATGCCAAGACAGCGCAAACCATTAGCCTGGGTCAGGATGTCGCGCTGGTGAACTGTGATAGCGACGAGATCATGGGCACCATGAAAGTGACCGAGATCTATGGTATCGACAAGGGCCACGAGTGCATGATGGTCTACAAGACCACCGACATCGCCCACCCCGGCGTCAAGATGGTGATGGATCAAGGCGCGATCAACCTGGCTGGTCCGGTCAAGGTATTGTCCACCGGCAACTTCAAGGAAGAGTACGGCGATCAGTTCATGACGCCCGCTGAAACTCGCGCTGCCTTCGAGAAGGCCGGTTGGTCCAAGATTGCAGCGTTCCAGACGCGCAACCCGATGCACCGTTCGCACGAATACCTGGCCAAGATCGCCATCGAAACCATGGACGGCGTGCTGATTCACTCTCTGCTGGGCGCCCTGAAACCCGGTGACATCCCCGCCGAAGTGCGCTCCGAGGCGATCAGCGTGCTGGTCGAGAATTACTTTGCGCCCAATACCGTGATCCAGGCGGGTTATCCGCTCGACATGCGTTATGCCGGTCCGCGTGAAGCGCTGCTGCATGCGCTGTTCCGTCAAAACTATGGCTGCTCGCACCTCATCGTTGGTCGTGACCACGCTGGCGTCGGTGACTATTACGGCCCGTTCGATGCACAGAAGATCTTCGACGAAATTCCGGCTGGTTCGCTTGAGACCCAGAACATGAATATCGACTGGACCTTCTGGTGCAACAAGTGCGGTGGTATGGCCTCTCAGCGCACCTGCCCGCATACCAAGGATGATCGCATTCTGTTGTCCGGCACCAAGGTGCGCGCGATGCTCTCCGAAGGCCAGGATCTGCCGGTCGAGTTCAGCCGCCCGGAAGTCGCCAAGGTTTTGCAGAAGTACTATGCCAGCCTGAGCGAAGAACAAAATGTCAAAGTGGAACTCAAGGGCCACTCGGCTGCGTAATGTTGTAAGTCAGTAGCCAATAGCCTGTAGTCGGTAGCGTGCAGCTTGCAAAGCTGCCAGCCGCCAACTGCCTGCTAATTGGCCAATAAGTATTTAGGAACCGAGCCCGCCGGAAGCGGATTCGCGATACGCCCCGGTCAAGGTTGGGCTTGGTTTTCTGAATGGGCCGCGTGCAGGACACGCGGATTGTTAGCTAACAAGGAGTGATTGAATGCCAACCTTCGTCCGTACCGACAAGTGCGACGGCTGCAAGGGTCAAGATAAGACCGCCTGCATGTACATCTGCCCGCACGACCTGATGAAACTGGACCGTGATGGTTCCGAAACCGGCCATGCCATGAAGTCTTTCAACCAGGAACCCGAGCAGTGCTGGGAATGCTATTCCTGTGTCAAGATTTGCCCGCAGCAGGCTATTGAGTGCCGCCACTACGCCGACGTAGTGCCGTTGGGTGGTTCTGTGCAGCCTCTGCGCGGTTCCGACTCCATCATGTGGACCATCAAGTTCCGCAATGGCGTGCTGAAGCGTTTCAAATTCCCGATCCGTACCACCCCCGAAGGCTCTATCGATTGCTACGGCGGCAAGCCCACGCCCAAGCTGGCTGATATCGAAGCTGTCGGTTCGTTCACCAGAGACGTCACGGGTGGTTTCCGTTCTGGCAACCCCGCCGAACTGCTTCGTAAGTAATTCGATTAAGAAGAGGTAATAAATATGGCTGAATTTGGAAATCCCGACGTCATCCAGGAAGAAGTCGACATCCTGATGATTGGTGGTGGTATGGCATGTTGTGGCGCCGCGTATGAAGTCATGCGTTGGGCTGATGTTGCGAAAGCCGAAATCGGTATCGACCTGAAGATCAAGCTGGTCGACAAGGCCGCCATGGACCGCTCCGGCGCTGTGGCTCAAGGTCTGTCCGCGATCAACACCTACATCGGCACCGAGCAAGATCCCGCCGACTACACCCGTATGGTCGCCAACGACCTGATGGGCATCACCCGTGACGACTTGGCCTACGACGTGGGCCGTAACGTTGACGATTCCGTGCATCTGTTCGAAGAGTGGGGCCTCCCCATCTGGAAAACCGACGCCAACGGCGAGCGTCATGACGGCGCCGCCGCCATCGGCGAAGGCCTGCCCTCCTTGAAGGACGGCGGCAAGCCCGTGCGTTCCGGCAAGTGGCAGATCATGATCAACGGCGAATCCTACAAGTGGATCGTCGCTGAAGCCGCCAA
>JFJP01037213.1_pt1 | contig 37284 bp, 40 predicted proteins | sample 431651 | NCBI WGS metagenome assembly JFJP01 (sample SAMN02602958, study PRJNA72255) | Microbial mat metagenome, whole genome shotgun sequencing project. | biome: fresh water; feature: sink hole; material: water; isolation source: purple microbial (photo- and chemosynthetic) mats found in... | reverse complement strand
ATTGAATTCATACGCATGTTACATTTTGAGACAGAAACCCATAAGTATCTGATATTACTAAGTATTATTAAATAAATCAAGATAAATTTGGCCCGCATACTACCATAGTGGCACAAAAATTGATTTGGGGAGTATCAAAAAGTTCGACAGAGTGACTAGATCTTAGTCTAGTTTTTCATAAGTTTCTGTAAGAATTGATAAAGTTTAATAATATACCTGTATGGAAAAGGGCTGGGCGATCTTAGCTATTTCAGACTTGCAGATACCCTTTGAACACCAAGACGCGCTTGAATTCTGCAAAGCGGTAGTTAGATCCTATGTGCCTAAGGGATATGATGTTTACGTAGTGAATATGGGAGATGAGGTGGACCAATCCACCCTTTCCCTAAAACATATTCCAAGCCCGGATGGATATAGCGGTGGGCATGAGTTAGAGGAAGCTAAACACAGACTTAAGGACTGGTTTAGAGAGTTCCCCAGGACCCACGTATGTCAATCTAACCATACTTGGAGAGTATTTAAAAAGGCCGCTTCCTCGGGCATTCCTTCAGAATTTATGAAAGAGATTGCTCAAGTATATGAAGCCCCTCCCGGATGGAAGTGGGCCGAGAGATGGATATTTAATGGAATCCTATTTGAGCATGGGGAAAATGTATCTGGCCCCCTAGCTGCTATTCGGGCTGCAATAGACAATAGAATTAATACCGTTATCGGGCACCAACACAGTAACGGGGGAGTTATCTATAGGGGGAGTGTTAATGGCCCATTGTGGGGGCTTAATACTGGCTGCTTAATAGATGTAGACGCCTATGCCTTTAATTACGGAAGATCCTTTAGAAATAAGCCAACACTTGGGTGCGGAGTAATAGTCAATGGAATACCTCATTTTGTGCCAATGGTCTTAAACAATAAAAAAAGATGGATTGGGAGAATTGTATGAGTAGACTTAGTCCTAGGGGTAACCATAAGAAGAGGTCCAGGTCAGCCAATCTAAAAAACGACACCGACCTCTCAGGCTACCCCTCTTTATTAAAGCCCCATTGGATAGTATTCGGACAAAAGATAAAGGTAGTCATATCCCCTACTGAAGTAATCGAAGAAGGTACAGGTAGAATCCTTGCCGGAAATTATTCCTATTTGGATAAGAGGATTACATTAAATGGGACCCTACCACCGGAAGAAATGGTTAGAACACTATACCACGAACTATCCCACGCACTACTCAATCGTGTAGGTTTGGTCCAGACAGATATGACTAAAGACCAACATGAATTAATATGTGAAAATTTTAGTAATTGGATATTTGAGACCTTTGGCTGAAAGCGTCTCCCGGAGGTCTCCCTCCGGGTTGGCCAGCAAATAATCGTTTCCTTGTTGGATACGTTGCCAAAGCAAATAGCAAATTGGTCCATTTAAGTATACTCATTTATGTCGTAACGCTGCGACAGATGAAAAACCCTGTAAAAAACAATTTTACGGCATTTATTCCAATATTATGTTACAAACACCCCAAAAATAACGCCCCGTTACGACGCATGCTTAAAAAGTAGGCACAAAAAAAAAGTCACTTCCGACGCACTGTCTCAGTGCCTAAAAAAGAGGCAAACCTCGAAAAAACCGCTGTTTTTGAGCTAAAAACACGAAAAAATGGAGATTTTGAGACAAAATGCCCCTTTTGGGGTTTTAAAAACACCAAAAATGGAAAGTGCTAAAAAGTGAGTTAAGTGTTGGATATTATTAGGATGACTCGGTGTTACGGCAGAATTCAACTTGTATACTATTTTTTATACTCTTCTCCCCTTTATTAAAACCTCAGTTTTAACTATGGGGCCGATTTTCACTCGTAACAGAGCGTCATTCGGTATCTCTTTTGATTGGATAAGAGATTTATTCAATTGGTGGTCAGGGTAGCATTGGTGGGTAATATTTGACAACAAGTAATCTTGGCCGTAACTAGCCCTCAGCAAATGGCCGTAACATGTTGGAGGTTCTGTGAAAGATATTAAGGATGTATTGCCCCAGTTTGGCTATGAGGGCTTTGACGGTAAATCCTTTTTCTTTGCTGGGGTGGCCAATCCCATTCGTGTGGCCAAGGATGCCCTAGGCCGAGTCCTAAATAAAATTGATAAAAATCTTGTCCCCTCCTATGGCCTAAGCAATGAGGACTCCGATATTCTACTCGGGGCTAAATACAAGAATGCCCAGGCTCAAACACAATTACTTGAAATTATGAAATCCCTAGAGACCAATGGGGTGGGGGCCTTAACTAAGTATAAAGACTCGAGCGTGAGGCTATTTGTCGATGCCAGTGGAAAAGCTAAGGGCAAGTGCTTGGTTGTAGATATGGGCAGTCGTAAGGTCCTAGACGTTGAGCCTGGGGCCTATACCCTTGCCGCAGGGCTGGGTGCAGACTTCCATCGAACGATAAAGGATGTTGGGTTTGTAGTATTTGACCCTACTTCCCCGGATTTCTTAACTGAGGATATGTTAGGGGATGCCCCAGTAACTCGGATTAATTCCTATAGTCCTCCTGAGTGGCTAGAGTGGAATTCTGTGGCCGTAATGCCAGACTTTCTAAATACCTTGCTTACACACCTCTTCCCTAACGAAGAGGAAAGAGAAGATGTCCTAGATTGGTTTCACTATGCCCTAACCGGAAGATGTCAGACAGTTCTAGTCCTGGCCGGGAATAAGGGGACGGGGAAGAATTTACTCCTATCAATATTCTCTCAAGTAATTGGTCAGGACTATTCTACTATGGCAGGACAAAATCAATTAGATGGAAACTTTAACTCTGCTTTTGACCAGAAGAGATTAGTTGTTTTTGACGAGGTTCAAATATCCACCACTAAAGCCACCAATAACATGAAGCAATTTTGCAATGACCGGATATCTTTAGAGAAAAAGGGAATCGATGCCTACACAATAGATAACTTTAGCTCAATTGTAATCCTAACCAACAATTTCGCAAATCTAGCAATTGAGAATACTGACCGAAGATACTCTGTGCCCGAAGTGGCAGAGATTAGGTTAAATAGAGTTGTTTCAGAGGATGAGATAGGAAAGATAGCCGAGGCGATAAAAAATAAGACAGACTTTGGGAAGAGCTTAATTGCTAACTTCGGCAAATTCCTTGTAGAGAGAAATCCAAAGAGAAAAGTCTTCTACGCCATAAAGGGAGATTACTTCTTCTACATTACAGAGATGGCTCAAAAGGCGTGGGTGGCATTCCTACTAGACTATGTCGCCGACCATGGAGTGGCTGAAAAACCTATCTTTATGGTTGATGTGAGGACTGCATATAACTCGGCTAAGGGTAAGGATATCGCTCAACACTTTCCAATCGCCAAAAGGACGTTAGAAAAAGAGTTTAAGGATTTTAAAATCAGGGGAGAGATCCCACTCGGCACAATTGCCGAATATCAAGTGGGTGGGAAGCAGAATAAAGTTAAGGTTGCTCTTATCCCAACTCAAGAGGCCATCGATGCGCTCCTACTAGATCGGGAGAGGAAGAAAAAGATAGGGACTTTTAGGGAGAGAGTGCAAGTCGAAGAAGAAGAGGTAGACTATGGCATTGTCGATTATTCCAAAGAAGATGAAATTAAACCTGCTACTCCTCCAAAAGATGAGGTAGCTGAAAAAGAAGAAGAGGAGATAGATTTATGAGTGACGAGTTCGAAACACAAAGATTGAAAGACGAGAATGTTTTTATTAAGGATACTATTGCCTCGATCTACGATACCAATTCGATATTGGCTCGACAGGTTGAGGCGTATGAGAGCAGAGAGGCCTTTAGAGCGAAACGTCTAAATGACATAGACGAAAATTTGGCCGAGGCAGTAGTTCTTTTGAAATGGTCATTTAGATTAATTGAAAACACTAAAACTGGGCGAGAGTACCATGAGCAAGCCAAAGAGCTTTTAACCCAGTTGGGGATACGGGGATATGAGCAGGACTAAGAAACTATATAAAGCCCCAAAGACTCACCCTGTATTTGTCGAAACGTGGAAAACACTTCTGCCAGAGATTACTACTAGGGATAACTTTAAGCCTGGGTTTCTTAGGCAGCTATCCATGCTATGTGACCTCTACGTTGAGTATGATATTCTGACTGAGACTGTGCAGAATGAGGGTTATACCTATACATCCGATGGAAGGAATGGGGAGCAGATCCACCACCACCCCGCTCTAAGCCAACTTAATAAGACTCGGATGGAGATTAGAACTCTATCTAAGCATCTGGGGCTTGTACTTTACAGAGATGTTGCTTTAGGCAATAGTAAAGAGGAAGAAGAGGAGTGGGAGTAATATATTGAAGCTGTCTAAGGACAATCCTTTTAACAAAGAACTTTATCCAAATGTATATCGTGGCCACAGGTATGCCTTAGATATCCTCTCAGGGAAAATCCCTAGCAGTAAATTTATTAGGGGTGCTTGTGCTAGGTATCTGAAAGATCTTAAGGACCCACGCTTTACTTTTAATGCGAAAAAGGCGGAGAGATTTTTAAGGCTTGCCCAGAAATTTAATCACATCAAGGGAGAGTGGAAGACTCCTAACGTATACTATGAAGATTGGCAAAATTGGGTCTTTATGAATATCATCGGTTTCATTGATATGCGTACTGGCCACAGGAGGTTTCGACTAGCCCATCTAGAGGTTCCTAGAGGCTCTGGCAAAAGTCTACTTGCGTCAACAATGGCATTATACTTCCTTGCTTTAGATAATCCTAAGGGAAATGAGATCTCTACTTTTGCCACTCAGCAAGACCAAGCAAGAATTGTCTTAGACTCTGCCAGAGCTATGGCCCAGGGGAATAAATCCTTTCTAAAAAATACTGGGGTCCAAGTCATGGCCCATACTTTGGTCCATAAAAACTCTAACTCTGTCATGAGGGCCAGAAGCTCTAGCCATGGCTCACTCGATGGATTGAATGATGTCCTTTCTATCATTGATGAGCTTCATGCCATTACTCGGGAATTATTCGATGTCATCATTTCAGGTATGAAGAAGAGAAGAGACTCTCTCCTTTTATGTATTACGACTGCCGGATTTAATACCGATGGAGTTGGCCACGACCAATCCCAGTACGCCAAGAAAGTGGCCACGGGAGAGACTCCAGATGAGACATTTTTTAGCGCGGTTTATACTATAGATGAGGGTGACGATATCTTTTCTGAGATTACTTGGAGAAAAGCTAATCCCAACTATGGTATTTCAGTTGACCCACTAGCTTTTGAGCAAGCGGCTTTAAAGGCTAAAGTAGTCCCTGCCGATTTACCTAACTTTAAAGTTAAGCATTTAAACCTTTGGATCTCAGAGGCCCATGCCTATTTTGATAAGTACAAGTGGGACGCCTTAGGAGATCCAAGACTTACACTTGATTCCTATGTAGGAAAAAAGTGTAAGGTGGGAATTGATCTAGCCTCTAAAGTGGATTTAACTTCTATGGTTTTTATCTTCCGAGAAGACGATGGCACCTATACAGTTTTCGATAAATCCTACATCCCAGAGGCCACAGTTAAAGAAAGTAATAACTCGCTGTATCTAAATGCTATAGCTGGGGGTCATCTTATTCAGACTGCCGGGGAAGCAATTCACTATCCTTATATATACGAGCAATTAAAAGAGGCCTCGAAAAAATTTAGAATTTTAGATGCGCTTTATGACCCTTGGGCCGCAACTGAGTTCGCCCAAAAAATGGTAGCCGACAGAATTAATGCCGTGGAATTTGGAATGCGAACTGCTAATCTATCAGAGCCGACTAAAGCACTGGATGCTTTAATCAGGCAGGGAAAAATTAGACACAATGGGAGTCCTCTTCTTTCATGGTGTATATCTAACGTCGTCTGCCGTGAAGATGCAGGTGGCAATGTCTATCCGCGAAAGTCCCATGTAGATTTAAAGATCGACCCCGCCATTGCTTTAATCATGGCTCTAGCATCTTGGATTCAGTCCGAGGTGAAGACCTCAGTTTATGAAACCCGAGGAGTTTTAAGCTTCTAGGTATGTAAAATTTCTTTACACCCCCTGTAATATATCTATAGAGTTACTATAGATACAGGAGGCCTAATGCCATCTATTTTGGATTTCAAACGACCTGCACAGCCCTTCTCCATAAAAAACAAATCAGCCACTCGCGCTGAGATTTTGCTTTATGGAGCAATTGGGGAGTCCTATTGGGAAGACTCCATTTCTGCTAAGACTTTTTCTGAGGAGCTAAAGAAATTAGACGCTTCTGTTAATGAAATAACAGTCCGAATCAACTCTCCAGGTGGGGATGTGTTTGACGGAATTGCAATCTACAATCGGCTTAAGCAGCATTCTGCCAAGATCATTGTTAGAATTGACGGACTTGCCGCATCGATTGCTTCTATCATTGCCCTAGCAGGAGATGAGGTCATCATGGGCGAGGGTGCCCTATATATGGTTCATCTTCCTTGGACCATGGCGTATGGCAATAGAAATGAGTTAGACAACACTATCAATAGACTCTTAGATGTTGAGGAGCAGCTTATTTCGATTTATGCAAAGAAGTGCAAAAAGAGCCGCTCTGAAATTAAGGGAATGTTAGAAAAAGAAACTTGGATGGATTCAGCCCAGGCCATGGATAACGGCTTTGTTGATTCTACCTCAGAAGAGACTATGCCCATTGCTGCATCGATCTTGGATAAAGCTTCTTGGATTAACAAGATGCCAAAGAATATTAAAACATCCGATCAAGCGGCAAAGAATGAAATTAAACAAGTGAGACAAAAGATTGAGGATTATTTAGCTCGCAAATAATAGCGCAGCGACCTCTTTTATTAACAACAAGGAGAACAACAATGAATTTAGAGCAGATGCGAGCAAGATTGGCCGCCATTTTGGCCAAGCTCCAAGATTTCGATAAAGAGGAGACTCTTACTGACGGTGAACTGTCAGAAGTAAATGAACTTAGCGGAGAATTTGAGACTTTAAAAAATCAAATCGAAGCTAAAGAAAAGATCCAAGCAATGGCTACTCCTACCTCTAGCCGCAAAGTGGCTTCTAGCCCCGTTGCTGCCGTAGAAGTTGGACAAGACCGACGCGCTATGGACCCTAAAGCTGGTTTCAAAACTGCCGGAGAATTCTATCGCGCAGTAGCTCAAGCCTCTTCTGGACGCCAAGCTGACCAACGCTTAACTATCCAAGCTGGTATGAGCGAAAAAGGCGGCATGGAAGAAGGCGCATTTTTAATTCCCGAAGATTTCCGCATGGAGATTCAAAAGAAAGTAAACAGCGATGAGTCTTTACTTCCTAAAACTCGTCAATTTAAAACTTCTTCTAACAGCCTTGTATTGCCAACTTATGAATTAGCTCCATGGGATTCTACTGGCATCCAAGCTTATTGGGAAGGTGAAGCTGCTACTCATCAAGAGTCTAAATTGGCTTTTGGCGAGACTGCAATGAGACTTCATAAATTGACTGCTCTTGTAAAGGCAACTGATGAATTACTTGAGGATGCCCCTGCATTAGAGTCTTTCATTAAGTCTGAAGCTCCTGTAGCGATTATGAACAAGATCAACAATGCTATTATCTCTGGATCTGGAGTGGGAATGCCTCACGGTTTCCTAAATTCAGCTTTCAAATATAAAGTAGCTAAAGAGTCTGGCCAATCTGCCGACACAGTTTTATTTGCTAACATCAACAAGATGTTGGGCCGAATCCTTCCTCAGTCTTTTGCAAAAGCAGTATGGATTGTTAACCCAGCCGTACTTCCTTTGTTGAGAGAGATGAAGTTTGACCCAAGTGCAACTGTGCCAGTTCCAGTTTACTTGCCACCAAACGGCGTTTCTGAAGCCCCTTATGGAACTCTCTATGGAAGGCCAATTATGCCCATGCTTGGCGCCGTAAAAGCGTTAGGTGATGAAGGAGATATTAGCTTAGTTGATCTTAGCTACTTCTACACAGTTCAAAAAACTGCGGGAATCAGGCAAGAGATGTCAACTCACGTATACTGGTTGTCAGATCAAACAGCATTTAAGTTCATTACAAGACTTGCCGGACAGTGTCCGTTCAAAGCTCCTGTATCGACTGAAAATGGAGCTTTTTCTATGTCCGGTTTTATCACACTTGAGGACAGGTAGTTAATACTTGGCCCATAACCTGGAGCTGGGAATTACCCCAGCTCCCTTAAAATTAGGAGATTTTAAAAATGAATAAATTGATGATGGAAGAATACGCAATTAAACTAGCTTGTGAGCCAGTGGATATGAACACTGCGGCTATCACAGGGGCTAGGATTGGAATGGCACAAGGTGAGAAAGTTGCAATTGTGATCTCTATGGGAGACTCAACTGCGGCAGTAGCAGACTTCACACTTAAGCAACACACACTTGCTTCCGGTGGAACTACTAAAGATCTTTCTATTGCTAACAAGTATTTTAAAAAAGTTGGAGCAGCGACTAAGTTCACTAAAGTTGAGCCCACTGTAGCGGCTGCTAACTATGTTCTATCAACTGATTTCGCGGCAGATCCCGGAGTAGTTGTATTTGAAGTCTATGCAGAAGATTTAGATGTTAACGGAGGATTTAATTTCCTTTCTATCAATGTTGCAGATTCAACTGCCGCAAAGATCATTAACATCGAGTATGTGCTTCGTGGCGTTAAGTATGCTCCCGCATACTTGCTCGACGTTTAGTTCTGTCTTTATAGGTTAAAGTAATGGGGCTAGCAATAGCCCCATTTTATCGAAGAGGTATTATGAAACTTCTATTTATTAAAGATGCTGTATACAACGGACAAACTATTTTTACCCCAGGGGTCCATGAGATTGAGTCTGAGGATTTCGCTATGAGGTGGGTCCGAAGAGGTATTGCCACTATAGTTGAGGTTGAAGTGGCAGAGGATAATCCTATAGTTACTATAGATATTGAGGGAAAAATTGAGGTTGAATCTGTGCCCGAAGTGGCAGAGGATAAGCCTATAGTTGTGGCCCCTAAGAAAAAGCGGTTTGGCAAAAAAGATAACTAAATAAAAAATTGGAGCATTAATGGGTTTCTTGCAGGTAATGAACAAAATCCTAAGGAGGCCGCAGGTAGACCCAGTTTCTCGCGGCTGGGCTTATACTGCCGGAGTTTCTGTAAATGAAGAGACTGCCATGAAGGTCTCTGCCCTTAATCGGGGTATAATTTATGTCTCTTCTCAGATAGCAAAGCTCCCTTGGAATTTAAAAAATAAAGATAATGAGACTCTAGAGGGAAGCCTAGCCACTCTTCTAGATCTTGCCCCGAATGGGGAAATGAACTCAATGATGTTTAGGCTTTGGATAATTCAATCGGCCATCCTTTCTGGAAATGGCTACGCTGAGATTGAAAGAGACATTACTGGCAAGCCTGTGGCTATCTGGCCGATTAAGTCTGAAAACATAGATGGATGGAGAGATGCCAAAGGAAAGCTTTACTACCGAGTTATGGGTGGGTCGATTGAAGTCCCTGGGTCTGATATCTACTTAGACCCTCAGGATGTTTTTCATATTAGAAATTTCCATACTAAGGACGGACTTTTTGGCCAGGGATTAGTTGCCTATGCTTCCGATGTGTTAGGTATTTCCCTGGGTGCTGACAGAATGGCCGGGAATTTATTTGGAAATGGTGGAATTCCTTCGGGAGTTATCACGGTCCAAGGGACTCTGTCTGACGAGGCAGTTGGCAGGATTAAAGACAGTTGGCTTAAGTCAAACGGCGGGAGAAAGTCTTCCGGGGTATCAGTATTAGAAGAAGGGGCCAAGTTTGAGCCAGTTAATATCTCTCCTGATACCCTACAATTCCTCGAGTCAAGAAAGTTTGGAGTGGTAGAGATTGCAAGATTCCTTGGGGTCCCTCCGACTAAGTTGTTTGATACCACTGCCGCTACGTTTTCAAATATTGAAAACTCTAACTTAGAAGTGGCCACTGACACTCTCCATGCCTGGGCTAAGATGCTAGAGATCGAGGCTGACATTAAACTACTTAACTATAGATATGGTGGGAGAAGGACTGAGTTAGATCTCTATGATATTTTCAAAGGGGATATGACAACTAGGTCTAATTACTTTTCTAAAATGATGCAGACAGCGGCTATTACTCCAAATGAGATTAGAGTTAAAGAGGGCTATGCCCCCTATAAAGAGGGAGATAGATTCTTCGTGGCGGTTAATAACTTTTCCCCTGCCGATAGAATTGATGAGATTATTGACTCCCAAGTATCAAAAGGTCAGGAGGCAAGTGTCCCTGAGCCTGTTACCCCTGCAACGGATTCCAATCTCACTAATGCCGCTATTGAATTCTTAAAGAAGAGATAGGACAGGGATGAAGCCCGAAGTTGTACTGGCTTTAGCCAAAAAGATTGTTGAGGATCGACTTTCAGACTTCGTGCGAGTGGACGATATCTCTTCATTGCGTGGCCCCAGAGGAAAGCAAGGTATTGCCGGACCTCAAGGAGAGCAAGGCATTGCGGGTAAAGACTTTTCCTTTTCTGAAATCCAAGATCAAGTTAAAGAATGGGTAATAGAAAACAAATTAAAATTCTCTGACTTGTCCGATGAGGATAAAGCCTCCTTGCTAGGGAGAGATGGCAGGGATGGAGCTTCTTTTAATTTAGATGAAGCTCTTCCAACAATTACTCAAATCTTAGTCGAGCAAGTCCTTATATTGAGAGATGATTTAAAGCTATCCTTCTCCGATTTGTCCGAGGATGAAGTTGAATCTCTTAGAGGTCCAAGAGGTCCAAGGGGTCAAAGAGGCCCAAGAGGAGAGACCGGAAGTCCCGGAACCGATGGGGCGTCGGGTAAGGACTTTGTTTTTGCAGAGCATGAAGATTACTTCAAAGGTTTAAAGTTAAAGTTTTCAGACCTCACTGCCGAGGAAAAGCTAGAGTTAAAAGGCAGTCGAGGTCCAAGAGGACAGCGAGGTCCGATTGGAATTCAAGGAGACCAAGGCCCAGTAGGAGAAAGAGGGCCTCGAGGAATTCAAGGGACTCCGGGACTTTCTGCCATTGGACAAAATGGAAAGGACGGGAAAGAGGGAAAAGATGGGACAAAATGGCTTTCAGGCTATGGTAGGCCATCTGATTCCCAAGGACGTGATCTTGATTTTTATTTCGATTTAGATGTTGCCGATATCTACCAAAAGGAAAATGGCCACTGGGAATATCAACTAAGTTTGAAAGGCCCCAAGGGAGATAGGGGCTCCGGCGGCGGCGGGGGATCGGTTATTATGTACCCCTATGCTGCAACTTCCCCCTCCACCACAACTGCCGCCAAGTTACAAGTTACCCGTAAAGCATCTGAGGAAATCCTAGAGGGAGATCCGGTTTATTCAGTCAGCAACACTCATGTGGGAGTGGCCACTCAGGACTCTACAGTAGAAGAGGCCACAGTTTTAGGGATTGCTGCAAATAGTGCTTCCATCGAGGGAGATGTAAACGTGGTTATTATGGGAGCATTACTAAATGCTGCCTTTAGTGTTTTTAATGTGAACTCTCCATTATTTCTAGATATTGGCGGGGATATTACAGATGTCAGGCCAACTACCGGGTTTTTATCTAACCTTGGCTTTGGTCTAGGCAGCTCTGAGATATTTTTAAAAGTAGAAAAGCCGATTGCACTGGGAGGGTAAGTGGCAAAGACAGTTAGAAAAGTAAATGCCGTGGCCAAAGAAGTTAAGGCCATCGAAGCGCCAAAGGAAGTAAATATAGTAACTAAGGTTAAGGATGTATTAGACGCATCTCATCTATTGCAGCTTGAGACTAAGACTCGGGATGTAGAGACCTATCGACTGCTTTGCTCTGTAGAGGAGCAATTCTTACGAAACCTATTATTAGAGCAGCAATTATTGGTTGTTAAAATAGAGAAACAACGTGCATTATTGAAGGAGAAATCCTTTCAATACGAAGGGTCCAAAAAGAAGCTGGCCACTTTCCAAAAAGAAATTTGGCCAGAGTACGGATTCAAAGAGAATGAGGGACTAGGTTACGATCCACTAACAGGTGAAATAAAACGCTAAGGAGAGCAAATGGCACAAGTAAAAGTGATTTATATTAACGCAGACGGATTCCAACAAGAACACAGCGAGACAAGTGACTCGATTAAAGTTAGTAGCTTACTAACTGCTAACAACGAGTTAACTGATACCGCTTTAGGTGCATTGATCGGCTCGGGAGATGGTTCGGCATACCATACCCACGATTCAATTTATTTTCGTGAGAGTGAGTTTATAAACGCAACTGCTGGAGTAGCAGATGCTGGTAAGCCGATTAAAACGGATGCTGCGGGAAAGATTGACGGATCATTTATTGATCTTGGATCGATTGATCACGGGAGCCTTGGTGGGTTAGCTGACGATGACCACACTCAGTATTCTTTAGCTTCTGGCACACGCGCATACACAGGTAAGGTAAGTTACTCGTCTCACCCTTCCTTCAGTGCTGACACTGAGATCGTTGATAAGAAATATGTAGACGATGTGGTGGCAGCTACCTTAACAGGTTTAGAGTGGCAGCCTAGCGTTCTAAGTGTTGAGCTAACTCCTCCTGGATCTCCTACAACTGGAGACAGATATTTAATCAATGGTGTTGGGACTGGCGCATGGGCAACTCACGACAATAAGATTGCTGAGTGGAATGGATCTGCTTGGGTTTTCACAACTCCCTTGACTGGTATGTTCGTTGGCGCTGACGATGAGCCCACGATTGTTTACTACTTTGGCGGGACTACTTGGGAAGCAAAATCTTGGGAGCAGACAACTGCTTCTACAGGTCTGGTAAAAGTTGGCTACGACATTCGATTGGATTCAAGCTCCGCAGGTGCGGGCCTTGGTTTCTCTTCTGGAGTTTTAGCAGTAAATGTAGATGCTTCTTCAATCGAGATTGCCACGGACACTCTACAGGTAAAGGCTGACGGGATCAAGGACACTCACCTGGATTGGGGTACGGGTGCCGGACAGATATCGGGAGTCGATATTCCTTTAGCCGATGGTGGGGCATACTTCCCAACTGATAACGTAGAGGCAGCTTTGCAATATCTTGCCGCTGAAATGGTTTCTCAGGGAGTTACCTATACAGTAGGTGGCACCGGAGTAAATAAGGGAGCCCTTGTTTATGTTTCTGGTAACAACGTGGTGTCTCCTTTATCTCCTCTGTCTTTAGCTGAAAGAGGAGTTGGATTAGCTCTTACAACTGAAGCAGCGGCAAGCACTGTTAAGGTACTAGCCAATGACACAGTTATAACTGGAGTATTGTCGGGAGCTACTGCGGGGGACACTTACTACTGGAACGGAACTACTCTTACCACTACAATTCCAAGTGGGGGCTCAAGTCACGTTTACAAGTGTGGCCAGGCCAAAAATTCGACCGACCTCCATGTCGAGATAGAGTTTATTAAGAGAAACGCGTAGGAGAAAATATGCCTTCAGTAAAGATAGCAATATTAGAAATTGACGGGGTGGAATTAGAGTATACCCAAGAAATGGATTTGCTGGAGGCATTGACCTACATCGGATACTCAGCAACGGCATTCGATGAAAATACCATCCTCGTCGGAAACGACGGGGATGTTTTAACCGATCACAATGGAAATGTATTGGTGAGGTAATATGGCTAAGCACACGATAACAGGGAGTGGCGCTCCAACAACAACGCCAACTGAACTTAATCAGCATTACTTGGACACGGTTAGTGGTAAGTTTTATTTCTCCAAAGGTACAGCTTCGAGTGCTGATTGGATTGATTCAACTCCAACGACTCCAGTAGTTTTAGGTCCAGAGCTTGAGGCTATTAAGGCAGCAGGTGGAAGTGCTGATGGTCGAGTGCCATATTATACCGGACCAGGCACCGCATCGGTTGCAGTTTTCACAACAGCTGGGCGAAACCTTGTTGCTGGAATAGATGTAACTGCTCAGAAAACAACTCTCGGTTTAGAAAATGTTCCGAACGTGGATGCAAGGGCAAGATCTACTCACACAGGTTCACAAACTGTTTCAACACTCAGCGACTTCACGACCGAAGTGGATGCAAGAATCACAGTACAAAAAGGTGCAGCGAATGGCCTATGCCCTCTTGATAGCACAAGCAAGATTGCTTCGACTTACTTACCTTCATACGTTGATGACGTTTTAGAATTCGCAAATCTCGCAGCATTTCCTGGCACTGGAGAGTCGGGGAAAATATATGTGGAGCTTGACTCTAATGTCCAATACCGATGGTCTGGATCTGCCTACCAACAATTATATGCCTCGCCTGGTTCAACTGACAATGTTCCCGAAGGTTCAACTAATTTATATTTCACAGACACGCGAGCGCAGACGGCTTTGGCAAGCGCCTTGGCTGGGAAGTCTGACACTTCACACACGCATTCAGATGCAACAACTTCTGTAAGTGGTTTCATGAGCGCAGCGGATAAAGAAAAATTAAACACAATATCTTACTGGACGGATATTGCGCTTACGCAAGATTACACGAGCACGAGTAATGCATCTTGGACAACAATTGACGATTGGACCTCTACTTTACAGGCTGGAGTTTCATACAATTTTAAAGCACGGGTTAGATATACATCAACTAATACTAATAACGGTATTTCTGGTCAAATGACTGGGACCGCAGGGGGTACTTTCAGTTTTTATGCTTCCGCACCAACTAGTACAACAGCCGCAACATTTAGAGCTTGGAAGACACTAAATGCAGCACAGACGTTCCCTTCTGCTGCTTTTTCTGCACCAGGTGTTAACATTTTAGAAATCATTGGTTTCTTTGATTGCACATCAACGGGTTCACTAATCCTACAGTTTAGAAATGAAACGAACGGTCAAACTATAGTAGTAAAAGAAAAATCAATTATGGAAGTAATGGCGGTATAATGTACTACATAAAGTCTATTTACAATCCTGATAAACATCCTTTAATACCAGACGATTTCCCATGGCAGATTTCACGCAATCCGATTGAGAATGGAATTGAGATTGAAGAGGCTGACTACAGAATTTTGGAAGCAAGTTTTGATCTATCTGCATACGAAGCTGCAACGAACCCGTCGCAGGCTGAGATTGAGGCTGGGTTAGAAATTAAATCAACTGCATACTCTGGACCTGGGACAATCGTAGCCGATAGGATTGAAAAGAAAGTGTGGGCGAGAAACACTTACCTTAAATCTAAGGGCATTGAGTTAACTGCTCCTGAGATGAATTCCCTTTTGCAAATTTCTATCGGTATCGACAAGGCCCTTCGCACCGGAAGCTTGAAGACTGCGCGCGACGGTCTAGTGCAGCTTAAAGTCGTGCTACCAAAGTATGCCGACATTGGAGACTGGGCGATTGCTACGCTTGGAGGGTTCATTGATTAAAAAGATATATGATGTATTCCTTAAGCTCCTTGGAAAAGCTAATTGGTCTGGGATATACCGGATTGTAACAGGTAGAAATTATGGACTTACCTGGGAGCAACATCTAGCTATTACTAAAATACTATCGACTAAAAACTGCATTATAGTAACTTGGCGAGCCACTAACCTTTCTAGTTACTTTGTAGCTTTTGCCCATTTCTTCTTAACTCTTAGGTGGGAGAGAGCTTCCCATGTGCTAATGAATATCGAGCAAATAGAAACTTTTGATCAAGATCAATTTAGCTTTATTGAGGCAATTGGAAAAGGTGTTATCAAGTCTAAATTCTATGATGTGTTCAACTGTGAAAGAGCGGTATTGCTAGAGCCAAGATACGCGGTAGATTGGGATAATGTTGTAGATAGGGCCATCACTAATTTAAACAAAGAATACGATAGATATTTTAATTTAGCCGATGGATCTAAAATGAGTTGTGTAGAGATTGTCTTAGACGCCCTTAAGTCAGAGCCAGATTATGATGATAAACTTCATGGAATTGTTGCCATGATTAAAAATAGTGGCAATCTTACTCCGGCTATGTTTTTGGAGAGTGGCTCTTTCAAAGTTCTATTGGATGTGGATTCCACATGGAGGTAATTTAGATGTTAGTCACACTTGCAGAAATGAAAACTTACTTAGGTATTTCAACTACCGATTACGATACTTTTTTAAATGACCAAATCACTCTTATTTCAGATACGATTGAAGTCTACTGTGGACGACGACTAGAGTCCTCGACAGTGGTTCAAACTTTCTATGGTGAAGACTATGAATACCCTGAGAGAAGGAGACTTCCTTTATTTCAGTGGCCTGTTACTTCTGTCACAACAATTAAAGTAAATGATGTAGATGTCACTTCAACCATTTCATATAGGGTGGATAAGCCCTCGGGAAGATTGATTGCAGTTACTTGTACCCTGTTTGATTCAAATGATAAGTTAGAAGTAATCTATGTGGCAGGATACACTTCAATCCCAACTCCTATAAAGGATGCTGTCTACTCCCTAGTTGCTGAGAGATATAACAAAAAGGTAAGTGGAGTAGCTCTTAACTTTGGCAGCGATGTGCAGAGGATTTCTATCCCTGGAACTATCTCAATTGATTTTGATTACAGTCTTAAGACCAATGAAAGAACTAATGCCTTTGGGACTATCTTAGGAAATCAGGCAAATATACTGGATAGGTATAGAGGAGAGAGTACTGTCATTGGAGGTGGGTCGGTGACCTATGTCGCTTAAGACTGCCTTTGGGTCAATATTATCAATTCAAGCTAGGTCTATGACTATCTCTAGACCTGGGACGCTTTTAACGCTTTCGATTAAATCTGCCCCATCGAACTACTTTAGGAATCTAGAAGGGCCTTCGGACATGGTTGTAGAGGGGAGAGAGTTCGTAGTCGCAAAGAGTCAATTTACCACATCCTACCCTAACCCCAAGCGGGGGGACAGACTGACCGACCCAGATCTTGGCACTATGACTATTTCTGAAGTGAGAGAGATGTTCGATTTAGGCGGCGGTATTCTTGGATACAGAATGAGGATTGCATAGGTGAGAGCTACTTTTGAAATAAGCGTAGTTGAGAAAGGTAAAAAGTCTCCCAAGTGGAGGATTACTAATCCCAGTGCTGATAGGGTGCAGACCCTAGAAGAGCTTTTATCTGACATCAAGTTCGCCCTACAAGATATCTCAATCCAAGCCTTACAGGAGGAGCAAGCTAAGGGGTTTACTAAAAAGCCCGTGATTACAGTCGATGGCAAGGTAGGTAAAAATATTGCCGACGTTAATCCCATTGGAAAGATTGTCTTTTCAGACGCGCTTAAAGACCCAGTTTTTTTACTTAATATATTTAAAGAGATTGTCCTTCGGTCTCCAATTGGCAGCACTGGCACCTATAGAAATGCTAATGTCGTAACTCTTAATGGTGACTTCTTAGCTGACACTTACACAGGACTCCAGACTGCGCTTAAGGGAGTTGAGCTAAAGGAAAATGACACAATTCGCTACATCAATATTGCCCCATACGCTAGACGACTTGAGGCTCTCGGAGTTACTGCCAAGGGAGCAAATAAGGTAATGAGAAAGACTCGGGACAAGCAAAGAAGATCCGGCCCTATGGTGGCTAAAGAAAATGGAGTATATTTTATGGCGGCCCAGGCCATTAAGCGATTTGCTAAGACTTCATCCTTAGTAAAGTTTGAAATTATGCCAGGTCACACTTTGGGGATTAATAGTATTCCAGTAGTTGCCGGGGGTAGGCTTTTAAGAAAGACTTATAAGGGACACGAGCCAGGAGAAAAGAAGGGCAGAAATTTCCGAAAAGGGACCATTGGCTCTTACCTTTATCCGACTATAGTAATTAGGATTAGAGAGGGGACATTTACATCATGAGTTCTACCTACGTTAGAGACGCAATTAAATTGTACCTAGAAACTAATTCGACTGAGGATATCATAGACCTTTCTGGGGAGTTTGATGTTATCGAGGATTTCCTAACTGCCCAAGGAATTGGGGTGGATGACCCCTGGGTGGGAGTGGAATTCATTGGCTCCGATGAGATCCCAATTACAGTCGGAGCTAATAACATCACGGGCCGATACCGAGAGAATGGTGGCATCTCAATTTCTGTAGTTGCCGTGGCAGCACTGGGTGCCTCTTCTGCTATCCTAACTCGGTCCGAAGATCTAAGAAATTTATTGCGGGGCCAGAGAATTGGAGACATAGTTATAGACAGCGTTACTCCTGCCAATTTTGACACTGGAGCATTGCGCTTTGAAGGTGGATGGATGTCTGCCGGATTTTTTGTTAGTTACGAATATGAATATAATCTCTAAGGGGGGGTAGTTATCGCATCTTCAAATCTCGTCAGATTAACAGCAATCGAAGAGTCAACTTACGGGGAAACACCCGTAGCTGGCAATTTTTCAACTATCCGATTTACAAGTGAGGGACTCTCTGGAACTCCTGACACTGTAGAGAGCCAGCAACTTAGAACTGACCGGATGTCCTCTGGCCAGATCTTAGTAGGGCTTGCAGTCGAAGGGCCAATAGCTTTTGAACTTGCTAAGGAAACTGCTCTTGAGGATTTCATGGAGTCAGCAATGTATTCCACTTGGCAGACTCAAGCTCTTGTCACTGTGGATCTTACAGTTGATGCCACTGCAAAGACTCTAACTAGAGCCTCTGGAGATTGGTCTTCCACTCTTGCAGTCGGAGATTTTCTAACTCTTGCTGGGTTTGTTGCTACTGCTAACAACACTCAAGTAATGGTTACTGCGGTAACTTCTGCTACAGTCCTTAGCTTTGCAGGACCTTCAACTATCGCAAGTGAGACTGGCACTGGTACAACCTATAAGCGAGCAGATAAGCTTTCAATCGGCACAACTAAGAAATCATTCTCAATCGAAAAGAAGTTCACAGACCTAACCACTAAAGGGATCAACTATAAAGGCATGATTGCCTCAAGCATGGAGCTAAATGTTGCTTATGGTGAGATTGTCACTGGCTCTTTTGGTTTATCTGGTAATGGCTATCTACCCGCAGACAGCAATGCAGAGTTAATTACTAATTCTAGAACTATAGATGCCGCAGCTACCTCTCAGTCTATGAACGGATCTGTCGATATGCCTTTCCTTGCCTCTAGTGCAATTGGAACTTTGGCCGTATCCGACTTTGATATCCAGAGCATTAACATCTCCTTAGACAACAATGTAAATGCCCAGAATGCTATTGGCACCATTGCCCCTAAAGATTACTCAGCGGGTACAGCGGCTATCGCAATTAGCATGAGCGCATATTTGAAGAATTCAGTTTGGTCTCTTATGGATAAAAAACTAAGCCAAGACAGCTTTGCTCTTGGGTTTGGAGTAAAGAACTCTGGAGGATTTTATGGATTCTACCTCCCAGCTATACAGGTTAGCTTTGACGATCCCGCTTCCGGTGGAGCTAATCAGGATGTAATGCTTGATATGAGTGGAACGGCCCGAGTGGGGTCTGCCGGAGAAAGCGCATTAGTCATCTATAAAGTCTAAGATTTTTGTTGAAAGAAAGTCTGCCCTGGTCTTTGATCTAGGGCAGATAACACTAATCTTAGGAGTTTTTATGAAATCAAATCTAGATGCATTTTTTAAAACAGATCAATCCCTTGAGAGTGATGGCATTTGGTTTAGTGTGTCCGACACAACTCGATTCCTAGTTACTCGATTTGGGGGATATAATTCCCATCATGTTAAAGCTGCCATGGCTAAACACTTTAAGCCTTTCGCTAGACAGATCGAGGCCGGATCTTTTGACTCTGCCAAAGAAAAAGAAATCATGATTAAGGTTTTCGTAAATGCCTGTCTCAAGAATTGGGAAGGAGTTGAGATCGAGGGAGTTGATTGCGCATTCTCAAAAGAAAAGGCAGTTGAGCTATTAGTGGCCCTTCCCGATTTGGCTGAAGCTTTAATGTCCCATGCCCAAGACTCTAAGAACTATAAGGAAGACTTGGGAAACTTCTAGCCCGATATGTCAAATGGCAGCACAAGTGGGGCGATGCCATAATGACCGGGCAATACTTCCGACTCCTAGAAAAAGGAATGATATCTGTAGAGGATGAGGAGCCAGAGCTAGGTGGCTTATCATTTTACTTAGAATGTTTCAGGGAGCTATCTTCTTGCAGAACAAGTGGGATGGGGATTGCACCTATTCCCTTTACGGCTATAGCACAATACTTTAATATTTATGAGTTAGAGGAATTTGAAGAATTCCTTTATATTATTCGTAAAATGGATAATGCTTTCATGGAGTCCGAAGAGATTAGAATGAAAGCCAAGGAGAACAAGAATGCCTCCAGCAACACAGGTAAGAGACATAAGAATAAGAGTTGATGCGGGCCAATCCTCAGAGGCTCTTAAAAAGATCTCTAACAATATGGCTAGGATGACTAAAGCATCTCAGACTACCTCGACAGCCATTTCAAAAATGAGCTGGGTCATGCAAGCTTTCATTGGATACCTTGGAATTAAAGAGATCATGAATATGTCAGACTCCATGCAACAATTGGGAGATAGGCTTAGGCTTATTACGGGCAATAGCTTAGAGGCAGCCAATACCCTGGGATTGCTTGTAGACACTGCCAATAGGACTAAGACCTCTTTGGATTCAACTGGTAAGATTTATACTCGTATTGCTTTATCGGTTAAGGACATTGGACTTGCTCAGAGAGATGTTGTGGATCTTACCGAGGTTCTAAATAACTCTTTCCGGTTGTCTGGAGCTAGTGCAGAAGAGGCCGCAGGGTCTTCTATTCAGTTAGCCCAAGCTTTAGGTAAGGGGCGGCTTGATGGAGATGAATTAAAATCTATTTTAGAGCAAAACGTAGTTGTTGGTGGATTACTTGCTAAACAGTTTGGAGTAACCAGAGGAGAGTTAAAGAAGCTTGGAGAGACCGGAAAGCTATCGGCCACCGGAGTTCTAAAGGCTTTGTTTAACGGTATGGGGGAAGTTAACGAGCAAGCTAAAACTCTCTCGACAACATTTGGGCAGAGTCTAACTCTGGCAATGAACACTCTTACAGTTAAGTTAGGGGAATTAAATAAGGCTTTTGGCTTGGCTGAAAAGTTCGCTGCTATCGTAGGGACACTTGCAGACAACATTGGGCTACTGACCGCAGCTTTGGGAGGTCTTGCCATTGCCATAGCTGCTCTGAAAATACCCGCCATGGTCGCGGCATTTGCTGGCCCTCAGGCAGCAGCAGTTCTTTTTGCGGCGGCAGTAGTGGCCCTTGCATCCGCTATTTATTACCTGATAGATTCCATGGGTGGACTAAAGGCATTTACAGATCAAACAGTACAGGGCTTTAGAGACTTTGTTTCTTTTGTCGACAGTGGATTTTCCAAGGCAATGACTTTGATGATTAGCCTATTCACCGATTTAAAGACTGGCTCTTATGATCTTGCTACCTCTGCCGCAGTTGCGGGTGGGGCAGTGGTGAAACTAAGAAAAGATCTGTCTAACTCAGACCCTCTATTTTACCTCAGAGAGAATATAGAAAAAACTACCAATTCCGTAGGAGATCTCACCACTATAGCAGACGATGCCGGGGGAGTGTTTAGTCTATTTAAAAGAATGGACCAAGCAACTTCTGATAGAGAGGCCCTCCTTAACGATGCCGAGAAGAAAAGACTTGCTCGGGAGAGGGCTCAAGAAGAAGCAGCCAATCCTTTGCTTAGGCTCAATCGATTATATCTAGCTGGGGCCGTCGATGCTAAAGAATACTATAAGAGTCTTGACGATGCTAAGATCGAAAAGATTGCAATGGGATTTAAGAAGGGCACTAAAGATCTAGCTGCCTTTCAGAATGAGATAAATGAATCTAAACAAGTTGATTTAATCCGTAACTTTAACGATGGGACTCTATCAGTCGATCAATTTAATGAGTCTATGCACAAGCTTGGCATGGAGAAGTTAAATAGAGATCTAGAGACCGGGGCAACTACTTTCCAAAAATATACTAAGTCAGTTATGGATCTCAATGAGGCTTTTCAATTTTCTCCAGTATCCCAAGGACTGCAACGATACGCTGACTCAGTAAAGGATGTTAATGCTCAACTGTCTTCCGTTGTGACTACCACATTTACAAAAATGGAAGATGAAATGCTAGAGTTTCTAAAGACCGGAAAGAGAGACTTTGCTGACTTTGCTCAATCCATTCTTGATGAGCTTTCTAAGATTGCTATTAGGATGTATATCCTTAAGCCACTAGCAGATGCTCTTGGAACCTTTGCTACCCCTGCTGCCGCCACTGCTTCAGTCCCAACAGGTCCCGCAATCGGGGGAGGTACCTATGCAGTGCCTTTTGCCTCAGGCGGCATAGTTAATTCTCCTACTTATTTCGGAAATCAAGGAAAGCTTGGTCTTATGGGTGAGGCAGGACCCGAGGCAATTATTCCCCTCTCAAGAACTTCAGATGGAAGTCTTGGAGTCTCGGGCATTCAAAATCCAGTCAATGTAACTGTCATTAACCAAGCTGGAGTAGATGTTTCAACCTCTGAGTCTAGAGGACCTGGAGGAGAAAGACAGATTGATATCCTTATTGTAGGAAAGATTAAAGAGGCCATTGCTAAAGGATCTTTAGATAAGACCTTCCAATCAACTTACGGACTTTCTAGAAGGGGGACCTAGTGGAAACTTGGCCCACATCCTTACAGCAATACTTAGATGCCTCAAGTTTTTCTATGTCATTTGGGGACACAACTATCAGGTCCCAGAATGATGTTGGCCCGGACAAGATTCGGCGCAGGTCTACAAAGGGAGTGGACAAGATCAGTGGATCTATTAACATATCGTTGAGCCAGTACACTGTCTTGTACCAGTTTTATGATGTTGATACGAATGGCGGCGTAGACTATTTCGTATTCAATCATCCTGTCACCGGGGCCGCAGTAGAGGCACGTTTCTCCGGGCCACCGTCTATTAGAAGCATTGGCGGCGGCAACTTCAATGCGTCGTTTGCACTGGAGCTTAAGCCGTGAATATTCTATCACCTGAGGTACTGGCTCAACTTTTCTCGCAAGAAAGTAATGACCCATTCCTTGCTCTAGTAACTCTGTCTCATCCGTCCTTTACTACGCTTAGGCTAGTAAATAACTCTCAAAATATAGTCTCTAGAGGAAATACATACCTAGCATTCCCTCTTAAGTTTCGACTCCCAGTTGACGATGGGGAGTCAGCCCGAGAAGTCCAGATGGAATTTGACAACGTGGGCCTAGAACTAATTGATGAGATTAGATCCGTCACAACTCCAATCGATGTAAAGATTGAACTTATCTTAGCCTCTCTGCCAAATGCGGTGCAGACTTCTTTGGAGGAATTAAAGATCAGCAATATTTCGTATAATTCAAAAGTAATCACAGCCAAGCTCTACATGGATGGATTTTTAAATGTTGAGATGACAAGTGAGAAGTATAACCCTTCCACATATCCTGGTCTCTTCTAGTGGGCTATGCCTCACTTATAGGAAAACCATATACTGAAAAGAATTGTTGGGACATAGCCAGGGATTTCTACATATTAGAATTTGGATTAGAGCTAAAGCAACACGCTATAGATGACCCTCAAGACAGGGAATTTATCCAAAATTTAATCTATACAAATCAAGGCGAATTTGAAAGGGTAGAGGTGCCCAAGTTTGGGGACCTTGTCCTATTAAAGATTGCAGGGATTGAGTCTCATATTGGCGTCTACGTTGGCTCTGGCAAATTACTCCATACGCTTATTGCTACGGGATGTGTTATTGACCGAACGGATAGATGGGATAAAGTAATTGTCGGGTATTTTAGGCTTAAGGTGGCAGCATGATTAAAGTCCGTTTGTCTAATATGGGTGGAAATCCTACAGAGATAGAAATTGTCTCAGGGGAAACAGTTAAGCAAGCGGCAACTCGGGCGCTTGAGCCACTTAATCTTGATAGAGACATCTCAGAGATATTCCAGATCCTCGTAAATGGAAAGCAGCTTGATCCATTTGTCTGGGATGTCCATGTCATCAATGAACAAGATGAAATGCTCATTGCCCCTAAGCTTGGCAATGCCGAACAAGGTGCCTCGGCCCTTAGGACTTTTCTATTTGTAGCTTTGACAGTAGTCGCCGCTCCGCTAATTGCAGGACTTGGGGGAGGCGCCGTGGCCACTGCCCTGCTTACTGCCGGGGCATCGGTAGCAATAGGTGTATTAGTTAACTCTCTAATCCCAGTACCAGTGCCAGCGACAGATGCAATCGACAGCACTAAATCAGATCTATCCTCCTCTCAAATGTTTTCCGGTCAATCTAATCAAGCTAGGAAATTATCGACTGTACCTAAAGTATATGGGACGCATCGGATGTTTCCCAATGTCGCAGCTAATCCATATATAGAACTTGTTGCCGACTCCTCGACTGAGGCCGGAGTGGTTCAATACCTCTACGCAATCTATGACTTCGGCTTTGGCCCAAGTGTGGTCTCTAATCTAAAAATTGGTGACACGCCTATTGAGAAATTCACCGATGTAACTATGAGGTATGTTGATTTTAATCGCCCTCTAGTTGATGGGGGGGATTGGGACAAGCCTCTAAATAATTCTTTAGCTCTATATAAAGGGGACTATTATCCGGAGTCTGTGACTGTAGCACTTAATGCCAATAAAGATGATTCTGGTCCCGTGGCGGGATATCAAGTTATTAGAAACAGTGCCGACAATCTCGAGGGAGATAAGCAAGAGATAACTCTAAACTTCATCTGCCCTAACGGACTTTATGGGTATCAATCTAATGGAAGTAGTATCGATCGCTCCATATTGTTAGAAATATACTTTAAAAAAGTTGGCGACTCTACAGAGTATTCTTTTTCTGACTATGGAGCGGTCGAGTCTTTTGATTTCGTAGGTGGGGATGTTGACTATAGCAATAAAGATCACTCCTTCTTAGCTTTCAACGAAACAAATTATGATGTCATAGCCACCACTCAGACTCTCGCATGGAATAACGTGTTTATTCGCTCAACTACGACAGTTTCTTATCAATACAAAGAGTTCGGATGGGCCAAGGGCAGAACTTCAATTGTCCTAGATGGAACTTCGACCGACAACACTCGAGCAATAATCGTAGGGGATCACTTATTCCTTGGATCTGAAAGACTTGGAAAAGTTTCATCCATAGCTTTTCATAGTTATGTGGGGGACAGGACTTTTATCTCTTTTACTTTAGATGAGCCACTGGCTAAGGCCTATGGCTTCGGGGTTCAAAGGGTTACTAAGACAGTCCCTAGAAACACACTTACTCCATCCTATGTCTATGCCAATCCAGATCTAAGCTCTAGACGGGTCTCTGCTAGAAGGCCTAATTACACTAGATGTAAGATTACTTCTAACAGTAGCTCTACAATTTATGCCATGGCCAAGTTTGTACCTAAGCAGACTGGCCAATTTGAGGTTAGAGTTACAAGAATTGATTCCTTTTCTCCTTCGGAAGTAGGGATATTTAATGATGACTTAACCGTTTCAACTATAGCAACTAGGTTTGATCGGTCTCCCATTGTAACTACAAAGAGACACACCTTCTTAGAGATTAAGATTAAAGCGACAGATCAGCTTAATGGGACTATTCAGACTCTTTCTGGAGAGGTGACTTCGGTATTAGATACTTGGAATGGGTCGGCTTGGGTTAAGGCTCCTACTTCAAATCCTGCCTGGGTGTTTTGTGACCTTCTAACTTCTGAAGTGAATAAAAAGGCAATTGATAAAGATAGGTTAGATCTTACTTCTATTGTCGAATGGTCCGAATACTGTGATGCGGTGCCAGACAACCATGTATCGGCTCCCCCCTTCGTAAATAAGAGATTTAGTTCTAACTTCATCCTGGACTATGGTCCAACTCTGGCCACAGTAATTAACCAAGTCACCTCTGCATCTAGTGCATCACTAAATATGGTGGGGGGTAAGTATGGTGTTCTACTAGATATAGATAGAACCGTCCCGGTACAGATATTTACCCCAAGGAATTCATCCAACTTCCAAGCTTCTCGTAATTATACAACTCCTCCCCATGGCCTAAAGATTAAGTATGTGGACCCGGCATCTGACTGGCAGGTTGTGGAAAAATCAGTTTACGCAGATGGCTATAATTCAACTACTGCCACTGAGATGGAAGAGATCCAATCATTCGCCTGTACTAATCCAGAGCAAGCTTGGCGCTATGGCAGATACCTCTTAGCCGTGGCCTCTCTAAGACAAGAGACAATTACTATCGACGTAGACTTTGAGCATTTGGTTTGCACCCGAGGAGATTATGTCCAAATCACTCAGGATGTAATGAAAGCTGGGGGATATCCTGCCAGAGTTAAATCAGTCGTAGGTAGCACAATTACAATCGACGATGGCATTGAGACCGGGGCTTTTTCATATGCCTATGTCTTTAGAGCTATCGCGGGGACAATTTATCAGAATTCCATTACTTCAATTGTAGACTCTGACACTTTTGTCTTTGCTGGGGCTACTATGCCAGCCGTAGGAGACCTAGTTGTCATAGGAGTGGCGAGTCAGGTTGTCTTTGATTGCTTTGTTAAATCTATCTCTCCTGGGGATGACCTCACAGCCACTTTAACTTTAGTCGAAAGAGCCTCAGGCATATTTTTAGCGGAGTCCGGGGCTCCAATTTCTGACTACGACCCACAACTTTCTATCGTTGCTAATACGGAATACCTCCCTCCTTCTGAGGTTGAGGCCTTAGCAATCCTAGAAAATACCTATGAGATAATTGGTCGGGCCTATCAATACTACATTTTAGTTGATTGGGATGTCCCCTCAGGAGCAGCCTTTGAAAACTTCGAGGTCTTTGTTAACTCTGGCCAAGGATATTCTCTCTACGGGGTTACGACTGAGTCCCAGCTTAAGATAATTGTCTCTAGGGATAGATTGGGAGTTGCCCACACTATTAAAGTCCTAGCAGTATCGGCCACTGGCAAGAAGTTAGAGCTTGGGACTGTAGGCTCTGTCACGGCAACTCCTCTGCCTAAGACAACTCCCCCTTCAGATATTGCCTCATTTAACATAGATATAACGGGAGAAACTCTCCAATTCCTCTGGGAATTAATCCCAGATCTAGATTGTGAAGAGTATCTTATCAGATACTCTCCCAATATAGCAGCTAATTGGGAGGCATCAATCCCCCTCCTTAGAGCAAGCTCAAATCAGACTTTGGCAGCAACTCAAGCTAGGACTGGGGTATATTTCATCAAGGCCGTGGACTTTAACGGGAATCAATCCAATGCCGCAGTGTCGGCTAGGACAACAATCCCTAATCTCTTTGGCCTAAATGTCGTGGATGTGATTTCAGACTTTCCAAGCTTACCTGGGGACTTTGACCGAGTAGAAAAGAACGGAGACACTTTAATCCTATCTAAGCAGGTTGTAGGTGGGGTGGAGTCTACTGAATACTACTCTGAGGGCTATTATTACTACTCCACGCTTTTAAATCTAGGAGATATATATACTGTCAGGCTCCAATCCTCAATCGAGGCCGAGGGCTTTACCCTATCAGATTTAATGTCAAACTGGACAAGCCTTGCAGACCTGGCGCTTATGTCTAACTCAAGCTTTTCAGAGTGGGATGTTGAGACTCAGTATAGGACAACGGACATCCTCAATACCATAGACACTTGGGACCCAATGTCAGATGTCACGCAGATGAGTTCTGGCGATGCAGACAATTGGTCTCCATGGCGCAAGTTTACTATCTCGGACGCTACGGGAAAGTTCATGCAATTTAGATTGAAACTTATCAGCAATAAAACTAGCGTATCTCCTAGGGTATTTATCGGGGAGATCAATGCAGATATGCCAGACAGAGTTGAGTCCTTTAACAACATAGTAGCTACTGCCATTGGCGGGGCCACTGTTACTTACTCTCCAGGATTTTATGGACCTGGGACAAGCCCAAATGTCCAAGTCAGCATTTCAAATGCGGGTCCTGGAGATTATTGGGACTTTGATTATAAAACTTTGGATGGGGCTCTAATTAGATTTTACGATAAGGACAATGTTGCAGTGACTAGAAATTTTGACTTGGCTGCCAAAGGCTACGGTCGAAAGTACACTAGCATTTTATAGGGGGATTCATGCAGGGTATATGGGGTACAATAATTCCGTCATCGACTAGTGGAAACCAATTGGCCACTCTACTTAATGACATGAAACTAGCCACTGTGTCGGGATTTTCTGGCACTGCTAGACCGACAAACTTAGAGGCCGGGGGATACTGGATCGATGTCACTAATGCCGGAAGTCCTAACTACTATTGGGAATATAAAGTATGGACTGGGACAGTTGATATCCCGGTATTTAGATTAAATCTTCAGTCAGGTCTTGCTTCAATTGGCAATACTGACAACTTATTTCAGATCAGCCGATTGACTGAGGATGCAGTTGCTCCAATATTAAATTTCCTTAAAGAGCGTACGGCCAATAATGGGCAGACTTTAAATGGTGACTCTCTCGGAGAGATCCATATCACTGCCGCAGCAAGTGATAACTCAAACCCTATTGTCGCTAAGATGAAATTTATCTCTTTAGATGATGCTACCTCTTCAGCCAGTGGAGCTTACTGGTCCTTAGAAGTAACTCCCGATGGCACTAACGCTTTAGCAGAAGTCCTGCGAGTAATCGATGGAAAGCTTGGAGTTGGCACAACTGCTCCAGCTAATACAATCCACGCTAATGGAAGTGGTATAAGGTCTGAATCAATTGCCGATAGCACAACTGGCGGGGCATTTATCTCTCGTAAGAAAAGAGTAACTGGCTCAGGACAAGTATTAAGTGGGGATAGTGTTGGTGAGTGGTCAATGAACTCTACCGATGAAGCTGGGGCAGAGATAGCTTCGGTTGCGGCAGTTGAGGCCTACGCTTTAGAAAATCACTCAACTACTGCCGAGGGCACAGGAGTCAGAATAAAAGTAACTGGCACTGGAGAGACATCTAAAACTACTGCCGTGGACATTAAGAAGTCTGGAGCTACCTTTTCAGTCCCCGTCGTCGCTACAGATGTCACAACTACAAACTTATATGCCACTAATTACTATACTGGAAATGTCCAACAAATTGTAGACCCTCAGATTGAACTAAATCAGGGAGGGAATGAAGCTACTGCCCAAGCTGCCAAGGCCGGAATTAAAGTTACTATGTCAGATGCCACAGCTTTTGTAATGGGGTTTGATAATACTAAAGCCTCAGAAGTAGTGGCCGGAAGATCTGGAGCCGAGAAAGAGTTAATTAACGTAGACTCTTCTCAGACTTTATCGAATAAGAAATTTACTACCCTGGCATTAGACAGCCAAGATATTGCAACTGCGACAGATATCACTACTATGTCCACATCAAAGGCCATTGTTAGGTTTACGGGCTCGACAGTATCTAATCTGCATGGACTAGATGCCACAGGGACCAATAATTCTAAAGCTATACTTCTCCATAATGACTCTTCTGCCAATGTCACTTTGGTTCATAATAGTGCTACTGAAACTACTGCAACTAACCGACTGTCTTTGCCAGGGTCAGCCTCTATAGTATTAGCAGCCGGAGATTCAATTGAACTCTTCTATGAAGTAAACATAGCAAGATGGAAACAAAAATCGGGTAGTGGGACTGGATCTGGGGGATCAAGCGGTATTAACTATGTACTAAATCCAGATGGAGAGATCGATACTACTGGCTGGGCTGCTTATGCAGACAGTGGAGCAAGTCCTACTGATGGCAGTGGCGGCTCACCTAATGTTACTATTACTAGATCAACTTCCTCACCTTTAAGAAAAACTGCATCTTTTGTTCTTACTAAAGACTCAGTAGACAGACAAGGCCAAGGAATAAGTTACGACTTCACTATAGATGCCGCCGATCAAGCCAAGGTCTTACAGGGGTCTTTTGATTATGCTTTGGGTGGGACTTACGCTGACGACGATTTGGCAATATGGATTTATGATGTAACGAATGCCGCTTTAATTCAGCCAGCTCCATACCTAATAAAAAATCACTCAATGCCGAGTGAGAGAATGTTTTTTGAATTTCAAACTGCATCTAACTCTGTGGCGTACAGGTTAATCATTCACTGCAAGAGCACAAGTGCTTCGGCATATACGATGAAATTCGATAATGTAGTTGTTGGACCTCAAGCTAAACTTTATGGCAGTCCCGTTTTAGACGCCACTAATTACACTCCAATCTTTGAAGGACTTGGAACGGTAACAGGGACTACGGCAAGTTGGAAAAAAGTTGGAGACTTCATTGAAGTTATGTTTAGAGCGGTATCAGGGACAAACACGGCGGCACTCGTAACCATTTCGCTCCCTTCATGGTATAGTGTTGATACATCTAAAATCGGAAGTGCTGTTTCTGTGGGCGACTTTTCTACCACCGCTACTCCATATAGTGGGACGCTTATTTTTGGAACGTCAACTCCAACAAAAGTTTACATCGTTGCTAACAATGCAAGCTCAGTAGCAGGTTCTTCTGGCACAACATGGGCAAATGGTACTACTTTTGGCGGCTCGTTTAAAGTCCCCATTCTCGGTTGGTCCTCATCGACAATTATGAGTAGCGATGCTAACACGCAGGTTGTGGCGTCTAGATCCACACGCAATGGTACAAGTCTTACAGGGGTTAATACTAACGCATCTTTTATGAAAATTCCATTCACCACAGCGGCTTTCGATAAGGGTGGGATTTTTAGCTCTGCTAATTCAAGATTTGAGATCAAATCTCCAGGGGTATACGTAGCAAATGCTAAAATTTGGATAAGTGGAACTAACTCTCTAAATTCTGGCTACTTTATCTCAATATTTAAAAATGGATCTGAGTATTCCCGTGGGACCTACTTACTAAATCCCACTGTGGGGAATCAGCTCGCATTAGGGGCAGATGCTAGAGTTGAGTGTGTTGCTGGAGACTATCTAGAAGTTTATATGTACGGATACGGCAATAACTCAGCGTCAACTTTGACAGTTGAGGGAGGCACTGGATTAAGCTATTTCGAGGTTTCAAAAATCTCAGGACCGACCCAGATTGCAAGCTCTGAAAATGTAACAGCCATATATTCATCCTCAGCTGGACAATCAATTGCTAATGGGGCCACTCAACTTGTGGATTTTGCAACAAAGGTGCAAGACAGTCATAACTCTGTCACCACTGGGGCAAGTTGGAAATTTACGGCACCCATTTCTGGGCTCTACTTAGTCAATGCAAGAGTTAGGTGGGGAAATAATTTGTCATGGTCTGCTGGACAATATGTGGCATGGCTTGTTTATAAAAATGGATCGTCTCAACAGGTTGTTGGAGAACAGCCAATATACGCAACAGGTATACTATCGTCAGCTGGTCCAATAGCCTTTGGAGAAACTAAAGTTAGGCTATTGGCTGGTGAGTATATTGACCTTAGAGCAGCTCACGGAGAATCGTCAGCAAGGGCTTTGTTAGCATCTGCTGCACATAATTACATAGAGATTAACCGAATAGGAAATTACTAAAATGATTAAAGTTTCAATTACAAAAAATGGAATAGTTACTAATTCAGCTCAATTTGAAACTCAAGAATTAACAGATGCTTGGATCTTAGAGGGAGTTCTAGAAAACTGGTGGGGTCTTCCTCAGAGATGGGAGCGCCTATGGCCCGAGGAAGTTGTGCCAGCCGAGGCCCTTCAAATCCGTTTTTCTGAAGATCTTGGCATTCAATTTACTGAGTATGAGATGCCAGCTCAGTATGAAATTTCTCAAGAGGATATCACAGCCCAAGTCCAAGACGATGCCGACTCTGCAAAGGACGTTTTAGCCGAAGATTATTCTTCATCAATCCTCAATAAACTAAGAAAGATCAATCGAAAGAAGATCCTGGACGGTCTTTGGGATGAGGCTAAAGTTAGATCCCTTAAAGCTAATGCCACTTTAATGACCTTAAAGGACGATATTAGGGACGGATTTTTTGGAATTGCTTTAATTGATCTAAATATTGCCGATGTATCAGACTTTTATTCCACAGAAGAAAAGGCCCTTATTATTTCTTGGATTCAACAAGCTCATACATCCACTACTTAGATTATTTTTCTCCCAATTGATATAGTTTAATAATACAATTTTTCAATGTTGGGGGGTACACGTAAATGGGGGGACTTGAGTTGCAGACTGTAGCGAATATTTGGCCACTAATCCTCTCAATCATATTCCTCATCTCTTGGCTTGTAAGGCTTGAGAGCAGGGTGTCACACTCCCAGGAGCAAATTTTGTCTGGACAATCTGAAATGGATAAACTCAAGATTAAACATGACTCCCTGGATTCTAAGTTCCTAGAGCAGCTTTCAGAGGTTCGGGAATCACTGGCTAGAATTGAAGGAGCATTAGGGGTTAGAGCCAAGGATTTAAAGTAAATAAAGGAGTACCTATGAAAGATTCAAAAGAGTTAGTTATTGGTCTATTAAAGCTATCCATTCTATTGGCTGAGTCCTTTAAGGACGGAGTTCAAGTCCAAGATATCGCCGTAATTGTGGCTAAGATCCAAGCTAACAAGGAATTGTCAGACGCCCTTGTTGCAGCTTACAATGAGATCGACCTAGTAAAAGAAGAGATCAAGGATTTAGATTTAGCAAAATCAGTCGAAATCCTTGGCGCTGCGTTGCCAGAATTACTCTTGCTTATCAAAGCAGTAGCTAAGTAATTTATGGGAAATGCCTGGGCCTTCATCAAAGCTCTGCCTCAAGTTATCTCTCTGCTAAAGTCAATATTTGCCTTTATCGCTTCTCTTAAGGAGGCAAGAGATAAGGCAGCACGTGAGGCCCAGGATAAAATCGATGAAGAAAATCTTAAGAAGTATAAGGAGACGGTAAAAGATGGAAAGACTCAGTCTGAAATTGACTCTGCCACTTCTGATTTTCTTAACGGCAATTAGTAGTGGATGTGATAGAACCCTTCCATCAATGCCCCTCCCACCTAGGGCTCCTAAGTACACACTACAAGTTGAACGAATTGTCTGTAATGAAGATAAATCTCTATGCGAGCCAAAGAGCGTATGCAATGAGTGGCAACTTAATACTAAGGATGAATGGGTTAAAATAGGGGAATTACCTTTAAAGGACTGTGACGGATTTATTGCCGTTTCTCCAGAGACCGAGAAAGCCACTCGAAAATTCCTTAGAGATCTTTATGGTTGGTCTAAGTCTCACTGCTCGGAATAATAGTCTCCTCGACAAAATCAGAAATCCTCTTAGCAGTTCTAGATGAATTATATTTGGCAGTTTTCTTAGCGTGGCAACTAATGCATAGACATTGAAGGTCCTTGTCCGGGTCACAGTATAGTTTATTAATATAATTATCCCAGCTCCCGTCAAAGGGGCCAATTTCAACTTTATGATCTACTTCCATTTCTTGTTCGGACAAAAACCAATTAAGGCAAGTAGAACAAATCCACTGAAACTTATACTTCTTTTTACCGTTCTTAAAATAGGTCCCGTCCCAGACTCGCTTGCGAGCAAGCCGCAAAGCCTCTCTCCTGCCACTCCATGTAATAGTGCCCTTCCTAAGGATATTAATAACATATAGTCTTGTGTCAGAATCCATTGTTTAATTTCCTATACAATCCTAGTTTAACTATATAGATAGAAAATATTGCAAGGAAATAAATCAAGTGACCAAGAAGCCAAGAGAAGTATTTTTAGATTTTGAGTTTAACTGTACGACTCACGAGTATGTTAACCTTGTCTCCTGCGCCACACTTGATGCGGATACCGGAAAAATAAAATCATTCTGGCTACATAATGATACAAAAGATCAAGCCGAATTAAAAAACTACCTAGGTGGCTTTTCACTCTTTACCTGCTACGCCGCAGTTGCAGAGGCCAGGTCATTTATAAGTCTTGGGCTAAATCCCCTAAAGCATAACTGGCTAGACCTCTACATCGAATACCGAATGGTCTCGAATCATAATGATAAGTTGAACTGGGGCAATCAACTTGTGCAAGGCAAGGTTAAGTTTGTTAAAAAGCCAAAACCAAAATGGCAGAGGACAGAGGATGAGAAAAAAGGCGGGTTTAAGCCTACCTTCTCCTTAGCCGAGTGTACATATAAGCTAACTGGGGAGATCCGGGACACCAAAGAAAAGGACGAGATCCGGGATTTAATCATATCAAATCCCAAAGAATTTACCCCAGAGCAGAGGGCAGACATCCTCCGGTATGGTGAAGCAGATGTTATTTTCCTCCCAAGGATTAAAAAGGGCATAAAGGAAGAACTCTTCTCAATACTTCCCCATGACGAGCAAAGAAAATATCCATCCGAGGCAATATATAGAGGAAGGTATGCTGCCCATACGGCAGTTATGGAGTCCCGTGGATATCCAATCGACTTAGAGGCAACTAGGAATTTTTCTAAATCAACTTCAACAATAATTTACGAAGCTCAAATTGATATCAATGGGCAATTCCCAGATATATGGCCCTTTAAGTGGAATAAAAATGACCAAAGATTCAGTCGAGATACAAAGGCATGGATTGCTTGGATTGAAAAGAATCATGATGTCGATAATTGGTTAAAGACAGACTCAGGAGCTTTAAGTATTTCCCTTGAGGCTTTCCTAAAATTCTATAATTTCCAACACGACTACCCTAGAAATAACTTTGGCGCTCAGATTGTTAGATATTTAAAACTCAATCAAGCCCTATACGGATTCATTCCTTCTGCCAATGGAAAGTCTAAATCATTCTTCGACTTTGTTGGGCCAGATGGAAGAGTCAGGCCATACATGGGAATATTTGGATCTCAGTCCTCAAGATCTCAGCCAAGTGCCTCGGGGTTTTTATTCCTCAGGCCAGCTTGGATGAGAGCCCTATGTGTTCCAAGCATTGGGAGAGTATGTGGGGGGATTGATTATGGGTCTGAGGAATATTTAATCTCTGCCTTAGTTTCTAATTGCCCAAATATGGTGAAAGCCTATGCAAGTGGAGATGTTTATCTGCAATTTGCTAAAGACGCTGGAATGGTCCCAAAGACTGCAACTAAAGAGACGCATAAAAAAGAAAGAGATCTATGTAAAGCCACGGTACTGGGGATCTCCTATTTAATGACTAAGGTTGGCCTTGCCGTGGATCTCACGGGCAAGACTGGAGAGATCTGGACAGAGGAGGCAGCTCAAGAATTAATTGATGCTTTCTATGAAGTGAATCCAGAGCTTTCAGACTATCAATCGGAGATAATTGAAACCTATGAAGACCAAGGCTTTTTAAAACTTCCTTGTGGCTGGGCCATGATGGGAGACAATGACAATAAAAGATCAGTGGCTAATGTTGGAACCCAAGGGCTTGGCGCTTCTATTATGAGAAAGGCCGTGGATCTGGCCCAAAGTCGGGGACTAGAGGTAATCTTCACCCTGCACGATGCAATCTACATCGAATTTAACTATGGCGATTGGGAAAAGATGCAAGTCCTAGCCGATTGTATGAAAGAGGCATTTATATTCTATTTCCCAGAGCAGAAAAGGGACGCGTCTCTTATTAAAATGGACCCCTTTATCTGGGGGCCGGGGCTAGAGACAGACAGTGAGATAGTTCTAAAAAGTGGGATGAAGATATATGCATCCGACTTGTATCGAGATGAAAGAGCAATAAATGAATACAACCGATTTTCAAAATACTTTGAAAGTCGAATAGAAGATGACCTTTAAGGAGGACAAAATAATGAGAGAGTATAAAACAACGCAAAGATTGTCTGGGATGAAAAAGACTTTCAAAAAATGGGCTGACTACACTAAGGGCGATGTAGTCGTAGGCAAATATGTAGGAAAGCACGAAGATATTACCTATGGTAAAACTCATCACATTATTGAAGTTGAATACACCAATGTATCTGACAAGAAGTGGGGGAAAGAAATCCTCGGACAAAATCTAGTTCTAAACAGTGCTGGAATGGTCGATGCAGCTTTTGAAAAAATTGAGATTGGCCAATTAGTACAAGTTACCTATGAAGGGACTTCCGTAATTGAAAAAGGCAAATATAAAGGTAAAGACTCTCACTCCATCATTGTTGAATTAGTAGAAGTAGAAGGAGCAATAGTAGAAGAAGAAACAGAAGAAGAGTTATGAAGAACACCATAACGAAAGAGATGTCCTCGGCAGAGTATCATGGTCTTGCTGGGACTTATTCCTCTTCTCAATTAAAAGATCTCTTGGTTGACCCTGAGATCTTTTATAAGAAGTATATTACTAAAGAGATTGTGAGAGAGTCTAACTCAGCTTTTGATATTGGCTCATATTTCCATTGTGCAATCCTAGAGCCTGAGAAACTTGATAATGAGTTCATAATTTATCAAGGGCGCAGGGCTGGGAAAGTATGGGAAGACTTCCAAGCTGCCAATGTCGGCAAAACTATTCTTATCGATTCAGAGGTTGATAAGGCCAAAGTCTTAATTGATTCAGTCCGAAGAAGTCCCGTGGCCATGGGCCGACTCAAGCGAGGTGAGCCTGAGGTCTCCGCCTTCGTAAATATTAGGATTGCCTCTGGATCAGTATTCGACCTAGAGAATAAAAAAGAACTTGGCGAGTATGGCTGGGTCTTACCTACAATGCCATTTCCAAAAAAGGGAATAGATTTGGTAATTAAAGTAAGAGCGGACTTATTGGGCTCTGGCTTTATCCTAGATCTAAAATCTACCTCTGGTAATTGTAAGGATGTCTATTCAGTAAAGGGAAAGGTGTCAGATCTGCAATATGATCTATCGGCATCCCTCTACTTAGATATGTTTAACGCTGCTTATGGCGGTCCTTACTACTCAGAGTTCATTTGGGTTTTTGCCTCTAAGGACATAGGAAACTGTAAGAGCTATGTCGCAAGCGAAAAAATGGTTAGAGTTGGAAGGGCCAAATATAAAAATGCACTACTGGTTTTAGCCCATGGAATACAAACTAACTGGGAGATGGAAGACTCAATAGCAATCCTAGACCCAACAAACTATGACTTAGATTATATAAAAGAAAGAATTGAGGACTTTTTATGAAAATTAATGAAATCAGATACGACAAGACTTTCAACCTTGGAAATTATGAGAATGAAAAGATTGGAGTATCTTGTGCAGTGGCAGAGGAAGAGTCTGCCTATGCCGTACTTGCCGCAATGAAAATATTTGTAGCGACTAGAGGGCTTGAAGTGCCAGAAACTCCTAAAGTAGAAGAGAAACCAAAGATAACTTCCACAACTGAATTAAAGGTATATGTTGAAGAGGCCCCTATAGTGGAAGAACTTAAGCCAAAAAAGGCTAAAGCTAAAGCAACTACTAAGGCTAAAGCTAAAGGGACTCCTTACGATAGAACCAATGAGATCCATAAGAAGTTATTTAGTGAGCTTTTATCTAGAGAATTCCCAACTTGGAAAACTAAGC
>JFJP01000002.1_pt1 | contig 37339 bp, 37 predicted proteins | sample 431651 | NCBI WGS metagenome assembly JFJP01 (sample SAMN02602958, study PRJNA72255) | Microbial mat metagenome, whole genome shotgun sequencing project. | biome: fresh water; feature: sink hole; material: water; isolation source: purple microbial (photo- and chemosynthetic) mats found in... | reverse complement strand
CTTGGAAGCGTTCCCGCACCCGCCGATGGAAAGCGAGGGCCGCGCCATCGAACCGCGTTTCGGTGAAGGTCGCGCCCAGAGCGGCATTGCGGAGGCTGACTCGGTGCAGCGAGGCTTCGGGATCCATATCCAGTATCAGCGTCAGATCGGGTTGGAAATCGCCTAGAACCAGCTCCCTGAGTTGAGTGAGTGACTTCTCAGCTACGCCAGAGGCGCCCTGATAGGCCCTCGTGGAATCTTCGAAGCGATCCACCACGACGATTTTTCCATCCAGAAGCGCAGGGCGGATGAGGGTGGTTACGTGCTGGGCGCGGTCCGCATAAAAAAGCAGCAGTTCCGCATCTGGGCACCAAGTGTCCCCGCTGGCGTGGGGTGAGAGCAACAAGGAGCGCAATTCTTTTCCGAGGGGAGTGCCTCCGGGTTCCTTTGAAAAAAGCGCCGGAAGTGCCAGCGATTTTAGACGGGCCTCCAGGCGCTGGATCTGGGTGGATTTACCCGATCCTTCTACACCTTCAATGGTGATGAACACGCCCCCCACGGGACCCTCCTGCTAGAAATTGCACGAACTTTGAGCATAACCGCTGGGCAACGAGGGGGTTGTCGCTGCAGTTTCCGAAGAATGCGCCTATCCTTAGGTACATTTTCTCGGAGTCGACTGTGCTCGAATCCATCAGCTGTCCCAGCTGCTCCACCCATTATGGGCTCCGGCCCGAGCGGGTCCATTCCGGCCTTCGCCGGGCGCAGTGCTATAAGTGCGCACACCTTTTCGATATCCAGGATGTCGTTAGCCGTTTGCTAGGATCGGCCACTGTGGTCGAGGAACCCTTTGCTTCCGATGTCGTTCAGGCCGAGGATTTCCTCGATCTCGATATATCGGTAATGGCGTCGCCTGAAATCACGCCCGAAGTCGCCCCCGAAAGCCCCGCTCTCTCGCTCAGTGATTTGGATAGCACTGAGGACGAAATTTTTGATAAGACCTTGCTGATCGACCCTGCCCCGGACCCGAGCCCCTCCTTGGCGGAGGATGACGGTCAGGATGGATCGGGTGGGTTTGCGTCTGCCAAGGATGCCATTGCCAAGCTCCTGGGGAACACTCCACCACCCATCCCCGCACAGGATCGACGGATGGGGCATGGTTCCAATAGCAATTCAATGGATGTCGAGGCCACCCTGAATGCGTTGGAGCATACCCTGGGGGGCTCGCCGATTCCGAGCTTGTCGGAAATCGGGCCGTCTTCGCAAGAAACCAGCTCCGGCAGTACCGTTCGCCTGAGCAGTGCCGAGCTGCAAGCGGCCATGGCCGCTGGGGCTCCCGCATTACCCATCTCGCAGGCAGCAACAGTAGCCGTGCCAATGATGATGAAGGCCCCCGCACCCGAAGTTCCCGCCTCGCCTGACACCAATCTGATGAAGGTGCAACTAGGTACGGAAACGGTTCAAAACGTCAATCTGGACCAATTGACCGCCTGGGTTGAACAGGGCCGGGTTCAAGAGTTCCATATGGTGGCTAGGCAATTCAGCGATAACTGGATTGAGGCCGGAAAAGTGCCTTCCCTACGCCCTGTGTTCGAGCGCATGCGCCGAATGAACCAGCCTGGCGATTCATCCCGAGAATCCTTTGGTTCTCCCCACGAAACCGCCCCGGTCAAGAAGGGCCTGTTTGGTTGGATGTCCGGTCGAAATTGAGGTTATCCATGTTTCCTTTTCTTCTTTCGACCCTGCTGACGGCCCAGGCGCCCCAATCTGTGGTGAAGGTTGAAGCGCCTAAGGCGCCCATCGCGCAGGAGCTTAAGCCGCTCAGTTTCTTCAGTAAGAAATATGCCTATACCTGGGATGTCCTGATTCCACTGAACGCCGAAGTTGATGGGTTGAAGCTGAACACCATTTTTTTCAATCGGCGTGAAATTCAATCGGGTCTGCTGAAGGGAGCGGAATTCGGCACCCGGGCCCAGGTCGAAGTGACCAATACTTCCAATAAGACGCGGATTCCCAATTTCGCCGTGGCCGTTTTTGACGACGAGGAACGCCTTTTGGGCGTGGCGATTGGTGGTACCAAGCTGCTGGGGGTTCGGCCCGGAAATACCGAGACCTTCGATTTGAATTTCAGCAGGGTTCTTCAGCGGCTGCCCAAGGGCACCCATTTCGTGTTGAGCTTGGAATTCGCCGAGTAGGTGGGCGCTAGAGGGAGCTCTTCCGAGCCTCCTCAACCAGCATGACGGGGATTCCATCCACGATCGGGTAAAGCAAGCCGCAGGCTTGGCAAAGCAGCCCATCGGGCTGTTCTGTCAAGTCCCCGTGGCAAGGCTGCCCGCCTCGATCGGCGGGACAGCATAGGATTTCCATGAGGCGGGGATCAACCATGATTCATCCGATCAGCAAAGGGTGTATTTGGGACCGCCGCCGCCTTCGGGGGGCGTCCAAAGGACGTTTTGTTCGGGGCATTTGATATCGCAGGTCTTGCAATGAACGCAATTCGAGAATGCGATTTCGACCTTGGTCACCTTGCCGTGGGCATCGGGATGCATTTCGTAGACCTGGGCGGGGCAAAACACCGTGCAGGGCGCGCCCTTGCTGGCATAGCACGTCACGCAGACGTCATCGCCCTTAACGATCTTGAGATGTCCAGGCTGGTGTTCGTCGTGCATGACGCCGGCTAGGTAAACATCGTCGAGTTTGGAATACAGGGCTTTCCCATCGAACTTGATGCCCCAATCCAAATCGTCACGGTGCAGCCCCTTCTTTCCATAGAAGGTCTCCGTGGTGCAAGTGGCTTTGTCATCGGCTTGGAATTTTTTGGGATCGCCTGGCACCCAGCCATTAGTAAGTAGTCCAATGCCAAGATTCAGGCCTGCGCTTGGAGTGAGGCCGTGGGTAACGATGCCATGAAAGTTACGGGAAGCGCGGAGTTCCTCTCCGGCCCAGGATTCCATAAAGGACGTGGCGTAGCGCATCAGGCTGGTTTCGGAGAAGTCTTCCTCCACCAAGGCGTCGAGGATCGTTTCGGCTGCCTCGATTCCACCCTTCATGCCCAGATGAAGGCCCTTCAAGCGGGCAGCGTTGACCATTTGGGCACCATCGCCGACCAGCATTCCGCCGTCGAAGGCGAGCCTGGGCATGCAGGTTAAGCCGCCGATGGCTAAGGCCTTGCCGCCGTATTGGAGTAGTTTTCCACCCTCCAGCATGGCCTTGATTTTTGCGTGGGTCTTGAATTTTTGCAGCGCCAGATGAGCGTCGATGAAGGGGTCCGCAGTGTCCAAGCTCACCACATAGCCCACGGCGAGTTGATTGCCAGAGAGTTTGTAGACGAAGGAACCGCCACCTTCGCCATCCTGCAGGGGCCAGCCGGTGCTGTGCAGCACAAAGCCATCGGGCACGCGGTTTTCAGGGATTTCCCATATCTCCTTGGCGCCCATCTCGAAGGCTTGGGGGTTGGGTGCATCCTTTTGCAGATGAAGCACGGCTTCCAATTCGCGGGCCAAATGGCCGCGCGGGCCTTCCCCGAAGACAGTCACCTTGGCGCGGAGGTTGTTACCCGGTTCAAAGTTGGACCGAGGTGTTCCATCCCCGTTGACACCTTTATCAGCGGTCTGCACGCCAGCCACTCGGCCATCCTCCCACAGCACCTTGATGCCTGCGAAGCCGGGCAGCAGCATGACATCCACACCGGGGATTTCGCGGGTTTCAATTTGCTGCGCCATCCAACGAACCATGCGCGAGAGGGAAACGATATGGTTGCCATGGTTATTCAGGAAGGGCGGTAGAAGGGGAAACTTGAAGCCGCTTCGTTCACTGGTCAGCAGCCAAACCTGCTCCTGGGTGACCTCGCCTTCGGTTGGGAAGCCAAGCTTAAGAAATTCGGGGCAAAGTTCCTTTAGGGCAATGGGGTCGAGCACGGCTCCCGAAAAGGCGTGATCGCCGATCTCATCGGCCTTCTCAATGAGACCGATGGTGAGGCCCTCGAGCTTTTTGGAGCCCTCGCGAGTGTTGTGAGCTTCGATGAGATCCAGGAGGCGCCATAACGAAGTCAGATTGGCGGGCCCGCCGCCCACAAAGAGCACATCGAAGTCAAGATCCTCGCGCTCCATGTTGGGACGGGCACTCTGGGTCGAAAAATCACGCATGGAAACTCCAAATTGCAGAAAAGTAAGTTTACCGCGCTGTCAGAATCGGGGAATGAACGGTCCGGCTTCCTCTTCCCTATTCCGCTTCCAGGCTGCCGTGGAGCGCCCTCTTTCCGTGGTGTTTCGGCGCGCGGATGGTGCTTGGGAAGGCCACGATTATCGGGTAGAAGTGCTGACCGAACGTCAGGGTCTGGATTCTTTCGATGTTGTTGTGGATTTTCGAGATTTGGAAACCGCCTTGGATCGTTTGCTCGCGCCGATGCAGGGGCGTCTGCTCTCGGACCTTGGTATGGAAGACCCACGGGCCCTAGCGCAAAAACTCCTGGTCGAACTTGCCCCCACGGTGCCCGCTCCGGCCCGGTTGGCTTCTGTCTCGCTTACGGATGGGCAGGGACGGCGCCTTTCGCTTAGGGCATGATCTCAATGAAATTCTGGGTTCCATTTGTAGCGCTAGGGTTGGCGCTGGCTCCCCTTGGGGTCGTACATCCGGTGCGGGTGCATGGGCGCAGCATGGAACCCACTCTCCATGACGGTGGAATTTGCTGGGTCGTGCGGGCCTGGGTGACGAGCTTGCCGACTCAGGGCCAAGTTTGGCTGGTCCAGGGCCCGGAGGGTGCTTCGATCAAGCGGGTACTAGCCCAGCCCGGCGAAAATTTGGATATGCGGGAAGGGGATCTATTTTTTTTAGGAAAGCGGCTGGAAGAACCCTACGTAGAGCATCTAGAAAAGCTATCCGGGGGGCCGTGGGAAGCCGGGAACGGTTATTTAGTGCTTGGCGATAATCGTCCTGAAAGCCGGGATTCTCGGGCCTGGGGAGCCTTGCCAGAGAGTGCATTTAAGGGGCGGATCCTGGGGTTGCCTCGGTAAGCTGGTAGTTCGGATGCGGAGTGGTGATGGATCGGTTAGTCATTGACGGTGGTGTGGCCCTGCACGGGCATGTGGCAGTTTCGGGGGCCAAGAACGCGGCGTTGCCTTGTTTGGCGGCGGTGCTGCTGAGTTCCGAAGCCGTCACCTTGCGGCATCTTCCCGCCGTCTCCGATATCCGCACCATGGTCAAAGTGCTGCAAGCCCTCGGATGTTCGGCCGAGGTCGAAAAGGACGAAGATGGCTTCGAACTCGTCGTAACGCTTCGGGCCGACGATTTAGAGAGCCACGGCTTGCAAGCGCCCTACGAACTTGTGAAGACCATGCGAGCAAGCATTCTCGTTTTGGGGCCACTGCTCGCGCGCTTCGGCAGGGCCTCGGTCAGCCTGCCTGGCGGTTGCGCCATTGGGGCCCGGCCCGTGAATATGCATCTGGAAGCGCTCGAACGCATGGGCGCAGTGATTGCAATCGACAAAGGGTACGTGGAAGCCCATGTTCCAGCCGGAAAACTTCACGGCATCGACCACACCTTCGACAAGGTCAGCGTGGGCGCCACGGAAAACTTAATGATGGCGGCTACGTTGGCGACCGGCACGACTGTTCTGCGCAATGCTGCCCAAGAGCCCGAAATCGCCGATTTGGCGCATCTTTTGGTCGGCATGGGCGCCCGCATTGAGGGCATCGATAGTCCAGTCCTGACCATCCATGGTGTGGCTGCCCTGCATGGCTGTGACCACGCTGTGATTCCGGATCGCATCGAGGCTGGCACTTTTCTCTGCGCCGTGGCCGCTGCCGGTGGCGATGTGGTGCTGGATCGGGTCATCCCCGATCACCTGCGTTCGTTGATCGATCTGCTTGAACGCTTGGGGTGCGCCTTTACGGAGCGTCAGGGGCAGGATGGCATGCAGTTGCGCATTCAAAGGGAGCCCAATCAGCGGTTGCGGGCCAAGGATGTGGCGACTTCGCCCTATCCAGGCTTCCCCACGGATCTTCAGGCCCAGGTCATGGCGGTGCTCACCCAGGCATCGGGCATCAGCGTCATCAAGGAGACGATTTTCGAAAATCGCTTCCAGCACGCCATGGAACTGGAGCGGCTTGGTGCGAATCTTCGTATCGAGGGTCATACGGCCATTGTTGCGGGACCTTCCCCGCTCAAAGGCTGCACAGTAATGGCCACGGATCTGCGGGCCAGTGCCACCTTAGTTATTGCTGGGCTGGTGGCTGAGGGCCAGACCACGGTGGATCGTATTTATCATCTGGATCGTGGTTATGCGGGGCTTGAGCGGAAATTGCAGAGCCTCGGTGCCCGAATTCAGCGACAGGGTGGCGGGAGCGTCTAAGGGTGTGACTAGGTTCGCTGCAATCCGAAGCTCGGCCCGCTAAACTGCAATCAGGGGGTGGTCATGTTCGGCGAGATGAAGGTGTTCGCGGGGACCAGCCATCCAGACTTGGCTGCAGGGATTGCGGCGCATATCGGGATGCCGCTGGGTAAGGCTCGCATTTCCCGTTTCACCAACGAAAACATCAAGGTGAAGATCGACGAAAACGTGCGTGAAGCCGATGTTTTTGTCATCCAGACCAGCTGTCCGCCCGTGAGCGATAACCTCATGGAAATGCTGATCATGCTCGACGCGCTCAAGTTCGCGTCTGCCGCCCGCATTACGGCCGTGCTGCCTTACTACCCGTACGTTCGCAGCGATAAGAAGGACGAAAGTCGCATCTCCATCACGGCACGTCTCGTGGCGGATCTTCTCCAGGCGGCCGGGGCGGATCGGGTGCTCACGATGACGCTGCATGCCCCGCAGATTCTGGGCTTCTTCCGTATTCCCGCCGATCAACTATTGGCCACGCCGATTTTGGTCAACTACTTCAAGAATTCCGATACCACCAATTCCATGGTGGTGGCCACGGATGCCGGTGCCGCCAAGTTTGCGGGCCACATGGCCAAGCGCCTGGGGCTGCCCATGGCGATCATCGATAAGCGCCGCTATGACGATAACGAGCAGGCCCAGAGTGTGGCCCTCATTGGTGACGTGCGCGGCAAGGACTGCATCATTTTCGACGACGAAATTGCCACCGGTGGCTCCATCAAGGAAGCTGCCCGGATCCTCCGTGAATTCGGTGCTGCCAAGGTGCGTGTGGGCATCACCCATCCCATCCTTTCCGGTACCGCCGCCGAGGTCTTGGCCAATTCGGAGCTGGATGAACTGGTGGTCACGGACACGATCCCCGTGCCCATGGAAAAGCGATTAGCCATCCCGCAACTCAGGGTGCTTTCGACCGCCAAGCTGTTTGGTGATGCCATCCTGCGCATTCATGGCGGTCGCAGCCTCAGCGAGATGATGGAATCCTAAATCGGTGATCTCCAATCTCCGGCACCTGCTGATCCAGCGCGCCGCGCGATTGCAGGATCGGCCAGCCTTGAGTGCTCCCGAATGGGGGACGCTGAATTATTTCCAGCTGCGCAATCGTGTGGAAGGTGTGGCGCTTGGGCTCATGGCGCTGCCGCTACCTGAAGCGGGATTATTTTCGGCGACCCAAACACCCTGGGATTGGGTTTGCGAATTGGCCGTTGCATGCAGCGGCCTCCAATGGAGCCCCGCTGGGCTCTTGATCGAACCTTCCGTCTTAGGGGGCGTGCGCTTTAATGACGAAAATGGGCGCCAGCCCTATCACGAGCGGGAAGAGGGCATCGACGAAGCAACGCTATTTTTGGGCAGCCTTTCCCAAGGGGAATGGTTGCGGCGCCTTAAGCGACTCAATGTAAAACTGGGTTGGGATCACACCACGCTTGTGGAAATGCCCACCGAAGCGTTTCAGACAGAAGAAGGCCGTGGCGCATTATGGAGCGGCCTCTTCGCGGGTGCTCATGTGCAATGGATTCCATCAAACGCACGACTCGAGAAGGCGTGGGATGACGCGATCTTCCGGGATCTATTTTTAGAGTGAATCCCAAGCCTGCCTCAGGCTGCCACTACTGCGTTGGGCTTCGGGGCCGGCAATCGTTTTCGCTTGGGCGCGTAAGTGCTCCGGAAGGTACAAGGCTGAATTCAGGGCCTGCAGGCGCAAGGGCGGTGTGAGTGCTACCCAGTTTGCCTGAAAGGCCTCTACCCAGGTTTTATCGCCCAACCGCGCACGGGGAGTCCACCGCCAGACCGCGCCCAGACCTGCTTCCCGAAGCACGGCCAGGGTCTCCTGTTCTTGTCCAATACGCTGGGCCACCAGGCTGGCGGCTTCGGCAGCCTCGGCGCGGGCAAATGGGTCCGCGAGCATGTCCAGAAGAACTGGCAGGGCGGATGTGGCCCCCACTTGACCCAACGTCGTTACCAAGGCGAAGCGGGCGCCTTCAGGACAAGTGCTCAGGGCCTCAAGCAAGTAGGCTTCATCGCCTGGGCGTGCCGAAGTTCGCAGTCCTTCGGCGGCGGCACGACGGCTTCCAACGCCGCCGGTTTGAAGGGCGTCCAAGTACGGACCCAATCGCTCGTCGGCACCGCGGTCCTGAGCCTTTGCCATGGTTTGCGTCGGTGCATCCCGGTTTTCGATTCGGAAGCCGGGTAGGGGTTCTTCGCCCCAGGTGGCGGCTTCGGCGCGTTCAAGCCAAGCCGAAATTTGATCGCGCAAGGCCACCATGGTGGGGGTACGGCGGGCCAAATCCGGTGTTAGCGTTTGCATGAGAATCATGGCTAATCCGGGCGGAAAGCCCGGGCGGACGGCTGCAGGGGGCAACTGCACCTGGCTGTAGGGTTGACCCGTGCAAAATTCATAAAGGATAGAGCCCATGGCATAGACATCGCACCGCCCATCCACCTTGCGAGGATCGCCGTGTTGCTCCGGTGCCATGTAGCCGATGGTGCCAACCACCATCTGGGAGCGGGTTACGCGGGTGCCTTCGCCCCCTTCCCAAAGGCAAACTCCGAAATCGGTCACCTTCAGGATGGCGTCTTCTGAAAACAGCAAATTGCTTGGTTTGAGATCGCGGTGAATGACGCCGTGTTCGTGGGTATAGGCCAAGGCGTCTAGAACCGGAACAATTCGCCGCAAGAGCCTGGAGGGCGGTTCGCCGCGGCAATCCTTGAAGCTTCCTCCGGGAAGTAGCTCCATCAAGATATAGGGCGTAGTGCCGGCTCGGCCGAAATCTTGGACTTCCACCAAGTTGGGATGCCGAAGCTGCTTGAGGACTTCGCCTTCGCGAAGAAACCGTTTGACGAGTTCTGCATCAGTGGCGGCCTCGGGACGCAAAAACTTGATGGCCAAATGGCGATCGGGTCGGAATAGATCTTCGGCCCGATGCACAAAGGCCATGCCGCCTTCTCCAAGGCGCTCCAAAACGCGCACTGAGCCGATTTTTCGTGGGAGCTGAAGGCTCATGAAACCTCGTCGAATTCGACGCGATTGCGTCCCGCGGCCTTGGCGCGGTAGAGCGCGGCGTCGGCGCGGGCCAGAAACGAAAGTCCTGTGCCATCGGCATCGGTGAGTTCCGCGACTCCAAAACAGCAGGTAGCGCGAAGGGGTTCGGGCACGTTTGGCAGAGTGATGTGCGCGGTTTCCAAGCTTTGGCGAAGATCCTCAGCGACGCTGATGGCCTCGCGGCCCAGGGTTTCGGGAAGGACCAGTAAAAATTCTTCCCCACCGATGCGACCCACTTGATCGCTGGTGCGCAGTCGGCCCAGCAGTAGGCCACCAAAAAAGGTCAGCACTTCATCACCAGCGGCATGGCCCCAGGAGTCGTTGATGTTCTTGAAATGGTCTAGGTCGCAAATGATAAGGGAAAGGGCTCGCTGATGGCGCAGGGCAAGATCCGAATGCTTTTCCAAAAAGCTCAACACGGTAACCCGATTGCTTACGCCAGTCAGGGGATCTAGGGTGGTTTGGGCCAGCATGGATTCGTGATAGCTGCGTTCGATCGGATCGAGATGCTTCAGCTTGAAGGCATGGGTGCCGAGGCGAAGAATATCCCCCGATTCAAGCATCATGGCGATTCCGGATGCTTCGATTCGCTGACCATTTACATAAGTGCCGTTAACAGAATGAAGGTCTTGAACGGAGACGCCTTGGATACCGTTTGCGCCGTGCACAAGCGAGAGTTGGGCATGCCGACGGCTGATTTCTGGCTCCGGAAGGTAAATGTGAGCCTGCGACGTTCGGCCCAACAAAACCGAGTCGCTGCGAAGGGGTATTAGCTCGCCGATTGGTTCGCCGGCATAGCGTACCAATACCCATTCTTCTCGGGGCAGTTCGCGGGGCGATTCGGGGACGGACACATACTGAGTCGAGTGATCCGAGTCTTCCGAATTTTCGGGATGCAGCAAGTCCGCGATCATGGGTTGAGGTCCGTCAGGGAGACCCACTAGCTTACCGGAAGGCTTGGAAACTCAGGCTCTTTTTAGGCTTTGCCAGCGGTTTCTACCCGATTGCGTCCAGCGGATTTGGCCGCGTAGAGTGCACCATCGGCACGGCCAAGAAGCATGCCTGCATTTCGGTCGGTGGCGTTTCGTTCCGCGATCCCCAGGCTGCAGGTCACGGGAACAGCTTCGTTGGCAATGATTTGAGGTGTTTCGGCAAGGGCTGAACGAATGCGCTCGGCCAAAAACATTGCCCCTTCCGTTTCGGTTTCGGGCAGTACCAATAAAAACTCTTCACCGCCGATCCGGCCAGCCAAGTCAGTGCCTCGCAAGTTCAACCGCAGAAGATCGCCAAAGTTACTGAGCACCGTGTCCCCGGCTCCGTGCCCATGCGTGTCGTTGATGCGTTTAAAGAAATCGAGGTCGCACATCACGACCGACAAGGAGCGCCCGTGCCGGCGACTAAGTTCGAATCGGCTTTGTAGATCGGCCAGAATGGCACCTCGATTGGCCATTCCAGTTAAAGGATCCTTGGTGCTCTGATCCAGAAGCGTCTCGTGGAAGGATCGCTCCAATGGGTCCATGGCTACGATCTTGAGGACATGGCCACCGACCGCAAGGCGATCACCGGCTGAAACCTGTTGTTCCCCCAGTAAGGCCTTGCCGTTCACAAAGGTGCCATTCGTGGATCCGAGATCTTTCAGGGTCAGCCGTGTGCCGTCCGCAGTTGACTCGAGCATCAACCGCGCATGGCTTCGACTCACTTCTTCGTCGAGAAGGGTGATTGAAGCTGTCGGCGAACGACCAAGGATATTTTCCCCAATGGAGATTGGAAACAGCCGTCCCAGTTGTGAGCCCGCATAGACTACCAATGCGAATCCGCAGGGAGCCTCGATCGAATCCTCGGGTTCTCTGGATCGGTAGGTGGTATTCGGATCACCCATCTCGCTTTCGGGCAAGGTGGGATCGGGTGCGTCGGTATCCTCGGGCCAAGGTCGTGGCGGCAGCTGCATCAGCCTTCCTCCAAGAAACAGCTTACGAGGCTTCGGTCATCTTTTCGCTGGGCAAGGAGGAATGGAAGGCGAGTCGCAGTGGTTGCCTCCGATGTCAGCTGCAAAAAAAGCTTGCCGGACTTGGGATCATGCCGCATTCCAGCGACACCTTTAGATGGGATTCGAAAAAGCCCGAGGAGCTCAAGATTGCGAATATTCTCCCCGGTGGCTTTGACGAGTTGAAGGCTGTAACGCATGGCAATGGTTTTCGGCAGCAGTTGGATATTTTGTCCCGTAAAGGCAATGGGCATCCCCATCGCGATCTCCAGGCCTTTCCTCACCGCGACGGAACCTAGAGCGGGCGAACCTCCGCGTACGGTAGGTATTGGAAAAGGCTCTTGGTAACTGCGGGTGGAGGTGGAAAAGCCCTCCATTGCCTGTCGGCGGCAGATGGCGCGTTTCGGTAACGCCGGGATGCCAACCTGGCAACCCGCACTTTTTGAAAACACGGGCATCTGGCAAATAACCGCTCCAGCTGCCCAATTGGCAAAGCTCTCCTCGGTCACCAAGCGCCCTTGGAATCGAATTGGAAGGTCGGTGGATTGAGTCAAAAAAAGAAGCTCGATGCCAGCGGGAATGGCGAAAGGTGAATAGGGCGGGGTGATGGCTTCGGCAGTTAAGGAAGGCACACTGCCGGAAAGGGGGGCATCCAGGGATGGGTTGATCGCGTGGCTGGGCGGTGATTGGAATACCCGCCTTAGGGTCTCGGAAAGATCCGAAACCGCCTCGGAGAACTTGCCGAAGACCACGATAGTTCCTTAGTCCGGATGCACCAGGGCCTGCAGAGCCGCAGTTACGCGGTCCAGGGGTTCGGCAAGGTCCATGTGGTAGCCCGCTTCGAGCAGCTTTAGGGCCGCAGCATCCTGGGCCGGAAGATCAACGGAGTTCGCAAAAATTACTCGCAGCGGGGCGGCGCCTTCGGTTACCTGCAGCAATACTTCGCGCTGCGAGGCCCGAAAAAGTTCTCCCGCCCTTGGTAATGGGGCGTCTTGGGTCTTTTGCACGGCCAGCACGGGGCAGCGGATATCGGCATTCCACCCCCCCGCCAATTCGGCGGGTTGAAGAATAAAGAGGTCGGGTGCGCCTTTGATTTCCTTTAAGAGAGTCTTCTGGATGACTTCCTCTTTCAGGTGCGATTCCAGTGCCTTTCCATACAGCAAGGACTGCAGCTTAGTGGGCGTGATGGGTTCCGTGTACCGGAAATCGAGAGGAATACCGGAGGTATCTGTGAGCAGCAAACCGCCGAGGTAACTCCCTCCTTCTTTCATCGCGACAAAGTAGGCAAGTCTTGGACTCTCGGCCATGGTGGAACCTCGATTTTGGCCAGCATAGCGCTCCCTGGCCCACACCGGAACAAAAGGGTTCACGTCTCGAGCCTTAGCCCTCTTGTTTTCCACGCTGGATTCGCTATTCTGGGAGTCACCGTTTGGGGAATAGGCTAACGGTAAACCAGCGGATTCTGATTCCGCCTTTCTTGGTTCGAATCCAGGTTCCCCAACCACTCCACTAGGCCCCGTTGGGGCCTTTTTTTTGTCTGAATTTTTGCCCACCCATTAAACCAAGGGTGGGAAGCGCTGCTCCATCGTGGGTAGGACTGGAACGCCAGGGCCTGCATACGAACGAATTTTTCGGAGGAATCCATGAACATTTGTCTCACGCGCCTAATACTAGTAAGCCTTGTCGTGACTGGGGGAATGCTTGGAGCCCAGGCGCCAGCCAGCACCACGACACCCCGTCGGGAAGCCCATATGGAGAAGCGTGCCGAGCGCCAACAGCAGCGCATTGGCCAGGGCATCCAGAGCGGCCAACTTACCCGTCGGGAAGCGGCTCGCCTCGAGCGCCAGGAGGCGAAGATCGGGCGTGATATTGCCAAGGCCCAAGCCGATGGCAAAGTCACGAAGAAGGAGGCCGTGAAGATCGAGAAGGAGCAAAATCGGGAAAGCCGCCGCATTCGTCGTCAGAAGCACGATGGACAGGTGCGCAAGTAGGTTCAGGGCTCGACCAATTCCACGTTTCCTAACGGTTCACCCAGAAAGCGCTCGCCCACTTCGCGCAAACGGCTGCTGGCGTCCGTCAGCAGAATGCGCAAGGGACCGCGAGCGCTTTCGGTGCGGTAGCCGAGGCTGCCTTTTAGGAGTCGATCCACTGATAGGGCGGTCACTTCGCCGCTATCGACCCAGCGAGTGTCGGGGCGGGTGCGTTCGAGGCTTGGTAGCAGCGTGGGGTAATGCGTGCAGCCCAGCACGATGGTTTTCACCTCGAAGGGCAGTTGGTTGAGATAACGACGCGCGATGGCATCGGTGATGGGGTCGTCGAACCAGCCTTCTTCGGCGAGGGGAACCAGCAAGGTGCAGGCCACGCTGTGAATGGTTTTGCTGGGGTCGTGGCGCAAAATGGCTTCGTCGTAGGATGCGCTGGAAACGGTGGCTAAGGTTCCGATGATGCCCACGGGTCCCTTGACTTGCGCGGCCGCTTCCGCGCCGGGCTCGATCACACCCACAACGGGACAAGGGCTAACAGCCTGAAGAGCTGGGAGCCCGTGGGCGCTCGCGGTATTGCAGGCCACCACGATGAGCTTGGGATCGAAGCGTTGCAGAATTTCGCCCATCTGGAGGGTGTACCGTTCGATGGTGCGATGACTCTTGGTGCCATAGGGCAAACGTGCGGTATCGCCGAGGTAGGTGATGGATTCACCCGGCAAGAGGCGGCGAATGGCTCGCACCACCGTTAGGCCGCCGATGCCGCTATCGAAAACGCCGATGGTGCGGTCGGCGCGGCTCACTGAACTCGCTCGCAGAGAATGGCAATCCATGCTCCTTCTTGCACGACTCGCAACGGTTTGAATCCGTGAAGACTGAGGGATACCAAGGCCTCGTCTTGGCGTTCGGCGAGAATGCCTGAAGCCACCAACCAACCGCCTGGGGCCGCGATTTCGGCCATGCGGGGCAAGAGCTCCTGAATGGTTTCCAACAAGATATTGGCGAGCAGGCCTTGATAAGGGCCTTGTACACGCTCGTCATCCAGCCTTCCCACGAACGATTCGAAGGGTTCGGCATGTTTCAAAACGGCTGCATTCATCTCGATGAATTCGACCATGGCGGGACCACAATCGGGATCGACATCGAAGGCGGTGATCTGCTGGCCACCGAGAAGATGGGCCGCCAGGGCAAGGATTCCCGTGCCAGAGCCAATATCGAGGATGGGGCCGCCCAGGCGGTGCTCGGCGGCCAGATCTTCCAGCAAGGCCATGCAGAGCCGGGTGGTTTCGTGCCCGCCCGTACCAAAGGCTAGGCCGGGATTAACAATGATGGGGGTTCGGCCCTGGGGTAGAGGTTCCTCATCCCACAGGGGCTTCACCAGAAAACCCTGACCAACTTCGATGCGGCCAAAGCCCTCGCGACTCTTGGCGAGCCAATCTTCGTCCGCAAAGGCTTCGGCATTCAGCAAGCGCACGCCCGCAAACTTGCCCAAATCCTCAGGGTTTGGTGCCTCGACCCCTGGGGGAAAGTAGGCGAAAAAGGTATGGGGTGGGTCGGCCTCGCGATAGGTCGCGGTGGCGCCGTGGTCCATCAGCCAGTCCGTAAGAGCGTCTTCGACGGTGGTGGATGCTTCCAATAGCCAACGGAGGTGAAGATCTGAATTTGCCATGCCCCTAGATTAACAGCCCTACGGCTAGGCTTCGGCCTCCTCGCCGCTATCCTCGAGATCCAAGCGTTTCATTTTTTCCAGGAAGGTGGTTCGCTTCAGGCCCAGCAATTCGGCGGCGCGCTTTTTGTTGCCGCGAGTAATTTGAAGGGATTGAAGCATCAGGTTTTTTTCCATTTCGGAAACTACCTGGTTCAGATCCAATCCTTCCGGGGGCAAATCCAAGGGTGCCGCAGCTATCGGCATTGGACTTGGAGTGGGAACACTCACCGGCGCGAAATCGCTCTCCGTGAATTGGTTCTGCTCCAAACGCTCGGTTAGGAACCTGAAGTCTTCTCGGGTCAGGATGGGTCGGCTGCTCGAAAGCACGATGGCGCGTTCGATGGCATTTTCTAGCTGTCGCACATTCCCGGGCCAGGGCAAGGCCATCAGAAAGGAATCCACACTGGGGTGGAGTGCCTTGGGGTAGAGTCCGTGTTCCCGGGCCTTGCGGTTGAGGAAATGCTGCGCGAGAAAGGGCACTTCCTCTCGGCGCGCCGACAGGGGTGGCAGGGCGATGGGAATGACCTCCAGGCGGTAGAAGAGATCCTCGCGGAATTGTTCCTCTTGCACGCGCTTCCACAGATCCATGTTGGTGGCGGCGATGACCCGCAACTCGACCTTCACGGGAGCTCCACCACCTAATGGCTGGACCTCCCGTTCCTGGAGCACCCGGAGCAGGCGCACTTGAGCGGGTAGGGGCATGGTGCCGACTTCATCTAGAAAAATCGTTCCACCATGGGCTTCGCGGAACTTGCCGGGTGTGTCTTTCCGGGCATCGGTAAACGCACCCTTGGTGTAGCCAAAGAGCTCGGATTCCAGAAGGTTTTCCGGGATGGCGCCGCAATGAACCGGCACAAAGGGACCGGTGGCCTCGGCACTCAGCCGGTGGATGGCGCGGGCGATGAGTTCTTTGCCGGTGCCACTATCACCCTGGAGCAATACCGTGGCGCGTGTCGCCGCAGCTGCTCTCGCCTTGACCAATACCTCCAGCATGGCACCTGAAACTCCCACCAGGCCTAGATTCAGGGCCTGCCCGGCAGTGAGCGGTGCGACGCGCGCGGCTAAAGGGCGTAGCCCAGGTTTCGGTGGATCTGGAGAAAAGGTACCCCAGCGCACCGAACCCAGCGCACTCCAGGCTTCCAGGGTGGTTAAGGAAATCGGTTTTCCCGCCTGGCGCAGCAGCAAAAGAGGCAGTGCGCCCACTTCGGCCAGCACCTTGAGCAAGGCTGGTGGGGGTTCTTCGGCCTCGGCTGTGACAACCCACAAATCGGTTTCCTCGGGCGGTAAAGCCACGAGAGGACTGCGATCCACGGTTACATCCCAGGTGCCGGCCCATTGGTGTTCGAGCCCCTGGGTGGGTTCACCAAAGGTTGACCAATGGAGGCGAAGGAGTGGGGGCATGAGGCGTCCTGAGGTTGGAAATAGCCTAGATCCAAAGGGCTAGGAGGCAAGTCAAAAAGATGACACAGCATCCCGTGCGACGCCTAAACTAAAATTCGTTTCAATAAATACCGCCAGGAGACCTGCCATGTCCTTCCGTGTTTTGATCTTCTGGATTGTTGCCCTGCCCCTGGCAGCCCAGGCCTGGGATGTGCGGGTGGAGGTGCCTTTCGCCAAGGGCCAGAGTTTGCCTCAGGTGTTGCTCAGCGGCACCGGCGATGTGGTTTCGGGAGAACTGGATACGAGTAAAGGGGCGATCCTCAGCGTGAGTCATCGAATCATTCGAATGGGGCCGATCCTGAAATTCGAATGGGGATTGGAATTTGCCCAACTGATTTCCGATGGCCAGTTGCAGCAGCAGACCGCAACGACCCTCCAGAAAAGTGATACCAAATTGAAGCAATATGGCGCAGGCCTTGGTGTTAACGCACAATTCTGGATTCCGTTCGTGGGAGTGGCTGCCGAAATGGGGCTGATCGAACGCTTTCACCGGTACCAGTACGAAGCGGGCGGATTTATTCAGGATCGCGATATTGCGCGCACGTGGTTGCGGGTTGGCGCCCGCTGGCAATTGCCTTTACCGGTCCTGAAACTCTATGTGGCGGCCAGTTATCAGGAGCCTCTTTCCAAGGATCGCCCCGTGCGGGTGAATTCCGGTACAGACTTGTCGAACTATCTGACGGCCCAGGGCGCTGGCCAAGAATTCCAACGAATGTGGACCTTTGGGGTTGGGGTGAGGTTCTAAATGTCCATGCGGTGTGCAGTCCTTGGGCTCATGGGCATTGTTTTGCTGGGCCAGGGGCCCACCTCAATGCCGGCCCCCGGCAATCAGGAGTTGGTGCGAAAGGTTGACCCGGCCCGGGTTGAAATTTTGCCGAAGGGGCGGGTAAAAATCCCTTCCATGGGACCCCGTGAAAAAAAACAAATTGCCTACGCCTTCAAAAACATCAGTGCCACGCCCATATCGTTAAGAATTTTGGATCTATCTCCGGGTGTAACGGTGGAGGGGCAGGTGTTGCAGCAACCCATCGCCGCCGGGGCCTCGGCTGTGCTAACTATGACCATCGACGCCACGGAATGGTTAGGGGTGCAGCGGCGGAATGTGCGGCTAACCACGGATGACCCCAAGCAAGGTGAATACCTGTTGCCCATTGAAATTGTTGTGCGACCCGATCTAACCGTGGATGCGGAGCGGAAGGGGTTTGGCGAGGTCGGTTCCTTCGAATCGCCCGAACTGTGTTTCCTATTCACGCGGGAAACGGGGGATCCCACGAAGATCCACCTGACATCCAGCCTTCCGGACTACCTGGAAAGCGAATTTGAATTCGTGAAAAACACCACCACGCTAAAACTCTTCCTTCGCCCAGAAAAGATCCTTCCGGGAGTGAATCTCGGGCTCGAGACGCTAAAGGTTGAAACCAATGCACCCCATCAACCCGAGTTTTCGCTTTACGTTGATTGGATCCTCAAACGGACGGTCGAAGCCAGCCCAACCCGAGTCGTTTTTTTGAATCCATCCCCAAAAGAAACCGTGTTGCGGCTAAAGCGCCGGGATGGCAAATCTTTTTCCGTCGAAAATTTCAAGGTTGAAGGCGAGGGATTCACGGTTTCACCTGCAACGGAAGGTTCGGCTAAACATCATGAACTGCGTGTGCAACGCAAGGCCACCCAGGATGCCAAGGCCATGCTCATCCTTCGTTTTGTGGGTGAGGAAGAGCTGCTTAAGGTGCCGCTGGCCTTTCTTCCCAGCAAGTAATGGAATCTGCTTAACCCCCAATCATCGCCCTTGAGCGGCGATCCTGAATTTCCCTTGTGGGGAGGGGCCTCGGGCGCAACGCTTACGACTGTTCTTTAAGGAGATCACATGGTTTTTCTAGCGGTACTGCTTCTGTTGGTGGGCTTGGCGGCTTGGCGGCTCAAGACCCGCGTCGAGTTCCCTCTGTCCAAACAGCTTGCCACTGTGCAATGGCTGGCCTGGGCTGTTGGGATAATCCTATTCATGGGCTCCATGGCCGTGGTGGTGCCGCCCGGTCAGGCCGGTGTGCAGGTGCTCTTTGGCTCGGTGAAACAAGATCCTTTACCGGCGGGGTTGCACTTCATCAATCCGTTTTCTAGCGTGGTGGAATTCGAAGTCCGCACCAAGAACTACACCATGACCAATGTGGCGGAAGAAGGGCAGAAGCGGGGCGATGATTCCATCGCCGTAATTACCAGCGACGGTCTGACGGTGAAGCTCGACGCAACGGTGTTCTACGCGTTGCAGCAGGCTCGCCTGCCCGAAATTCTTCGCACCATCGGTCAGGATGTAGAAGAAAAGATTGTGCGCAGTGAGATTCGGGCCAGTATGCGCGATGCCGCGGCGAACTTGACGGCCACGGAACTCTACACCTCCAAGCGCCAGACCTTCATCGATTCCATCAAGAAGACCCTAAAGGTTTCGTTTGAAGGCCGCGGCGTCACGCTGGAGGAAGTGCTGCTCCGCAACGTGCTGCTGCCGGATCAGATCACCCGCGCCATCAACGACAAGATTGCCGCCGACCAGGAATCGCAAAAGATGGCCTTTGTGCTCCTGAAGGAAAAACAGGAAGCCGAGCGCAAACGCATTGAAGCCGAAGGTCAGGCCAAGGCCCAACAGATCGTGAGTGCCTCGCTCACACCGCAGATCATCGAATACCAGCGCATTCAGGCTCTGCGCGAAATCGGCGCCAAGGGCAATATGGTGATCACCCCCATGGGCGGCGCCACACCCTTGATTCAGGTGCAGAAGAAGTAAGAAAGGATTAAACCGGAACCGTGACCTTCACCTCCGGCGCCTGTTCCCAGGGCCGGAGTGTGACGGTGATGGTCTTGTCACCGCGAAGAATTTCGAAGTCCAAGGGTGTTTCGGGTGGCAGAAGATCCAGGCGGTCCGCCAAGTCGATTTCGCTATTCACGGGTTTCCCCTGAAAGGTCATGATCACATCCCCAAGAACGGGCTTTTCCTCGGGCCCAGAAAGGCCCCTGAGTCCGGCGCGGGCGGCGGGAGAATCGGGAGTGACGGTGTATATCGCGATGCCTTCACGAATACCAAGCATGTGGTAGGCCGGAAGAGGGGCGACAAACATAAGGCCCAGTGAAGGTCGGTCCATTTGGCCGCGTGCGATCAGCATCGGGACCACTTTGTTCAGAGTGTCGGCGGGGATCGCGAATCCGATTCCGATGTTGGCGCCGGTCACGGCGGGAATTGCTGTGTTCATGCCGATGAGTCGGCCACTCATATCCAGCAGCGGTCCGCCGGAATTGCCGGGATTGATGGCCGCATCCGTTTGGATGACATCCTTGATCATCGAAAAACTGGAGGGAATCGATCGGCCCAGGGCGGATACCACACCACTGGATAGAGAGTGATCGAGACCAAAAGGGTTGCCGATGGCCAATACGGATTGCCCCGCCACCAGGTTCTTGGAGGAGCCCAAGGGTAATGGCGTCAGATCCTTCAAGGGCGCGAACACGTGCAGCACCGCAATGTCATTGGCAAGGCTTCGGCCGATGAGGCGAGCCTTGTAGGTTCTGTGGTCGGATAAAGTGACTTCAATATTTTCCAGATATTGCGCAGAGTCTGGGCCAGGCACATCCATTTTGATTACATGGTAGTTCGTCACCACATGACCTAGATTGTCCCAAACAAAGCCTGTGCCCGTGCCAGCGGGAATTTCGTACACCTGGCCGGTACTTCGGTCAATGAGGCTGTTGTTGGTGCTGGCATTGATATACACCACCGCCTTTTTGGCTGCGCGAAACACCCTGGCGCGCTCCTGTTCAACGGCTGAAAGAGGCCTTCCTTTCTCAATCGAACGTGGTTTGGCCTGTTTTCGATTGGCGGCGATGACGGCATCTTCCTGCATTTTTGCGGCTGGCGTCGTGGGTCGAATGCCTTCTTGCGCCAAGGCGCAGGTGCCCACCAGGCAGAACACCGCAACGTTGATTTGGCAAATGGAAAGCATGTACACCTCTGCTGGAAACATACCTGAATAATGCGATGATGTCGGCAGGAAGCCCAACTGCCCTTTCACTTCCAGGTCTAAAATCCGTGCGCTCATTTCCACCTCAACATTCGCCCAAGCCAACTCGACTTCGCGTTGGTGCCCCCCGTTTGGCAAGGGCGCCACTTGTGCTGGAGGGCTAGGATGGCTTGGCGACGCTGGATAGCGCTGGCCGCGATTTGTGGGTTGGCCATTTGGGGAATCGCTACGGTTCAAAAAAATCGCACCCCGCCTCCGCTCTTGCTCTTACGAACCGGAGCCGAGGCCAAATGGGTTGGGATCGATTCACGACAGCGCATTGGCATCATGCAGTTGGTGCAAGATGCTCTCGAGATCAATGCGGACCGAACGGTAATGATTGAGGTCCCCCTGGGGCAGGAGGGGACTTCGAAATTGGAAGTGCTGGAAGTGTCTGCCCAACGAAATGGGGATGATCTAATCCTGCTGGTGGATCGTACCTCAGTCGATGGTAAATGGAGCCAGGTGCGTTCCTCTGGCCATCCAGTGGAATCGCTGCGTGAATTGGTTCGAGCGCTAGGTTCGGAGGCTCAAGACCTTGCGGTTTTGCTCCCAAACAAATCCCAGACCTTTTGGGAGCTGAGTCGCCTTATGGCGGTGGGACCGCCGATGGTTTTTGCCGAGGAAATAAAGCGAGCTCAGCTTTTGGTGGAAAACGAACCGCGAAGTGCCGCAGTTCGTTTCGCTTTCGGGAATCTCTTGTACCGTCAGTTGTTAATTGCCGAGGCCAACAGCGACGATTCGCGCAGCCAATGCGAAAAATATTTTCTCGAAGCACTAGAGCTCATCCCCGGCTACCCACGGGCTGCTTGCAAGATGGTGCGATTGAAAACGGATGTTGGAACCCCTAAAGACGGATTGGAAATCGCCTTGGAGTTTCGCCGCCGCCATCCCCGAAATTTCGAGATCTATGGCGGATTAGCCTATGCAGCGCGGAATTGCGGGCTATTGGATGGCGCTTTGGAGGCCTTGCGGAGTCGAGAAACGTTGTGTGGTGGCCTTCTCGCGGACCCTGGACTGACTGAAAACACCTACCTCTATTGTGGTGATCTGGAACGGTTCCAGCGCACTCTTGCCCCTACAAAGGAGGCTTCTTTCAGCCTGATTCGAGAGTTCTACCGCGGCTACCTGAGCTTGCTGCGAGGCGATCAGGGAATGGCTTTGACTTTTTTTGTTCAGGCCCATCAAGGAGCTGGCCGTAGTAGCCAATTCGAGGGCCTCGCCCGGGTTTACGATTTGGCCCTAAAGGGGCGTCGAGAGGCTGCTCTGGTCGAGTTGAGGACGCTGCGGCGCGAGCGATCCACCCTGCGAGTTCCCGACGGGGAGTTTACCTTTAAGCTAGCCGAGGCCTTTGCCTTTCTTGGTCAGCGCGACGAGGCCATCGATGCGGCTTTCCGAGCCTACGGACAGGGGTTTGGGTGCACACGCTGGTACCGTGAAAGTCCGATGTTGGCCAATCTCCGGGACCTTCCACGGTGGAACGCTCTGCTTCAACATCTACAGGAGCGCCAAAGTTTGATGGAATTGGCCTTTCCCGTGCAACGCTTTGGCCTTGAATGACTGCGAGTCACAACCGTGCGACTAAAAAAAAACCCAGATTCTGCCATTTCCCTGCGGGCTGCCGGAATGAAGGCAACGCCTCAGCGGTGCGCCATTCTGCACGTGCTGGACAGTTCGGACCGGCCTCTCTCGGTAGAGGATATTCGACAGGAATTGGGAGACGAATCCGGCGTGCCGACCATCTATCGAAACCTTCAGTCTTTCGTTGATCAAGGCTGGGCCGAGAGCTTGGTGGGGGTCGACCAAGTTATGCGCTTTGTGCGCTGCCATTCCACCGGCCATCACCACCACCTCCAATGCGAAGGTTGTGGCCGCACCGTGGAGGTTCAGACTTGTGCGGTGGAAGCCAGCCTAGCGGCCCTGGGCCAACCGGCCGGCTTTCGGGTGACCCGGCACCAGCTGGCACTCTATGGTCTGTGCCCGGAGTGCCAGCATCAATAAAGCCAAGGGCTCCCGGGGGAGCCCTTGGCTTTATCTATCTGTCGAAACCTACTTGGTGGGGGCCGTCTGCGATGCCTTATCGGCTTCCTGCTGCAGTTTGTCGATGCGCCCCTGCAGCTGCTGCATGGCCTTCTTCAAGGCTTCGATCTGAGCCTTGGGGCCCTGATTCTGCACCTCGAAAACCATGACTTCCTTGTTGGAGCCCTTGATGTCATGCCGTTTTATGGTTGCGTGCTTGCCGTCACCATCGGTTTCCACGTCCAGGGTAATCGTGTCGGGATTGCCATCCTGCATATAGATGGTTAGAGGTTTCCCCTTAACCTCCCCATGTTTCACCACGATACGTTTCTTGATTTCTTTGCGAATCGTATCGCTTTGTTGGGAGTCGTGTTCGGCAGCAGCCTTTGCATCCTCCACAATCATCCGGATGTTTTTGTTCCTCAGTGAATCGGAGGTCGCGAGCTTTCGCGCCTGGTCGGCCACTTCTCTCGCTTGCTTGGATAACTCGGCTTGCATTCGCGCCAAATCGGCCTCGGAGCCATCCTTGGCCATGCGCTGCTCGGCGAATTTTTTGGCCATTTCTTCAAGGCGAGTCGCCTGGGCTTGCAGCTCTTTTTCGCCGCTGGTATTGCTCATTTCCCCGGTCCAAGTCAGGCGCATATCTTTTGAAGGAGTGCCGGCAGAGTAGATGCGGATTTTTTTGGTGGCCTCCAGGCTCTTCTTTAACCAGGCTTCGGCCTGGGCATCGGGCGCCATTTCTTTGCCTTCCACCTTCCAGGTGCGCTTCTCGCCACCCGGGCCTCGTTCGGCCACAAAACTCCGGGTTTGTTCACCATCCTTGCCTTCGATTTCAATGCGAGCGCCATCTTCCAGCAGCAGGGAAGGCGTGGTTTCGGGCTGGATTTTTACCTTGCCAGTCATCTCAATATTGATACGGTGCGGAGTCTTCCCGTCTTTTCGCACGATGACAAAGGCTTTTTTTTGGGCTTCGTGGAGTTCCTTTTTGTGTTCAGTGACTTTGACGGTTTCTTGTTGCCTTAGCCCAAAGGTGCTGGCGGCCCCCAGAACCGACACCGCAAGGGCCGCAATAAGACCGGCGCGGGCCGCGGGTGAAGGGGGCAGTTTGGGGGCAAGGATTCGATGGATGCGATTCATGAGCGTTCCTCCAGTAGCCGCGAGGGCCAGATTGGGATTCAAGTCGGGGCGGAGTTCTTCCAGGGCGGCCAGCGCCCGGGCATAGAGCAGGGGATCTCCGCAGAGAGACACGGCAATGTCATCGCAGCAGTTTTCGCGCTCGGCGCGGATCTGTGCGGAAAGCCACCAGACCGCAGGATGGAAGAAGAGCAGGACTTCCATCGCGGATTGCAGCAGGTTCACAAGATAATCATGGCGACGCACATGGGCCAATTCGTGGGCAAGGATCGTCTCTAAGGCGCGTGGATCCATGGCGGTAAAAAGGGCGGCTGGAACCAAAATCAAGGGGCGAAGCCACCCAAGGACAATCGGAACTTCCACGGCAAGGGATTTCATCAAGCGGACCGGGCGCTTGACTCCTAGGTCTCGCGCGAGCCATTGCAAGCGCTCCTGCCACGGCGCGTCCACTGCCTCCGCACCGATCCATCGGAAACGTTGGATCCAGAACCAGCCACCGGCCAACCGCAGACTCATGGCCAAAACGCCAATCGCCCAGGCCGCAATGAGCCACGGCAGAAAGGAGCTAAGGGCCGGATTCGTGGGGGGTGTCGCCGTCTGCAGCATCACCAGCGCCAGATCGCCACCCTGCGCACTACCCGAGATTCCGAGACTGGAGGGGGTCCACAACAGGAAAAACGTGGCTGTCGGTAGCGCCAGCATTAAGGATAATGCCGCACAACTCAGCAGGTAGCGGGCTTCAGGACCACGAGTGTGAAGGCCCCGGAGCCCGAACCAGGCAAGCAGCCCAATTACGGCGCACTGCCATATCGAATGGATAAGCGCCCAACCCAGCGCTGAACCTAGGGCTGAACCCAGCATGGGCATCAAGCTCCACCTCCTTCGTCCAGGAGCCTACGGATTTCATCCAACTCCTGCTTAGAGGCCCGTTTGGCGTGGAGGGCTTGGATAACCAGTTTGGCCGCCGATCCTCCAAAAGCCCGTTCCATGAGATCTCCCAAGAGGGATCGCTGGGTCTGGGTTTCCGAAAGCGTGGCGGCAAAAACATGGCTCCGCTCCGATTCATTCCGAAGCACCAACCCCTTTTCCGTCATCACCTGCAGGCTCTTGAGAACCGTCGTGTAACCCAGGTCTCGGTTTCCCGACAATACATCGTGGATCTGTCTCACGGTGCTGGGGCCGCGGTCCCACAGTACGTTCAAGACAGCCAGTTCGGCATCGGTGGGCCGGGGCAGGTTCATGGGGTCTCCAGGTGACTACGACGACAAGCGTACGGCGATCGACGTAGATGTCAATGCTTACTTTAACGCGAAGGTTCCCATGCGGTTTATGGGGTGGCAGCGGGAACCTTATGTTGTCCAAAAGCGTGGCGAGCTTATCCTCATCCGAAGAGGTCGAATGATGTCCGACGAATCACTTTCTCCGAAGCTGGAACCGCAAAATTTCCCAAGGGCAACCCCTAACTCGGGTCAAGATCAACCCATCACCATCGGCATTCTGCCCTTGGTGGATCTGAGCGAGGGCGCGGCCGAAGGTCATCTATGCGAGGGCCTTGCCGAAGAAATTCTTCAGGGCTTAAACAAGGTGGAAGGCGTGCGAGTGCTTTCGCGCACCTCGACCTTTCTCTATAGAGATGCCGGTCTTTCCTACCAAGAGATCGGGAAGCGCCTCGGCGTTCTCTACGTCTTGACGGGTGGCCTGCAAAAGGGAACCACACGCTTGTTGCTGAACCTCGAGCTGATTGCGGTGGATTCTGGCCAGGCCATTTGGACCATCCACACCACTCGCGAAGCCTCTGAGCTTTTCACGCTTATCGGGGAATTGGTAAGTGGCGTTGCCACGGCCTTGAACTTGGTTTCGCCGGGACCAAAACACTCGTCGCTCAATCTGGAGGCCTACGATTTCTACTTGAAGGGTCGCCAGTATTATTTCAGATTCAATCGCCACGGAATGGCATTCGCGTGCGAGGAATACCAACAAGCTTTGGCCATCGATCCCGAGTTTGCCGCAGCCTGGGCGGGTTTGGCCAACTGCGCTGCCTTCCTCTACATCTACGTTGATCGCAGCGAGCATCATCGCGCCCAGGCTGAATTCGCAAGTCGAAAGGCCCTCGAACTGGATCCGGATTTGGCCGAGGCTCACGTTTCGCGAGGAATTGCGCTCTCCGCAGTCGGTGAATCCGAAGAGGCGGACGAAGCCTTCGAAACTGCGTTGCGCTTAGATCCGAACCTATATGACGCCTTCTATTTCTACGCTCGACATTGTTTTGCCGCGGGGAAATTTGAAACCGCCATTCAATTCTTTGAGTGGGCCGCCGCGCTGCGCCCAGAGGATTTCCAAGCGCCCTTGCTCGTGGCCCAGGTCTATACAAGCTTGGGCATTCTGGACGAGGCTCAAGCCGCCCGCAGGCGGGGACTCGCCTTGGTGGAGGATCGCCTTAAACACACGCCCGATGATGTGCGGGCGAGATACATGGGCGCCAATGCCTTGGTGGCGCTAGGTGAGCGCGAAAAGGGATTGGCCTGGGCGCGCATCGCACGCAGCCTGGATCCCTCCGATTCAATGCTGCTCTATAACCTGGGATGCATTCATGCCTTGGCCGGTGAGATCGATGACGCCTTGGATTGCCTGGTTCAGGCCTTGGCAGCAGGGCTTTCGGAAAAGGCCTGGCTGATCCATGACGCCGATCTGGTTTCACTTCATGAGCACCCCAGGTTTGCAGAGTTGGTGCGGTCACTGGACGATTAGGCCTATCGCAGCTTGAAGGGCATGGTCAGCTTGAACCTCGCCTTCACAGGCTTTCCATTCAGCATGGCTGGCTTGAAAAGCCACTGTTTAGAATATTCGACCGCCGTTTCGCGAAGTTCTTCGGGGCCCTCCAGGGCCTTTACCTCTTCGGGAACACCATGCTCGTCAATGGTGATTGAAACCACGACAGTGCCCTGAATGCCCTGAATTTTTGCCACGGCCGGATAGCTGGGTGGGTTGGTGGGCTGCTTGGCGATCTTGATTCTTGAGAAGTCAAAATCGGTCACCGGGTCGGAATTTTTTCCATCATGGGCTCCATCGCGAAGACGGAAGGGCATGGTCAGTTTGAAGCGTGCCTTCACGGCACTTCCGTTGATTTTGACCGGCTCAAACCGCCAGGTTTTGGCGTATTCGATGGCGGTATCTTGCAATTGGGGTGGTCCATCCAGGGCACTCACGGTCTCAGGGACGCCCGCCTCATCAATGGTGATGGAAACCACCACTGTGCCCTGGATCTTGGCGATTTTTGCCTCGGCAGGATAGGCGGGTGGAGGGGGTTGGAGGGTAATTTTGATTTGACTGAAATCAAGCTCGGGGTACGTCAATGGCCCGGATTTATCAGGTTCGGGGATCGCCGCCGTCAGGATTTCCACCGTGGCGCTGGGGCCGCTGGATTTGGGAATTTGGGAGATGACGTCCTCGGCACCCGTAGACCCAATAATTGTGAAAATAAGGTTCAGTCGGAAGGTGGCTTCGGTAGCTTCTCCGGTTCGTGGCTGAAAGCGCCAACCCTTGGCATAGGCCGTGGCGGAAGCACGAAATTCTTCGGGTCCCTGGACCATTTCGACCGTGTTCGGCGTGCCGTCGGGCTGAATGTGTAAGCGCAGCACCACAGCGCCCTGGATATTCTTTTCACGCGCTGCTGCCGGATAAGGCAGGGGAACGGGCTGGAAGGCGATCCGAAGTTGTGAAGCTGCGGGTTTGGAGGTGGCGGTGGGCGCCGGTTTCTGGCTGACCTGCTGGGCACTCAAGGCGGCAGCACCAAGGAGTGAGGCACCCACCAGGGTCCAGGCCAGGTCACGAAGCGAAGATGTGGGCACATCCTGGGGCTGAAAGAGTCGCGTGATTCGGGACATAAGATTTCCTTTGGCAGCCGCGAGGGCTGGTTCGGGGTCGGAATGAAGGGATCGCCGCAAGCGCTCCAGGGCCGAGAGCCCCTCGGCCAGAATCATTGGATCTCCGCAAAGTTCGGCGGCGGCATCGTCGCAGCAATGCTCGCGGAGTTCGCGAATCTGACGGGAAAGCCACCAGGCGGCGGGATGAAAGAATAAGAGTGCTTCTGCAAGGCACTGCAAGAGGTTGGCGAGATAATCCAGGCGCCGAATGTGGGCCAGCTCGTGCGCCAAGACCGCCTCCAGTGCCAGGGGGCTGAGGTTAAGCAAGGCTGAAGTAGAAATAAGAATGACGGGGCGAAGCCACCCGATGACCAAAGGGGTATCGACGGTGGCTGATTGAAGCAGGCGAACTCCGCGTGTTAGGCCCATGCGTTGCGCCACCTGGTTTAGGGCGGACTGCCAAGGTTCCGCAACGGGTCGAGACTGGGATCGATAGGTTCGATCCAACCACCAGATGCCGCCCGCCAGGCGCAAAAGCATCCCAAGGGCACCCACTGACCACAGGATGGCCATCCATGGCGCCATCTCGCTGACTCGCAGAAAGAGTCCGCGCAGGCCGCCGGGTTCTAGGATGGGCGCTGCGGCCAACGTGGCAACCTGGATTGGAAGGATCTGAGCGGAGGTTGTGTTCACGGGTGGTTGGATTAAAAAGAACGTCACCACGGGGGCCAGAACCATCGCGAATAGAACAGCACAGGCAAAGCCATAGCGCAGGGTTGAGGCTTGGCGGCGCAATAGCACGAGCCCGAGCCAAGCCAGCAGGCCCAAGGCCACGAGCTCCCACAGGGCGTGAAACACCGTGATGCCAAGGCGCGATAACACAGGGTTCACAAGAAAGGGAGTCATGGCTTCCTCGCTTTCAAGAGATCCAGATAGGCCTGAATCTCGTCCAATTCCGCATCATTGGACTTGGTGTTCGACAAGGCGCGGACCACCAACGATTTGGCGCTGCCTTCGAAGGCCTTCTGCAGAAGGTCATTCAAGAGGCAGGACTGGGTGGATTCTTCCCCCTGGGCGGCCTGATAGACATGGGTGCGCGAGCTCTCGTCCCGTGTAACCAAGCCTTTCTCTACCATGATCTGCATGAGCTTCAACACGGTGGTATAGCCCATTTCCCGCTCCTTCAATAGTTCGTCGTGAACTTCTCGAACCGTGGAAAGACCGTGGCTCCAGAGCACCCGCAAGATGGCGAGCTCACCATCGGAAGGGCGAATCAGGGGCTGGGACATGGGCACTCCTGGGAGAACTGAAGGTAGTTTACGAATCGATTCGTAGTTGTCAACGAAGAGCTTCGTAATTTCACATCGCTGTGACACCCAGTGTCGGGACTAGATTGAATTGAAATCTGTCAATTCGGACGACCGGGGTGTTGGGGCGAAGATCTACCGCCCGCAGAAGAGAGAGCTATTCGACGACGTCCAGTTCGAGACTGATGCATTCGAAACATGAGGACAGAACCTGTGCTGCAATGGAAACGACGGTTAGGATCTATTCAAAAGTTGTTCAGAGACTGGAGATGACGATGTCAGCCATATGGTGGGTTTTAGCGGCCCTGATTCTGTTCCTGATTGAAATGATCACCCCGGGCCTCTTCTTTTTCGCCTGCATGGCTGCAGGAGCCCTCCTGGCAGGCTTAGCCACATGGCTGGGTGTGGGGCCGGGATGGGCCTGGGTGATTTTTTTCGGCAGTTCCGCGACGCTTGTTCTAGTCGTGGCGCCGCTCGCTCGCCGATGGATGAAACACATGCCCTCCAGCCCTGTGGGGCTTGATGCCTTGGCCGGGCAGCGAGCTCGGGTGATCGAAGCACTGGACCCTGAGACGGGGAAAGGGCAAGTCCGGCTTGAGAATGGTGCCCTATGGCGGGCCATGGCTGAAGACCATATACCCGCGGACACCTGGGTGCAGATCCTCGAAGTCCAAGGAACCCGCCTTCGGGTAACAATTCCTTCTGAACTCGTTTCACCTAAGGAGCCCAGCCATGCCTGAACTGTTCTTTCTGCTCATCGGTGCCTTTTTCCTGCTGATTCTGGCGGCCAAGGCGCTGCACATCATTCGGCCCTTTGAAAAGGCAGTGGTGGAAACCCTTGGCAAATATTCCGCACCGCCTCGGGAACCGGGGCTCACCTTCGTGATGCCCTTCTTTCAGGCCATTACGAAGGTGGATACCCGCGAGCAGGTTATCGACGTGCCGCCTCAGGAGGTGATCACCAAGGACAATGCTGCTGTCACGGTGGACGCCGTTATCTATTTCCGCATCACCGACCCGGTGCGCGTGATCTACAACATCGTCAATTTCCAGTACGCGGCCGTAAAGCTTGCGCAGACCAACCTGCGCAACATCGTGGGCGAGATGGAGCTGGATCAAACCCTGTCGAGCCGGGAGAAGATCAATTCCCAGTTGCGCCAGGTGCTGGATGAGGCCACGGATGAATGGGGCGTGAAGGTTGTACGTGTCGAGATCCAGAAGATTGAACCCCCCGCCGATATCACCAACGCCATGTCCAAGCAGATGAAGGCCGAACGAGAAAAGCGCGCCGCCATTCTGGAATCTGAAGGATTTAAGCAGAGCGCGATCCTCAAGGCTGAGGGCGAACGCGAAAGCCAAATCCTGCGAGCTGAAGGCGATCGCCAAGGCGCCGTCATCCGAGCCGAGGGTCAGGCCCAGGCCGTGCGCACGCTTGCGGATTCCGAGAAATTCCGCATCGAGACCGTGTTCAACGCCATTCACGCCGGTAAACCCGATGCTGCCATCATCGCGATCCGCAGCCTCGAAGCCCTTGAAAAAGTGGCGGACGGCCAGGCCACCAAGATCTTCCTGCCCACGGAAATTGGGGGAGCCCTGGCATCCCTGGGCGCGGTCGCTGAAATCTTCAAGCATCAAACCGCTCCCGTTGTCCCTGCTGCCGCACCAGCCCAACCTGCACCCAAGGCACCAGTGCTGGTGCGGCCCATGCCCAACACTGAGAGCTGAGGCGGGCGGGCAAACCCTTTTCTCGATGACTTGACTTCGGGGGGAGGCATCCATGTGGGTGCTTCCCCCCGGGGCGATTTTGGAATTCACTGCAGCAGGGAGGGAGGCCAATAGCCATGTCAGGACTGCTGGGAATGAGCACCATGATTTTGGGAGGAGCAGCCTTGCTCTACCTCGGTGCGGAATGGTTGGTGCGTGGGGGCGCCGGCTTGGCCCGGCGCCTGGGCGTTTCCCCCCTCATCATCGGTTTGACAGTCGTGGCCTACGGCACTTCCGCGCCAGAGGTCGTTGTGGGCACCCAGGCAGGCTGGACCGGCCATGGCGAGCTGGCGGTGGGCAATGTCATCGGTAGCAACATCGCCAATCTGGGCCTGATCCTAGGCCTCACGGCCCTCCTCCGACCCGCCCCCGTGCCCCGCAGCATGGCCCGGGGGGATGTCCCCGTGCTGCTGGTGGCATCCCTCGTTCTGTTGCTGATGCTCGGAAACGGACAAATCGCCACCTGGGAGGCGGCACTGCTCCTCGGGTTGGCGTTCACCTACAGCGTGTGGATGGTGCTGCGCGCTCGGAAAGACTCACAGACCGATAGTCGTCTTGCTGTAACCGAAGCCGCCGCAGAAAGTGCCGGAGCCCCAACTGGGGGGTCCCTGGCCCGTCTCTCAACCTTGATCGCCGTAGGCTTTGCCCTTCTCGTCGTGGGAGGCCATTTCCTGGTGCAGGGAGCCTCAGGGCTGGCTCTCAGGCTAGGTATGAGTGAGCGCCTGATCGGCCTCACCATCGTAGCCGTTGGCACTTCCATACCGGAGCTTGCCACTTCCATCGTGGCCGCCTGGAGGGGGCACACCGACATGGCCGTGGGCAATGTCGTCGGGTCGAACATCTTTAATATCTTTCTGTGCCTAGGGCTTGCGGGCCTCCCAGGAAAGCTTGTGGCCCTACCCACCCTGGTCAACCCAGACCTCCTCGCCCTGGCCTTGATCACCCTAATAGGGCTGCTGCTCCTGCGCACGGAGCGCACCATCCGCCGCTGGGAGGGTGCCCTGCTGCTCGGTAGCTACGGGGGCTATTTGGCCTACCTAATCATGCAGGCGTGAACCGGAATATTGCGATTCACCAAAGGTTATTACTATGGCCTGTTTTCAAAGTTTGGTGCGGCTTGCGCCAGAACGAAAACAGACCCTGATGAACCCCGAAAGGGGCAGAGGCTGATCGAGGCGCAACCCTGTTCGGAACCGACTGGCAAATCTTTGGTGATGACGGTGTATATGCAAGATCCTACGGTCCGATTATCGAATCCGCATCGGGCGGTTCCTCGGGATTTACCCACGCAGGATCCTAGGTGTTTGAAAAGGTGATGCGCATCGGCTCTTAGAAAAACAAGCTAATTCTAGCCCTATTGGTTGTTGCGTCGGATTTCGTCTACCCGTGTTCAACCCCATCGAGTCGCCGAATTTCGACGGTGATGTGAACGATTTCCTCGTGGATGGAGAGGCACTGTTTCACGGTCTCGGCATCGACATTCGGTCGATCGGTGGCCAGCGAAAGGATGCAGGCAAACTTGTTTCGACCCACCCGCCACACATGCAAATCAAGAATCTCCGCGAGGGAGCCCCACTCTGGGTGGGTGGTGATGGCTTCCCGGATCTCTTCGACCACCGGATGATCCATCTCCGCATCGAGCAGGATGCGGGTTGTGTCGCGAAGAAGTCCCTTGGCCCAAACCGCTACCAGGATGGCGCCCGCAAAACCCATAGCTGGGTCCAGCCAGGACCATCCGAAGAGCATCCCACCGGCCAGGGCGGCAATGGCCAGCACGGAAGTGGCGGCATCGGTAATGACGTGGATGTAGGCGGAGTGAAGATTTAAATCGTGATGATGATTTTTGGAGTCTGCAGGGTGGCCATGATCGTGATCGTGGGCGTTGCCAAGGATGAAGGCGCAGCCGACATTCACCAGCAGGCCCAGGATGGCCACGATCATTGCTTCTTTGAAATGAATCGGCTTTGGCGCGAGGAGTCGCTCCACGGATCCAAAAACCATCCAGGCAGCCACGCCCAGAAGAAACAAGGCACTCGCAAAGCCTCCTAGAATCTCGATTTTCCAAGTGCCAAAGGCGAAGCGATGATCGTTGGCATGGCGCCGCGCCATGGCATAGGCCAAGGCGCTCAGCCCAATGGCCACGGCGTGGGAACTCATGTGCCAGCCGTCTGCGAGCAAGGCCATGGAGTTGAACCACCACCCAGCTAGCACCTCCACCACCATCGTGAGAACGGTGATGAGGATGACGAGTCGGGTGCCCCGTTCTCCTGCCTGATTGCCAGAATCAAAGAGGTGGCTATGAGCTTGTGGCGCTGATTCGGGAGGTTTCAAGGGGAACTCTCAAGAAAGGAAGGGTGGAACTCAAAAGCAATACCAAATTGATTTTAAGGCTACGCTGCCTCGGCGATCGCTTGGGCCGGGTTAGTTTTTTTGCATTGGTTGCTGAAAGGTAATCTCGATGAATTCGGCGGGGCGCGAGAGGGCCACCCGCACTGTGACGCGCAGAATGCCTTCCAAAATGTCCTCGGCGGTCATGGTCTCTCCTAGGCCAACCTGCACGCTGAAGGCATCTTCGGGCCCAGCACCTGCCAACCCACCGCGTTTCCAGATGTTCGTTAAAAAGGCTTCGGTCATGGTGCGGATCGAGCTCCAGGTTGTGGCCACATTCGGCTCAAAGACCATAGCCCGAGCGGCTAGGCGGCAGGACTCTTCGAGCATGATCATGGTGCGGCGCACGTTGATGTAGCGCCAATCTAGGCTGTTTCCATCGAGGGTGCGGGCACCCCAAACCAACACACCCTCACCGACGAAGCTGCGAATGGCATTGATCGATTGGCCTTGGGCCGAAACGCTGAGATCCTCCTGGTCTTCGGCGGAGAGGGGCACGGCAGGGGTGACCACGCCATTCAAACTCACGTTGGCCGGTGCCTTCCAGACGCCGCGGGTATTGTCCACCATGGTGTAGACGCCGGCCATGGCTGCACTCGGGGGAAGTACATTGAGTTTGTGTTTGATCACGCCAAGGATGGTGATGTAGAGATGGCTCGCGTTGAGCAGGGTTTGGTGCAGCTTCGCCGGGTGCTGCGGAAGGATCTGGGCTTCACCCGAAGAGCGAAGGGCTGACCCGGTCGTTTCCAAATCCTCAAGGGCCTGCCACAACTCAAGGAGTCGGGTTTCCGTTGTGTCAGGCTTTTCATCCGACAGGCCGAGGTCGATTCGCAGGAGGGCCTTCAAAAGGGTTAGATTTTCCACCAGCTCATGGTTGAGATTCTTATCGCCCATCATGGTGGTGTGGAGCCAGGGGTAGTAAGCCGCGCCAAAGCTCACGAAGTCTTGGCCAAGGGCTTTTCGAAAGGCGTTGACGGGGTCACCGCTGAAATCCGTTCGCTCCTTATCTCCGCCCCAAATATCCAGGATCGCCATGCGGTTCTTCATCGTGCCGCCGCAATGGGTGAGCATGGCTTGCTGGAGTTCGATGCATTCCGATTGCGTGAAGAGAACGGCTTCCGGAATCACAAGCAGGGTGGGTTCTTGCTCTTTGACCAGGGCATCCACTCCGGCTTTGAAGGCATTCAGATCCAGATCTTGGCTGTAATCGCCCACCGACACGATGTAGCAAGGGCCGCCGCCATTCTGGAAAAAGTGGCACAGGCTCCGATGGAAGAGATACGATCCGCCCTCTTTGCCGGGGATTTGATCGATCTCATAGCCTACTGCCCCCAGCGTGAAGTCGGGTTTACCGGGTCGAATCGCTGGTTCGGTCGGCCCAATTTCCTCGATCCTGAAGCGGGGCGAAGGCCCACCCCCGAAAAACTGCTGGAACTCCGACATTGAGCAAATGCGCCAGGGCTTATTCGTCAGTGACCTGCCGTGATTATTCGCCATGGCCGTGTGTCCGATGAAGGCCGGCACGGCCGTGGCGACTTCCACGACGGAATTGGGGAAGGCGTTCTTCTCGACAACATAGACACCAGGGGTCTTCATCGCGCCCATGGGAGGCTCCTTGTGGGTGAGGTCCGGACGTGGGCTCCGGTGGCACCTAAGCATAGTGTCCCTTGCTGCAACGGTTCGGTGCGCCACGTGGGGTCCGGGCCCGAAAGCTCGTTTGAGCGTGGCGCAGGTGCCTGTCGCGACATCAATTTCACCTCAAGCCAATGGCCCCTCCAATGGTTCACTGGAGGCATGTCCAACCTGGATCCCTCGTTCTGGCAAGCCATCTACGAAGCTGAGTCTCGGCTCGGTTGGGATCTGAATCGCCCCACTCCGCTTCTTTCCGAGCTACTCGAACTGACCATGGGGTTGGGCTTGGCGGTTGGCCCCACGGTGGCGGTGCCTGGTTGCGGATTCGGTCACGACGCCGCCGGTTTGAATGCCCTGGGCTTCCAGGTCACAGGCCTTGATTTCGCGCCAGCCGCCATTCTGGGTGCCCAAGAGCGCTATGGAGATCAGGTGTTGTGGCGCTTGGAAGACTGGTTCGCCCCGTCGGAAACCGTTTTCGAAATGATCTTCGATCACACCTGTTTTGTGGCCATGGATCCACCCACCCGTGCTCGCTACATCGCCGCCTGCGCCCGCCGTCTGCAACCGCAGGGACTTTGGCTGGGTGCCTTCTTTCACACCGTGACTGGCGAAACCTGCCCTCCCTTTTCCATTCCCATGGAGGAACTCCGGAAGTTAGCCGAGCCTTGGTTTGAGATTCTCTACCTTGGGCCTGCGACCCGCAGCCATCCCAAGCGCGCGGGTCGGGAATTCCTGGTGGTGGCTCGCAAGCGGGTGGATTAGCTGGGGATAAATGGGATTCCATGACCGCACGCGTTTTGCCACGCTTTCGAAAATAATAATTAGAAGATTGCCTAAATATCGTATCCTTCCTTCATGGAATACTCCTCAATCGTTTTCAAGGCCCTCTCCGATCCAACTCGTCGCTCCATGCTGGAGCGTCTGCGGGCGGGGGATCTGAACGCTGGCGAACTGGCCGAGGGACTGCCCATGACCAAGGCCAGCGTCTCCCATCACTTGAGTCTGCTTAAGCAGGCCGGGCTGGTGCGGGTGCGACGTCAGGGGCAAAACCAGGTCTACACACTAGATACGACTGTGTTTCAGGAGGCAATGCAATGGCTGATGAACTTCTTTCAGCAGGATGGGAAGGCGGAAGACCGGATACCCAAGGGCTGATTCGGGACTGGCCGCTGTGGGTGCTCATGGCCGCGGATTGGACCCTGGGGCTTTGGCTATTGCCGAAAATCCCTAAGCTGGTGCCCCTCCATTGGGGCTTATCGGGGCAGGCCGATGGCTGGGGTTCGCCACTGAGCCTCGTGCTGCCGCTGCCCGCGGCCACCGTGCTGATATATGTGGTTTTGCTCGGCGTCAGCCGCTGGGGCCTGGATTCCATGAGTGGTTTTCACCTCTCGGCACCCATCCGCCGGCAGCTCCGCTGGTTGGTCGTGACGGTGCTCAGTGGGATCCACATTGCCCTTCTCCTGAAGTCCCAGGGGCAGGACACTGGCCTGCCCCGGTTGCCCTTCCTCGGATTAGCACTGGGTTTCATGGTGGCGGGCAATTTATTGCCCCGCATGGAACCCAACCCGCTCACGGCCCCAACCCCAGAGCGACGGGCGGAGTGGCGCACCATCTATCGGAGCGCGGGGCGGTACCTGGTGGCGGCAGGCCTTTTCCAGGCGGTCACCCTTTGGCTGCCTTCGCCCATGCTTATTTTCACGGTACTGGGCAGCATCATCCTCGCTTCCTTGGATCCCATGATTCGGGTGGCTCATCTGAGGGCCTACCGGCCCGGGCTCAATAACCCAGCGGAAGAGACCCACGAGCCGATCAGCCTCTTCTCTGCTTATGACCTCCTGGCCCTGGGTGGTTTCATGGGGCTGTTTTTGTTCCGCCTTGCGCTGCCTATTTGGATGTGGGTTGGCGTCCCTCTCCTGGCCTGGGCGCTGCTCTGCGGCGAGGCCATCCTGCTCTCCAATGGCGAAGTGAAGCGAACATCTGTTCAGATGAGGGGTTGGGTGGTGCTGGGCCTGGAATTGTCCCTCGGCTGCCATGCCCTTTTGGTTTACGGGCAGTTGCTTCCCATCCTAGTGGGCTTAACGGCCCTAAATCTATGTGCAGCCGTGGGGCAGGGGCTGGCCCGCAAAAGTGCTACCCCCATCGCCCAGGATCAGTGGGGCCAAGGGCCGGTGTTGTGGGATCCCGCAGACCCCCGGCTCTTCGCGCCGAAAGGACTGGGGTTGGGATGGACCTTCAACTTTGCCCGCGTGGCCTCTTGGGTGCTGCTGCTGGGGATGTTTGGGTTCATGTATTGGATGGCGTTTGCCTTGGAGCGATGAAGGCGAGTGCCGAAGTCGCGGAATCGCGGGGGCGAAATCTGGAAGGCCCACAAAAAAGGCCTTGGATGAGGGGTCATTGAAATTACCGCGGGAAAAAGGCCCTCTACCAAATACCACCTTGGCTCTCTCGCGGGTCTGCGCACGGCGCTAATCCATTTTGAAAGCCCACCGGGCTTTCAAAATGGGCGCCTACCTGCGCACCCGCTTCGCCGGGTTCAACTCCTGTATTTTTATCAGCCATCAAAAATGGGAAGGCCCCTTTCGGGGTCTTCCCATTTTTGGTGGAGGTGGCGGGAGTTGAACCCGCGTCCAAGAAGCGTGATGTGGAAGCTCATCCACAGGCTTGGTCCGTTTTGCGTGGCCTCTGC
>JFJP01037212.1_pt1 | contig 37371 bp, 28 predicted proteins | sample 431651 | NCBI WGS metagenome assembly JFJP01 (sample SAMN02602958, study PRJNA72255) | Microbial mat metagenome, whole genome shotgun sequencing project. | biome: fresh water; feature: sink hole; material: water; isolation source: purple microbial (photo- and chemosynthetic) mats found in... | reverse complement strand
TCATTTCAAACTTTCCGGCTCTACGACCCTCCCGACTGAAAGTCGGGATGCTCTGAACCAACTGAGCTAATCGCCCGAAAAGCGAGTGCAAATATAATTCACATTTTTTATTTCGCAAGGTACTTGCTGAAAATAAAAACAGGGTATGAAGCCTTACTCAAAGTAACCCTCACGCAACCATCCGCCACGACTGTGAGTCATGTTATTAAGTGTGTTAATTATACACGCACGGGGGATGATACCAATAATCGAAAAATATTTATATTAGCTTTTGGTACTTTTTGACTTTGAATGAGTTACATCTGGAAGCCAAATGCTTTCAGGCTAATAGCTCAACTGTTTGATAAATAGTATGATATGCTTCCCATATCGCGAACCTGACCGTTATGAAACAAACCCGCCTGTTACCCCTTGTCATTGCGTCTCTTCTCATCCTGCCTCCGCTGACAGCTGATGCGCAGGTAGGTCCGGGAGGCGTGGGCAGCCTGACCAACACCCAACTGTGGCTCAGGTCTGACAGCCTTATCGCCATTCAGCCACTCTATTTTGTCACAAATTGGTACGATCTGTCGGGACATATGCGCGATTTTGGGGCTGTGGTCACGGGGCAGACTGTTCCCTCTGTGGTTTTAAATGCCGTCAATGGCTATCCTTCCGTCTCTTTTACCGATCAGGGAGGGGTGGGAGGTGATTTCCTCGGATACAACGGTCCAATGGGGATAACCGGGTCTGATGCCGCCACCGTGGTGATCGTTGCACGCAACACAACGGCTGCCGATGAACAGAACGGGGGACTCTACCTCGGGCAGAAGAATGCCGGTGGTGCCAATGCGGTAAGGAGTTACGGCCTTGAATTTGACGATGCTGTCCGGTTCAACGGACAGAGCCAGGTGTTCAGCGACGGACATACGGCCAACGACTATAAGATAATTTACTACACCAATCCTGCCGGGGCAGCAGTATCGGCCTACGGTGCCTATCTTGACGGCACACTTCTCACAGGCAGTTCAACATCATCGCTGGTGCCGTCACTTGTGTCCAACTTCGCCCTGGTCGGTGCCACCCAGATGAACGGGAGCTATAATCCGGCCGGGTACCTCAACGGAGACATGCTTGAGATCGCGGTCTTCTCGGGACAGCTTAATGACGCAGAGCGAGTTGTACTTCATAATAACCTTGGTGCAAAGTATCTTTTGCCCATTGCTGATGACCACTATGCGTGGGAGGTGACACATTCTCACGACGTATCTGGTATAGCCGCCTTCAACGGCACCACCTTCACCAACCCATGGTCTACCGGCATATTGTCGGTAACCTCACCTTCAGACCTCTCTGAAGGCGAATATCTGTTCTTTGGCCACAACAAGGCAGGCGCAAAGACCTGGACCACCAGCGAGGTTCCTGCCCCCGGAACATTCCGGCTGGCAAGAGAGTGGCGGTTCGACGAAACGGGAGATGTGGGCACAGTCACTGTCAGCATTCCTGCTGCATCGCTACCGGCGTTTCCTTCAGGTTATCCTCTGCTGGGAATCCTGACTGATGCCGACGGCGATTTTTCCTCCGGTGCCACCATGCACCGGCCTGTACTGAACGCCGGATCATACACCATTGACCTTAATATAACTGATGGCCATCATCTTGCCGTAATTGCATTCCGTCCGGAGGTGCGCTTTACTGTGGCCGCCGGGTCAGGACCCGAGAATATCACCGGTGTTACTGTACAGGTCAGCCTTAACTACCCGCATATCTCCGACATCTCAGTTGATTATGCCGTCACCGGTGGCACTGCCACGAACGGTGCAGACTACACACTGGCGCCCGGAACGGTGACCATCCCTACCGGGGCGGTTACCGGATCATTCAATATCACCGTGATCAACGATGCCCTCGTGGAACCAAGTGAGACGATCGTGACTGGACTATCCAATCCATCAGCAGATGTGTCGGTAGGATCCCAGAGCAGCCATACCTATACTATCCTGAATGATGACAATATCTACGTCTCATTCTCTGGGGCAACGGCCTCAGCTCCGGAGGGCAACGCACCCGGCACAGTCTCAGCCCTGACACTTGTTGTCAGCGGCGGCATATCGACAGTCCCGGGGAGCCTGTTACTAATCGTCACCAACGGTACTGCCACATCCGGCGACTGGTCACAGACCGGCAATCTTATTAACATCCCTGCCGGAGACTATACAACACCAGTCTCCATACTACTCCCGGCATCAGTTCTCACCATCATCGGAGACCTGTCGGTTGAGAGTGATGAGACCATCAACCTGAATATGAACACCTTTGTGAATGTGTTCGCAGGCCCGGTCATAAGTTCGGTTTATACTATATTGAACGATGATAACTCCACTATCAGTGTAGCCCCATCTGTACCGCTGATCGCTGAGGGCGGACCGGGCGCACCGGGTACCGGCTCATTTGTATTCACCATGACGAATCCGTCGTCTACGGCAAGAACCGTATCATATATGGTTACAGGCAGTGCAACATCAGGGACTGACTTCATAGCTTTGCCAGGGTCATTTATCCTGCCGTCCGGAGATCTCACCTTTAACCTCAGTCTCTCTTCAGTGTCTGACCTCCTTGTCGAGGGCGATGAGACAGTAACAGTTATGATAACAGGTGTCTCAGGCATTCCTGTCATAGCCGTTAACGCCATTCCGGCAACAATAACAATTGACGATGACGATATTCCGGAAATAATGTACTCACCATCCTCTGTAACCATGGCCGAGGGCTCTTCAACCGGGATCGAAGTATGGCTTTCCAATCCCCCTGTCGGCTCAGTCACCCTGAATGTGTCAGTTATGATGGCCGGACTACTGAATATCAACCCGGTGACACTGACCTTCAACACGGCCAACTATGCCACTCACCAGTTAATAACTCTGCAGTCGGTTGAAAACAGTGTTCTGGGCGACCAGACGGATAATGTCATTATCTCGGTTAACGACGCTCTTTCAGATAATTCTTTTGATGGTTTGCCCGATATTAATATACCGGTAACCATCACGAACAACGATATAGCCAGCATCGTTGTCAGCCCCGGGTCAGTCACGGTGGTCGAGAATGGCACTGCTACCTTTACCGTAGCCCTGTCAGCCGCCCCTGCGTCAGGAACTGTGGTCATCGATCTGGTCAGCAACAACACCGGGATTGCTACGATCAATCTCGCCTCGATTACATTCACCACTGCCAACTGGAACATTCCCCGTACTGTTACAGTCACGGGAGTGAATAACAATACAATACCGGACGCGTCAACAATAATCAGCCTCACTGTCAATAATGCTCTTTCCAATGACGGTTATGACGGAGTTACGGCCAGCGTTGCTGTTAACGTGACCAATGACGATGTGGCAGGCTTCATTGTCGCGCCGCTCACGCTGACAATAAATGAAGGCGGACCGTCAGGCCAGTTCACCGTGGTACTTACCTCTCAGCCTTCAACTGATGTTGTTTTTGATCTCGTTAACGCTGCCCCGGTGCATACCGGTCATCCGGCCCAGGTGACATTCACTCCGTTAAACTGGAATGTACCTGTAGTTGTGACCGTAACTGCCGTAGAGGATGCACTTGATGCTGACAGAACGGACATAATAGCTGTCACGGTCAATCAGCCACTGTCCGACAATAACTTCGACGGCATGGCTTCACAGAATGTGACTGTCACCATCGAAGACAATGATCCTCCGGTAATATCCGGCTGTCCCGCAAATATAACTGTCGGCAACGCTCCGGGAGCCTGTTCAGCTGTTGTCAGCTGGATTCCTCCTGTCTCCACTGCGCCTATGGTCTCGACTCATTTACCCGGGGCAACATTTGCTGTGGGTGTAACTACTGTAACGTACACATCAACAGACAGTGACGGCATGATCTCCACCTGTTTGTTTACAGTCACCGTCAATGATACGGAGGATCCGGTCGTATTGTGTGTCAATACCACAATACCATTGGATGCCTCGGGCAATGCGTCGATTGCTGCGGCCGATATCCTCTCAGGCGCCCCGGCTGATAACTGTTCGGTAGCTTCGGTGACTCTAAGCAGATCATCGTTCACCTGTGCCGATCTGGGAAGCGTAACGGTTACTGTTACAGTCACTGACGCCAGCGGAAATGTTTCGACTTGCGACGCCGTTGTCACCGTCACCGATCCCTTCCCTGCATCACTTAGTGCCGGTCCTGATGATGAGATATGCACAACTAATTCGACATATGCTATCACCGGCGCCACAGTGGCTAACATGAGTCTGATCTGGACAACCTCAGGCTCAGGCACTTTCAGTGATCCTGCAGCGGTTAGCCCGGTCTATACCCGTGGTGCTACCGATCTGACTTCTGTAACACTTACACTTACGGGAAACAAAATCAGTGGGTGTCCTGTGACACTCAGCGATGAAATGACTTTGACCTTTGCGGCGGTACCAACTGCTGACGCTGGTGCAGACAAAGATTTGTGCAGCGGCACGGCCAATGTAGCCCTCGCAGATGCGACGGCCACAGGTGGTACAGTAGCCTGGACAACCTCAGGGAACGGTACTTTCAGTAACCCGGCATCAGTTAATCCGACATACGCTTTTGGATCCACTGATTCAGGACCAGTCACCCTCACAATGACGGTTACAAGCGCGGAGTGCGGTACGGTAACCGATAACGTGATTATTACATTCACTTCCGCACCCGTAGCCGATGCCGGTCCTGACGCCAATGTGTGCCTGACCGCTCCAGAATACCAGGTTACCGGAGCATCCCATGCAGGAGGAACAGTCACCTGGAGCACCAGCGGAAACGGCTCTTTTAGCAGCACCGCTGTTGACAATCCGTTATACACATTTGGTACAGCGGATTATACAACTGGTTCCGTCACTCTTACGATGGAGGTTGCCGGAGGCGGAACTTGCGGTACAGCAACCTCGTCTGCAGTTATCACAATAAATCCGTTGCCGGTAATTCAGGTAACCGGACATGAGGACATAACCTGTGCCGGCCTGACTGACGGAGAGATACATCTTGCTGCCAATGCAGGGCTTGCACCTTACACATACAGTATTGACGGCGCACCCTTCCAGGCTTCCGGCGATTTTACGGGGTTGCCAGCAGCATCCTACCTCTTTGAAGTTATGGATGCCAACGGCTGTACTTCTGATACTATGCTTGCGATCACGGAGCCCCTGCCATTCCTTGCCACCTCTGACAGTACACATACTGTTAAATGCCACGGCGGGAATGACGGTGCTGTATATACTACCTTGACAGGGGGAACGCAGCCATACAATATAAGTTGGAGCGGTCCCTCCGGATTTACTTCTTCCACACCGGATATTACAGGACTGGTAGCAGGGACATACACTTTGACCGTTACTGACCTGAATGGATGTGCAACATTTGGCTTCATTGAGGTAATCACCCAGCCGGATCCGATTATCGAGACCGGGCTGACTATGTCTGACTACGGCGGTTTTGGAGTTCAGTGTCCGGAGTCGGCCGATGGGTCAATTTCGGTCTCAGCAATTGGAGGGACCCCGCCTCTGACGTTCGCATGGAGCGGTCCGGGAGGGTTTACTTCATCCCAACCCTCCATCTCTTTTCTGAGGGCAGGGACCTATTCCCTCACCATAACAGACAATAACGGGTGCATAAATATTGGTGAATTTGTGCTTACTGCGCCGGAGGCCATGCTGATTACGGCCACAACCGAGTCAGCCTCCTGTCCCGATACGCCTGACGGCAGCATTGACCTGAATGTGGCCGGTGGCGCCGGTACGCTTCTCTACCTCTGGGGTGATGGAGTCACCACTGCTAACCGCTCCGGCATCCTTTCAGGTGACCATACTGTCACTGTGACTGATGCCAACGGATGCGAGCAGCTCTTGACTGTCACTGTCGGGGTTACAGGTATTGACTGCCTGAGAATATACGAGATCATAACCCCCAACGGCGATGGCCGCAATGACACATGGAGGCTCACGAACGGGGAGCTTTACCCCAACGCGGAGATATTCGTTTACAGCCGCTGGGGCAGGCTGGTTTACCATTCACGAAATGCAAGTGATGAGTGGGATGGAACGTACAACGGTAAGCTTCTGCCGAACGATTCGTATCATTACGTCATTCACCTGAACGATGGCACAGAGCCACGTACGGGAGTCATCTCAATCATAAGCAAATAAACCGGAAGGAGATATGAAACGTCTGAGAATAATAACAGTATTGGGCCTTCTGGCAGTTATGCCTGTGTTATCAGGGCAGCAGTTCCCGATGTACAGCCAGTATATCATGAACGGCTTCCTGCTTAATCCATCTTATGCAGGCAGCGACTATTACACCACTTTTGGCCTTACCGTTCGTGAACAGTGGCTGAATGTGCCTGATGCACCAAGCACATATGCGGCTGCCTTCCAGACCAGGATCCTCAATGACAGTTATATAACGAAATCGACTGCTGTCAGAAAGAAGATCAGCAGGCCAACCAGGGGAGGAAGGGTAGGAGTAGGAGGATACCTGTTCTCCGATCACAACGGGATAATGCACAGGACCGGTTTGCAGATGGCTTATGCATATCACCTTCCCGTAGCGGAAGAGCAACAGCTCTCCTTTGGTCTGTCGCTGAGTGCGTACCAGTATTTTGTCGACATCAATGGTGCGGTGATGCCTGGCGATGTTAACGACGAGTTCCTCAATAACTATGACCAGGTAGTCTATATCCCCGATGCCAACTTCGGTATCAGTTATACAACAAGAAACTATTATGCCGGTTTTTCTATGACTAACCTTTTCAGAGGAACTCTGATGATTGGCAATGGAGGAGATAACGGAAGGTCTGAACTGGGTCATTATTTTCTCACCGGCGGCATACGGTTTTACGCCGGTCCTGATTGGATAATTGAGCCTTCATTGATGCTGAAATCATCGGACATGGTGCTCAAATCTTTCCAGGCTGATGTGACTGCCAGGGTCTATTACATGGAGGATTACTGGCTCGGCCTCTCCTACCGCTCTGCAGATGCAGTAATTCTTCTGGCAGGAGTTAAAGTTGACAGGTTCTACCTGGGGTATGCCTTTGACTTTACCATGTCAGAGATACGCAGCTATACCTACGGAACGCACGAGCTGACCATTCTGGCCCGGTTCGGGGACAATCCGAGGAGGTACAGGTGGATTAACAAGTACTGATGAGGCATATCATCCTGTTTTTATTACTTGCCGCAGCCTGTCTGGGTTGTGATCCTCTTGCAAACCCCGTATCAGGGAGTCTGGGCTTCTCTTCGGACACTGTCTCGTTTGATACGGTTTTCTCCGGGGTGGGTTCAGCCACGATGGAATTCAGGACAATAAACACAGGGAAGGATCCGGTACTGATAGACCGGATCTGGCTAGGAGGAGGAGATAACTCTCCTTTCCGTCTGAATATCAACGGATTGCCGGTCACAGAAGATGAAAATCTTGTTTTGGCCCGCAGTGACAGCATGTTTATTTTTGTGGAGGTCACCATTGATCCGTCCGGAGCAGATGCCCCTGTTTCTGTGGTTGATTCGGTCAACTTTAAATCGGGAGATTTTACAGGCAAGGTGATTCTGGAGGCATGGGGACAGGACATTTGGCTTATTGGCGATGATATCTATGAAGATACCTTCTGGAGCGAAGGAAAACCCTATGTCATAAGAGGGACACTTTTCGTTGACACGCTGTCAACTCTGACACTTGGTCCTGGCACAAGGATTTATCTTCATCACGAGGCGGGGATAACTGTTGCAGGCTCACTGCAATCGGCCGGCATGCCGGACAACAGAGTGATCATAGCTACCGACCGGCTTGAGAAGGAGTATGCTGATGTGCCCGGACGGTGGAAAGGAATCCGGTTTATTGACTGCAGTCGCAACAATATTTTAAACTATACGCAGGTCAGGAATGCTGAGATAGCTGTCGAGCTTGCCGGCAGGGAGAACTCGATGCCGGACCTGTTGATGAACGGTACAATGCTCCTGCATAACACCGTCTCTTCATTGTCAGCTCGGCGTGCTGAGGTATTCGCTGTCAACACTGTTTATGCTCACTCAGGGTTTAGCACTGTCTCACTGACGGAGGGAGGAAGCTATGATTTTGTTTATTGTACCATGGAATCCAGGTGGGAGTATGGTTACCGTTCGGAACCGGTACTGTTCATTGGTCCGGGTGATGGCGAAATGCCTGATGTTACTCTTCTTAACTCTGTCATTACCGGCACTCTCGCCAGTGAACTGAAGATTGACGGTTCCGCCTCTGAGGCGGCATCGAGGTTCAGGGCAGACAGCTCACTGATAAGGGTTGATACACTCAGGAGCAGCTGGTATTCGGGGACTCTTTTCAGGGATGTCATCACCGGCGCCTCGCCGCGTTTTATAGATGAAGGTGCGTATGATTTCAGGCCTGACACGCTCTCGCCGCTGCTTGACATGGCAGGCAGGACGGAGGCTGTGGCCTGGCCTGGTGATATAAGGAATAAACCACGGTTGACAGATGACGGGCCTGATATAGGGGCATTTGAGAGACAACCCGGGGAGAAGAGGAAGGAGGAGAGGTGATTCCAGTCGGCAGTCTTTTTTCAGGCAGTAGGCAATAGGCAGTAGGCAGTAGTGAAAATTTTCGATTTCAGAATGTCGATTATCGATTTAATCAAAATTCGCAAATCGGAAATCGCAAATCCTTCAAAATTTCGACTTTACGGACTTTTGACTTTACGGACTTTATGGACTTTAAAGACTAGTCTATGACAAGAAAAATAATTATATTGTTGACCCTGGCGGTCTTGTGTGTGCCTTCTGCCGGACAGGAGTTCACTGTCATGTTCTACAACGTTGAGAATCTCTTTGACACTACTGATGACACCACCAGGAATGATGACGAATTTCTTCCGGAAGGCAGCAGAAGGTGGACCGGAAACAGGTATCATAAGAAGATCAGTGCCCTGTCGCGGGTCATTGCAGCGGCAGGAGAATGGGAACTGCCGGCACTGGTAGGCCTGTGCGAGGTGGAGAATGAGGAGGTGGTGAAGGACCTGGCCTACGGCACTATCCTGTCGGCCGGCAATTACGGGATCGTTCACCGCGATTCTCCCGATCCCAGGGGTATTGACCTCGCGCTCCTGTACAGGCGTGATCATTTCAGGATTGCAGATGTCAGGTCATGGATCCCGGAAAGGGCAGCCGGTGATCCGTTTGAATCGAGAAACCTGCTATATATAAAAGCGGCGATGGCAGATGATACACTGCATGTCATCCTCTGCCATTTTCCGTCACGAAGGGGAGGAGTGCTGGCTACGGAGCATGCAAGGGAAGAGATGGCGATTCTCGTCAGGGAAAAAACCGATTCGATCATATCAGCAAATGATAAAGCCTCAGTCCTTGTAATGGGCGATTTCAACGCCGGACCCGGGGAGGAGATAATGGGAAACCTTACTCGCGGAAACCTTCTTTTGAATGCCGCCGGCAGGCTTGCTTCAGAGGAAAAGGGATCATATAAGTATCAGGGTACATGGGAGGTTATAGACCAGATCCTCGTGACACCATCTCTTGCAGAAGGAAACGGGCCATTTCAGGCTGATATGGAGTCAGTGAGGATCCTGGATGCTTCCTTTCTTTTAACAGAAGATCCTGCTTATCCCGGGAAGAAGCCGCATGCCACCTACTCGGGTTTCAGGTGGGCGGGAGGGTATTCTGATCACCTGCCTGTAATGATCACCATTTCTCAAAGGTGAATATCACTTCGGTTTCAACCCAAGTTCCAGACCTTTTTTTATCATGAACTCCCTCGCCGATTCGTGTTCATTTGGTATGACACCGTCGAGAATGGCCTCCTTGATGGCAGACTTTATCACACCAACAACAGGCCCGGGAGGTATATCGAACGCGGCAATAATCTCATCGCCATGTACAGGAGGCTGGAATGTCCTTACGGCATCTTTCTCCTCAATCTCCTTAAGTTTTTGGCGCACAAGGGCGAAATTATCACGGTGCTTCTGAACCTTCATCCTGTTTCCGGATGTGATGTCAGCTTCGCAGAGCAGCATCAGGTCGTCGATATCATCACCAGCCTCAAACAAAAGTCTTCTTACGGCTGAGTCAGTCACCTCCTCCTGCACAAGTGAGATAGGCCTCAGGTGCAGGCCTACGAGCTTTTTCACATACTTCATCCTGTCGTTAAGGGGAAGCTTCAGGCGAGTGAAGATTTCAGGTACTATTTTGGTACCCAGGAATTCATGTCCGTGGAAAGTCCAGCCGGTACCAGGCACAAATCTTTTTGTCAGCGGTTTGGCGATATCGTGCAGGAGAGCTGCCCACCTGAGCCACAGGTCATCACTCTTCTCCGCCGTATTATCGAGCACCTTCAGGGTATGGTGGAAGTTGTCCTTATGTCCTTTTCCCTCCTTGTCCTCGACGCCCTTCAGTTTATCAACCTCAGGCAGGATGATCTTCATCAGACCTGTCTCATCAAGCAGAAGCAGGCCGACAGACGGTACTGCCGTTGCCATGATTTTATTCAGTTCGGTGGTGATCCTTTCTGCTGAGACGATTTTGATTCTTTCTGCATTACGGCTGATGGAAACGAGAGTATCATCAGCAATCCTGAAACCAAGTTGGGCTGCGAATCTCACAGCCCTCATCATGCGCAGTGGATCATCACTGAAGGTGGTGTCAGGTTCAAGCGGCGTGCGGATGATACCATTGCTGATATCCTCTATGCCCCCGAACGGGTCAAGTACCTCTCCGGGGTTAGCGGCGTTGAGGCTTATGGCCAGGGCATTGATGGTGAAATCACGCCTCTTCTGATCGTCTTCAAGAGTACCGGGAGCAACGGATGGTTTGCGGGAGTTTTCGGAATAAGATTCTTTCCTGGCGCCTACAAACTCAACGTCGTAGTCCCGGTAACGAAACATCGCCGTACCGAAGGTTTTGAAGACTGTCACCTTGATATCGGGGCTTATCTCCCTGGCAACTGCCCTGGCCATCGCCGGTCCGTCACCAAGCACTACGATATCAACGTCCTTGTCAGGATGGACCCGTCCCATGATATGGTCACGCACATATCCACCGATGACATACACGTCAACCTGTTCTCTGTCAGCCACCCGGGCGACAATCTCAAAAATCCTGTCATCAGGAAAAATATTCATAATCTATCTGACAAATTAACCGTAGCCGGTGACAAAATTACAATTAATAGCCTAACTTGTTGAGAAAATGATGCCAGACGACTTGCGGCACGGCTCTTGCTAAAGGTGAACAATAAATATATTAATCTGTTAAACAATTAAAAGAATAGATATGGCAGAGCATTTGACAAAAGAGACGTTTCTTGAGAAGGTTTTTAACTTTGAGCAAAACAAAGAGTGGAAATATACCGGTGACAAGCCTTGCATAATTGACTTTTATGCTGACTGGTGTGGTCCCTGCAAGATGGTAGCCCCTTTGCTTGAGGAGCTTTCAAAAGAGTATGACGGGAAACTTTATGTGTATAAGATTGATACTGAGGCAGAGCAGGAGCTGGCTTCAGTATTCGGAATAAGAAGCATACCATCCCTGCTGTTTGTCCCGATGGAGGGGCAGCCTCAGATGGCAATGGGCGCATTGCCTAAAGAAACCTTTGAAAAGGCGTTTAAAGATATATTTGGAATAGAAAAGAATTAAAAAGAAAAATAAATCAATTTTTTTTGTGTTTTTTCAAAACAATATTGTAACTTATACGTTTAATTTATTGAAGGTAGTTTTCTAACAGAAGAGTTAGTTTTCTGGAATTTAGGTTAGGGTTTCGAGTTGAAGCCCCGCTCAGGCGGGGCTTCCTTGATTTTATGCTGTCGGGATTGTTACGGCTTAAGATCCTGTATGATCCCATCTATTTTCTCGCCTGTTTCGCGGAGTCTCTGTCTGCATATTTTAATCAGTTCTGCAGCTTTTTTGACATCCTCAGAGAGCCTGTCGATATCTGCTTCGCCCTCCTCTATTTTCTTAAGGATATCTTCAATGCCCTTTACGGCCTCATTGAAACCTGTCTCTTTTTTTGCCATTGGTTATCTCTTATGAGTTAATTCATTTACAGTGCTTGATGCCTTTCCATCCTCAAAGTGGGTTATGATGGTGTCTTCCGGCTGGATTTCATTTATGGAGCGCACTATTTTGCCATTTCTGGAGGTAAGGGTAAATCCCCGTCTCATCACTCCGGCCGGATCCAGGTGGCGAAGTGATTTTTCCATGCGGTCAGTTACTTCCCCGGCACTGCGGAGCACCCTGGAGACAGAACGCTCGAGTGTATCAAAATGATAATCAAGTCTTTCCCTTTTTACTCGTACAATGAGTCCTGCTGTGGCTGCTATGCGGTTACGGAGTGAAGAGAGGTGTTCGCCGGCAGCGGACAGAATGTCTGTTACGGCGGAGGTGAGTGATCCGGCCATCTCAACAATCCTGTTCTCACAGTCGAGGGTCCTATCAACGAGGAAACCGGCGACGGCTGTAGGGGTCTTCAGTGCCCTCCATGCCACCATGTCAGTCACGGACTGGTCTTTATCGTGACCTATCCCGGTGAGGACCGGCAAAGGGCACTGGGTCACATGGTAAGCTATCTCGTAGCTGTCAAACCAGCTCAGGTCGGTGGTTGATCCTCCGCCCCGGATAATGACCACGGCATCAAACCGTTCCGCCTCATCATAAATCATGTTCAGGGCTTCAGTGACGGAGCTTTCTGTTGCTTCGCCCTGCAATACCGCTTCGAACAGCTCAGGCACGAATACATATCCGTAAGGGTTATTCAGGAGATGGTTGATGAAATCCTGGTAGCCTGCCGCCTTTGATGATGATACCACCGCGATATTCCGTGGGTAAGGGGCAAGGCTGAGTTCCCCGTTCATAGAGATGACCCCGTCGGCTGTCAGGCGTCGTATGATTGACTCCCGTCTCAGGGCCATATCACCTGCGGTATAGGATGGGTCTATATCCGAAATATTGAGGCTTAGACCATAAAGCTCATGGTACTCCACCGTCGCTTTGCAAAGGATGGAAATGCCCTGCCGGATTGGTATTCCTGTGCTGGCAGTGAAGAATGTGTTGAGCGACCGGAATTTTGAAGACCATATTGTTGCCCTTGCCCTGGCCGTGATCCGTCCCCCCGGAGTGTCGCTGCCGGTGAGTTCCAGGTAACAGTGTCCGGCACTGTGTAGTTTCATCTCGGCAATCTCTGCCACCACCCAGAATGCCCCCGGTAGCGCCTCGTAGATCTTGTCGCGAATCAGTCCCTGAAGCTCTGTGAGAGATATTTTTTCGCCCTGGGTCATCTTTTGTGCCTCTGCATTTGGAATACAATTGGGCCCAGATTCATCTTCTGAGCCTTATCATTTTGAAGACCCTTTCGCCCTGTTCCGTCTCCACCCTGACGAAATAGATGCCCTGTGCCATCCTGCCGAAACCCTCAATCCGGAGAGAACGCGATGCATAGATTGGGAAATGTTGCTGTTTGACCTGGCTGCCGGTGTTTGATGAAACGGTGACCGTCAGAGTGCCAGGCGCCTCGCGGAACCAGAGGTTTATCTCATCAACGAACGGATTGGGTCCGGCGGTCATCATTACTTCCGGTATGAAGGTAAGTATCTCTTCAAGGTATCCGAGTGTCTTGAGAAAATCCGGAAGGCCATAACCGAATAGTGTATCCGGATAGTTATACCTGTCGCTGCTCCTGTGCAGGGCGTCAATGATCTCTGTGGGTGAGGCTTCCGGCACGGCCTGCATCAGTGAGGCGCATAGCCCGCTTATTACAGGGCAGGAGAATGAGGTTCCGCTGCCGGTGTGCCATACTCCGGGTTCGAACTGTATCGGCAGACTGACGCCGGGGGCTACAACGTCGGGCTTAACCTGTCCGTCAGATGAATAGCCTGCAGATGAGAAGTCGGAGATGGTAAGGTCATGTCTCACCGCACCCACGCCAAGGACACTGTCGCCGTCGGACGGAGCTATGATTCTGAGCCAATCGTTATTGCGCTCATTCCCGGCGCTGTTGACTACCAGTATTCCTTTAGAGGCAGCCATGTCAGCGGCTCTGGTGATAAAGGCCGTATTGCCGTCCATGTCGCTGAATGTGTAGTCCATTGACGGATCGTCGAAGGCGAAATATCCCAGTGATGAGGTTATTATGTCTGCCCCGGCGCTGTCGGCGTATTCAGCTCCAGCGGCCCAGTAGTCTTCCTCTACGGGGAATTCCGATTCATTATCCTCCGTGCGTAGCAGTAGGTAATCCGCTCCAGGAGCTGTGCCGTTAAGGATACCGGGGATGACTCCTGCGAGAATTGACATTACGGATGTGCCATGGGTATGGTAATCGTAAACATATTCTGCCCCCTTTACAAAATCGCGTGTTGCGATGACACCTCCACGGGCATGGAGTGATGTCAGCGATTCAATAATGTCGGCATTAAGGAATCCTGCATCGAGGACCGCAATAAGCTTGTTTCTGCCATTGAAGCCGGACTGATGAAGGACCTGCCCGTTATGAGGCAGTCTCGGGTCAAAAGCGTCAGGATCAGTGGCAGGTGATGTCAGCCCGTATTTGCTGCCGGCTGATTTGGCAGGGACTGAGGGTTGTTTTACCAGCCTGACACTGTCGATAAACCAAAGCTCTGCCAGTTCGCCGGTATCTGCCTGTTTGTCATAGGAGAACAGTGCCGTATTCATCCATTTTGATGCACACCTGAATGATAATCCCAGACCGGTTACCGTTGTGATATGCTCTCTGCTGACGGGTATGTCACTTAATACGGGGAAGGGTATCCCCAGCTTTTCCCTTCTGGCTGCAGCTGCGGGGGAGAGAAGTTCTTCAGGCGACCAGGATTCCGGTCCGGATCCCTTGTCATTGAAGTAAACGCGGTAGAGATAAAGATCATTATAATCCGCAGCGACCTGTGCATGTGACGAGTAGAGGCTGGCAGCCAGCAGAAAGGTCAGCAGGGGTTTTATGATCTTTTGCCGGTTCATTGGATGATAGCTCCGGTAACATCCCTGACCTCAATCTTCCCCTTGTTTTTTTCCAGGTCGTCGAGAAACCTTGTTTCGGTCTCGGCCTGTTTCGGGTCAGCTGGTACTCCATCTTTATAAACGATTATCTTCTTAAGCGAACCGTCCTCGTTGAAGATCATCCAGTCGCCGCTTCTGACATCATCTTTGTATCTTCCCTCGTAGTAGAGTTTGCCATTGGGGTGGTAGTATGAGAAGGGGCCTTCTAGTCTGCCATCCATGTATTCGGTCCTTAGGGTAACAGAGCCGTCGGGGTAATACTGAAGCCACTCACCTGTTCTTTTGCCGTAGTCCCATGTCACCTTCTCAGCCAGGGTGCTGTCAGGGTAGTATTTCAGCGACTGGCCGTGTCTTTTATTCTGGTGGTAGTACTCTTCGCAGATGAGATAGTGTGGCTGTGTTCCCGACCAGAATCTCCATAGCCCTTCCTTGCTGCGGGTAACGTATTTTCCCTCAGCGGCTTTGAGTCCGTCATCATAATAGAATACTGCGGCAGCCTCATCCTTACCGTCGGTGTATGTCAGCTCGGAGAGGAGTGTGCCTTCCACGGTATATCTCTTAAACAGTCCGACAGGACTGTCATCTTTGAAAGTGCCTTCATACATCACTGTTCCGTCAGGATACTTTTTAATCCACGGACCCTGTTTCCTGCCATTGGAGTCTGTAGCATTCTGTGCGGTCGAAATAACAGGTAGCAGAAGCACCAGAACCAGAGTTAAATATTTTCGTTTGAGCATTGTTTGCAGTTTGATGTAAAAGTAAGAAAAAAGCCGCAATGGCTTTCACCGTTGCGGCTTTGGGAGATATATAATAGTTGTTATTTGACTTCCTCGAAGTCGACGTCAGTCACCTGCTCGTCTCCGCCTGTTTTGGCGCTTCCTCCAGCTTCCTCAGCTGTTGGACCTGCATCAGGACCTGCCTGTTGTCCGGGAGCGCCCTGAGCCTGCTTGTACATGTCTTCCGATGCTGCCTGCCATGCGGTGTTGATCTCCGCCAGTGCGCGGTCAATAGCAGTTACATCCTTGTTCTTGTGAGCTTCGCGAAGCTGTCCGAGAGCATTCTCAATACGACCCTTCTTGTCTGCAGGGATCTTATCTCCATACTCTTTCAACTGCTTCTCTGTCTGGAATATCATGCTGTCAGCAGCGTTGACCTTGTCAGCCATCTCCCTGGCGGCCTTGTCGGAATTTTCATTGGCCCTGGCCTCATCGCGCATGCGGCGTATCTCATCTTCGCTCAGACCTGATGATGCCTCGATACGTATCCTCTGTTCCCTGCCGGTGCCTTTGTCCTTTGCAGAGACATGGAGAATGCCGTTGGCGTCAATGTCGAATGTGACCTCAACCTGCGGAATTCCTCTCGGTGCCGGCGGGATGCCGTCGAGGTGGAAGCGGCCGATAGTCTTGTTGCCCAGTGCCATTGGTCTTTCGCCCTGCAGCACATGTATCTCAACCGACGGCTGGCTGTCGCTTGCTGTAGTGAATGTCTCAGTCTTGCGGGTAGGGATGGTGGTGTTTGATTCGATCAGTCTCGTCATCACGCCGCCCATAGTCTCGATGCCGAGAGACAGCGGTGTCACGTCGAGAAGAAGAACATCCTTGACCTCGCCGGTGAGGACGCCACCCTGGATGGCAGCGCCGACGGCGACTACCTCGTCAGGATTGACCCCCTTGGAGGGTACCCTGCCGAAGAACTTCTCAACGATCTGCTGTATGGCCGGGATACGTGTTGATCCGCCTACCAGAAGTACTTCGTCTATGTCTGAGGTCTTCATGCCTGCATCATCAAGCGCCTTCTGGCATGGTCCCAGAACCGAGTTGATCAGTTTATCTGTCAGTTTCTCGAACTGAGCCCTTGTGAGCGTCTTGACAAGGTGCTTGGGTATGCCGTTGACCGGCATTATATATGGAAGATTGATCTCGGTGCTTGTAGTGCTTGAGAGTTCTATCTTAGCCTTTTCGGCTGCTTCCTTGAGTCTCTGGAGGGCCATCGGGTCTTTGCGAAGGTCGATGCCTTCTTCTCTCTGGAACTCGTCGGCAAGCCAGTCAATGACCAGGTTGTCAAAGTCGTCACCGCCAAGGTGTGTGTCGCCGTTGGTTGATTTGACCTCAAAGACACCGTCACCCAGTTCAAGGATTGAAATATCGAATGTACCGCCGCCAAGGTCGAAGACAGCGATCTTAAGATCGTGAGCCTTTTTGTCAAGGCCGTATGCCAGTGATGCTGCAGTAGGCTCGTTAATGATACGCTTGACCTTGAGACCTGCAATCTCGCCGGCCTCTTTGGTGGCCTGGCGCTGCGAGTCGTTGAAATATGCCGGAACGGTAATGACGGCTTCAGTGACCTCCTGACCAAGGTAGTCTTCAGCAGTCTTCTTCATTTTCTGGAGCACAATAGCTGATATTTCCTGAGGCGAATAGTTCCTGTCATCAATCTTCACCCTCGGGGTGTTATTGTCACCGCGGATGATCTGATAGGTCAGCTTCTTCATTTCATTGGTCACTTCGTCGAAGTTCCTGCCCATAAAACGCTTGATCGATGATACGGTCTTAGTCGGGTTGGTAATAGCCTGCCTCTTTGCAGGGTCACCTACCTTGCGTTCGCCGTTCTCAAGAAATGCCACCACCGAAGGGGTGGTTCTTTTGCCTTCACTGTTGGGGATGACCACAGGCTCATTGCCTTCCATCACTGAAACGCAAGAGTTGGTGGTTCCCAAGTCAATACCGATAATTTTTCCCATTGTTATTCTTATTTATACTTTAATTTCTTTCCTGTTATCCCGGTAAGAGACAATGTTTGTGCCACAGGCCCAGTTTACGGGTTATTATGAAATTATGTCATGCCTTACATGCAAGGCGGCCCCAGGTTAATTTTCCATTTATGACAAAACGGCAGATGAAGCCAAAAGAATTAGTTACAATGCTATTCATTGTCTTATTTTGTAGCTTTGCATCTGATTAAAAAAGTAAAACCATGTCGACGGAGAAGATAGTCAAGTTGGTAACCACCCATGTGCTTAATGAGATGAAGCTCAGGGGAGAGAAGATAGCTATGCTGACAGCTTATGATTATTCGATGGCAAGGATTCTTGACGAGGCCGGGATAGATGTGATACTTGTGGGTGATTCAGCATCCAACGTAATGGCAGGTTTTGAGACCACCCTTCCCATCACTCTTGATAATATGATATATCATGCTGCATCGGTTGTGAGGGGTGTGAAGAGGGCTCTGGTGGTTGTTGACCTGCCGTTCGGCACTTACCAGGGTAACTCACGGGAGGCACTGGCATCAGCCATCAGGATCATGAAGGAGACCGGCGCCGGCGCTGTGAAGGTGGAGGGGGGCCGTGAGATAGTGGAATCGATTGAACGGATACTCTCAGCCGGCATACCTGTTATGGGCCATCTCGGACTAACCCCGCAATCGATTCACAAGTTCGGCACCTACGTGGTGCGTGCACGTGAGGCGGATGAAGCCCGTAAGCTTAAGGAGGATGCAAAGATCATTGAAAAGGCCGGGTGTTTTGCCATAGTGCTGGAGAAGATCCCGGCATCACTGGCAGGCGAAGTGGCAGAGGCAGTAAGGGTGCCGGTTATAGGTATCGGAGCAGGACCGCTGGTGGACGGCCAGGTGCTGGTGCTGCATGACATGCTTGGCCTTAACATAGAGTTCTCACCCAGGTTCCTCAGACGCTACCATAATCTTCATGATGAGATCATGGGTGCCGTGCAAAACTATATAACTGACGTCAGATCAAGGGATTTCCCGAACGAAAAGGAGCAGTATTAGGCGAAAGTCTGTAATAGGCAGTAGGCAATTTGAGGCTCCGACGAAGGAGGAGAATCAATCCCGCATCCGCTGGCTGGCGGATCGGGAAGGCAATAGGCAGTAGGTCCAGCAAGCTATAATTTTTATTAAAGAACAATGAGGAAAGATATTCCAGCAATACTGTACGAAGACAATCACATCATAATAGTGAACAAACGGTCGTCTGACCTGGTTCAGGGAGACAGTACCGGTGATGAGCCTCTTGATGACATAGTAAGGGCATATATTAAGGATAAGTACAACAAGCCGGGCGACGTGTTTCTGGGTGTTGTTCACAGGCTTGACAGGCCTGTAAGCGGGTGTGTCGTCTATGCGCGTACATCAAAAGCGCTGTCAAGGTTAAGCGAGCTCTTTCGCACCCGAGATGTCCGGAAGACCTACTGGGCTATTGTATCCGAGCGCCCACCCGCCGAGGAAGGCACTATCAGCAACTACCTTAAGAAGAATGAGCCACAGAATAAGTCCTATGTCTACGATAAAGAGGTGAAGGGTTCAAAGCTGGCAGAACTGTCGTACCGCGTTCTTTCACGGTCAGAGAAATATTACCTGATTGAGGTTGATCTCATGACAGGAAGGCACCATCAGATAAGGGCACAGCTTGCCTCGGCCGGATGTCCGATAAAGGGAGACCTGAAATACGGATCGAAGAGATCGAACGAAGGTGGAGGCATCTCACTGCATTCGCGGAGGATCTCATTCGTTCATCCCGTTAAAAATGAGGAGATAACTGTCGAAGCACCGCTTCCTGACGACAGGATATGGAAGCTCTTCTCAAACGTTTGAGCTTGTTTTATGAAAAAAAAAGAAGAGATGCCTCTGCCGCATCTCTCCTCAACCTAACCCAAAACTAACCTAAATCAACCACCTTCTGAATGCTGCACCCTGGTTGCGGGGTGTGCGCAGCGTGAAAAACTATTTTATCCTTAGCAATTTTCTCATTTGTTTCGTTCACCAGAATTTGACATTACAAAAATAAGCCTTATAATCCTGGCTGGGGTTAAAGTGAGGTTAAAACTGGTTAACAAAAAGTTAAAACGAATTTCAGGCTTATATATATGTATAATTTTGCTTCATGAACAAACGGAAATTCACCGGACTGATACTGTTGATGGTTCTGTCGATTTTGGCGATCATCTGGGTTCAGGTAACGTGGATTGGCAATTCCATCAAGGTGCAGAGCGAGCAGTTTGATTTTTTCGTTATCAACAGCCTGCGTAATAGTGCCCGGTCGATGGAGACCAACCGTCGCATGAATTTTCTGAATGAGATGTTCATCAGCGGATACTCAGCATTACCGCAGGCAATTAATCGATCGGCATCCCCAGGCACCGGATCGGAAAGCTTCAGTATCCGGAGCCAGGCCTCCTCGGAGACCGACTCTGTTGAGATCATCGTATCCACAAACAACAATCCGCCCGTAAAGATGAAGGTGCCGCGTGACCAGGCAAAGTCAGCTGTGCAGAACGGCATTGTTATCGGATCTGATGAATACATGAGGTGGGTGCAGCAGCAGGCAGTGGAGTTTCAGTCGATGAGCAACCAGCTGGTCTCCGAGATGTTTGTCTGGGAGCGTAACAGGAAGATCAATAAGGAGGAGCTACTTCATACTCTCCAGGGCGAGCTGCTGGCGTCAGGCATTGAGACCCCGTTTGAGTTTGCACTGATACGGGGAGATTCCATTGTTGACGGTGTATATTCAAAAGTCAGGATGAAGGAGTTCAGGGAGAGTCCATATAAGGTTAATCTTTTTGCTGAAGGCCTGCTGATGAAGGGGGAGACGCTGTCGGTGGTCTTCCCGCGCAAGGCGAACTACGTGCTTGGTTCCATGGGGCTGATGCTCGGAGGGTCGGGATTGTTCCTCATTATCATCATTTCGACCTTTGCCCTCAGCCTCTGGTTCATTATTAGGCAGAAGAAGACCTCGGAGATGCAGGCCGACTTTATCAATAACATGACTCACGAGTTTAAGACACCGATTGCCACGATATCGCTGGCCGCTGATACAATCGCGAACAGCAAGGTGATATCCGACGAGGATAAGGTGCGTCATTTCATCGGGATGATTAAGAAGGAGAACTCGCGGATGAACAGGCAGGTGGAGACCATCCTTCAGATTGCCACCCTCGATAAGCACGAGATGGATTTCAAATTCAGCGAGACGGACTTGCATGAGGTGATCAGGCACGCAATAGAGACGATTGAAATACAGGTCAGCGACAGGGGCGGAGTGATCAGACGATATCTTGAAGCCGAAAGGAGTGTAATAGCCGGTGATGCGGAGCATCTGCGCAACCTTGTGCACAACCTTCTTGACAACGCGAATAAATACTCTGACGGGCCTCCCGAGATAACAGTAAGGACCCGCAGTAATGATAGCGGCATCTTCCTGATGGTGGAGGATAAAGGGATTGGAATGAGCAAGCCCGTTCAGCACCGGGTTTTTGAGAGATTCTACAGGGAGACGACCGGAAATATTCACACTGTCAAAGGCTTCGGTTTGGGACTTAATTATGTAAAAGCTATCACCGATGCTCATGGCGGCACTGTCACTGTTGAGAGCGAACAGGGGCAGGGAAGCATTTTTACTGTATTTTTACCTTATAACAGCGAGTCAGGAGCATGAGTAAAAAGAATGCAAGGATATTTCTGGTTGAGGATGATCTCAGCTTCGGATCAGTTCTTAAGTCATATCTCGAGATAAATGACTATGACGTTGACCTGGTTGACGATGGGAAGCTTGCGGTGGATACATTCCGCCGCGGGGTTTATGATCTCTGTATCCTTGATGTGATGCTGCCTCATGTCGACGGCTTCACCATCGCCTCAGAGATCCGCACCATGAACTCGGTCATACCCATAATTTTCCTGACAGCAAAGAAGCTCAAGGAGGACCTTTTGCATGGCTACGGAGTGGGCGCAGACGATTACATAACCAAGCCGTTTGATACTGATATCCTTCTCTGCAAGATCAGGGCCATTATCTCGAGGAGGGATACCCAGGACGGATCGAAGGATATATATGAGATAGGGAAGTACATATTCAATGCGAAACTGCGTACTCTGACCATTGCCGGGCAGGAGAGACAGCTGTCGCCCAAGGAGGGTCAGCTGCTGGAGTTGCTGGCGTTGTCATCCAATGCTCTGGTGAGCCGCGAGGCTGCCCTTAAGAAGATATGGGGTGCGGATGACTACTTTACCGCCCGAAGCATGGATGTCTATGTCACCAAGCTGCGCAAGTACCTGGGAGATGATCCGCAGATAGTGCTTAAAAATATCCATGGAAGCGGGTTTCAACTACTTGTCGGTGAGCAGGGATAGGTCTGAAGGTCTGAGGTCTGAAGGTCCTGCGATCTTGCGGTCCTGCGGTCCTGCCCGCCGACTGCGGACTGAAGACTGAAGACTGGACTAAAGCCCTCCCTGCAATCTGGCTGCTTCGCTAAAATGATCCGCCAGCTGGCGGATCATTTCTAAACGCTCGCCCCTCTATTGCCTATTTCACAAGATTACTCCGTGTGAAGCTTAGGGGCATAAGCGACTGGCAGTTTTCAAGTACAATTATGCCTGACGCTCCTGCCAGGATCACCTTTATCGGGGAGCCAAGCCTCTGTTCCTCTTCAATCAGCATCTGGCGGCAGTTACCGCAGGGGGGAACCGGTGCGTCAGTCAGTTTACCTCCGGATTTGGCTGCAATGGCTATCGTAACGGATTTTCGTCCCTGAAAATTGGCAACAGTATAGGAGAGAGCTGTCTTCTCGGCGCAGCTGCCGGAAGGGAATGCGGCATTTTCAACATTGGCTCCCCTGACAACTGTTCCGTCATCAAGCAGTATGGCTGCACCCACCATGAAATGAGAATATGGGGCATAAGCCCCGGAGGCAGCGGCGACAGCCTCCTCAACCAGTTTCCTGTCAGCAACGGGTAGCTCATCGATTCCCCTGTACTCCAGGTAAGAAATGATTGTTTCTCTCTTGTTCATAAGCGATAGGAGTGATTTTTAGCACGATAAAAGTAATAATATTTTTCCTCAGGCGTCAGGATAAGCAGATGGTAGCGACATTTTTATATTTTTGTCAAAACTGTTTAAATGAGAAACTGCTGTCTGTATCTTTCAATAGTTTTGGTTTTGCTGCTTAATTCCTGCAGCTCCTCCCGCCGTACTGCACGAACTGTTCCACCCTCAGGAGGCACAGCTTCCTATGTCACTGAATACATCAACAAGTACAGTGCAGTAGCGGTAAGTGAGATGCAAAGGACGGGTATTCCTGCAAGCATAACACTGGCCCAGGGCATGCTTGAGTCGGGTTATGGGCGAAGCACCCTGGCAACAAAGGGGAATAATCATTTTGGCATCAAGTGCCACAGCAACTGGACCGGGGCAAGGATTTATCATGACGACAACCGCCGGGGCGAGTGCTTCAGGGCCTACAACTCGGCACTTGAATCGTACAGGGACCATTCAGAATTTCTCGTTAACGGATCACGGTACAGTGAGCTTTTTAAACTAAGCAAAACGGATTACAGGGGATGGGCGCATGGCCTGAAGAAGGCAGGATACGCAACCGATCCGAAATATGCTCATCTGCTTATCGGGAAGATTGAAGAATACGGATTGCATGCTTATGACACAGGTACGAAAATGGCGGGGGTGCCCGGAGAACAGGTGACAGCAATGCCCCCGACGGTGGCCCAGGCAAAGCCGGCTGCCACGACACCCTCAACCGTCCCGGCTGCTCAACCAGCCGCGACACCCTCAACCGTTCGCGCTGCGGGGCCTGCCAAACCGCCTGCAACAACTGCGGCTGCGGCCGGCAAGGTGACTGACACAACCAATGTACAAAAATATACAGCAACAGAGACAACCCGTGAAGCCGAAGCTCCAATAAAGGTTATCAACCTGAGTACCGGTAATAAACCAGAGGTAAATAACGGGGTCGAGTATATAATCGCCGTGGAAGGCGACACCTTTGAGTCGCTTGCCGTGAAGCACCAGCTTCTGGCATGGGAGATAATCCGTTTTAACGACTTGAACTCAGGTACACCCATTAAGCCGGGTCAGGTACTATACCTTCAGCTCAAGCGCACCAGGGCCGAGCAGGGCAACCAGATGCACACGGTTACCTCCGGTGAGACGATGCACAGCATATCACAGAAATATGCCATCAAACTGTCATCGCTTTATAAGATGAATGTCATGGAGGAAGGCACTGAGTGCAAACCCGGGCAGAAACTGAGACTAAGGTAATTTGCCCACCTCAGGCCAGCTCCCATCCGTCAGGATCAAAGCCTCTCAGAAACTCAGAGGCTGTCATCCGTATCCGTCCTTCGGGTTGAAGAGACAGTACCTCAATGGAACCGTTGACGCATGCGATAACCAGGTGTGATTTTTCAGAAACAATCATAGTCCCCGGGATCGTCTTAATGTCATCCCTGATTTTGCTTTCGAGGATCTTCAGGCGGATGGTCCTGTCTCCTGAGCGCATCGTAGCCAGTGCACCGGGGTAAGGCGACAGGCCTCTTATCCGGTTATGTACTTTCACCGCAGTTTCCCTCCAGTTAATGACGGTGTCAGCAGGAAATATTTTTGGTGCCGGCGTCAGGACTTCCCCCTGCCTGACCGACTGCGGCACAGGTCTGAGTTTTCCGGCGAAAAGTCCTTTTGCCGTTTCCATGACCAGTGAAGCTCCCAGTTCCATCAACCGGTCATGAAGGCTTCCGGCCGTATCCTCCGTCCGTATCTCTTCTGACCGTGACAGGAGTATGCTTCCGGTATCTATATCCTTGTCAATCAGGAATGTAGTCACCCCTGTTACCTTCTCGCCGTTTATGAGGGCGTGGTTTATGGGAGCAGCGCCACGGTACTGGGGCAGGAGGGAGCCGTGCAGGTTGAAGGTGCCGAGGGAGGGTATGCTCCACACCTCTTCGGGAAGCATGCGGAACGCTACAACTGTAAAAATGTCAGCCTTAAGGTTCTTAAGGGTGTCAATGAAGCCAGGGTCACGCAGCCGTTCCGGTTGCAGCAGCATCAGCTTATTCTCCAGGGCATATTGCTTTACCGGAGTGAAGGTTATTTTCCGGCCACGGCCGGCAGGCCTGTCAGGAGCTGTCACCACCGTAACTATTTCAAAGCCTGCTTCATGCAATGCACGCAGGCTGGCAACCGCAAACTCCGTTGTGCCCATGAATACTATCCGTGGCAGGTTCTTAGTCATTTTCGGCTTTGGTTGGCGTTTTGTAGCATGACAGGTTGTGACCCATCTTAGTAGCCTTGGTCTCGAGATAGAATGAGTTGAACTTGTTTGGTGCGATGATAAGCGGGACGGTCTCAACGATGGTGATACCGTATCCTTCAAGCCCGGCCCTTTTGACAGGGTTGTTTGATATCAGCCTTACCCTGCCCAGCCCTATTCCTCTCATAATGTTTGCGCCTATTCCATAGTCGCGTTCATCCTCACGGAAACCCAGTTCAATATTGGCTTCCACGGTGTCCCTTCCCTGCTCCTGGAGCTTATAGGTTCGTATCTTGTTTATCAGGCCAATGCCTCTTCCTTCCTGGTTCAGGTAGATGATCGCACCCTTACCGGCATCGTTAACCATCTGCATGGCCTGGTGAAGCTGTGGTCCGCAGTCACATCTCTTGGATGCAAAAATGTCACCTGTAAAGCATGAAGAGTGCACCCTCACAAGCACTGGTTCGTCTTTGGTCCATGTGCCCTTGACGAGAGCAGCATGTTCCAGACCGTTGCTTACCTGCCTGAAAGGTATAAAATCGAAGTCGCCGTACTCGGTAGGCAGCTTGACCTGTTCTCCCATCTCAATAATGGATTCGAGGCCCAGGCGGTAGCGTATAAGGTCTCTAATGGAGATTATTTTTATCCCTAATTTCCGCGACAGTTGGAGCAGGTCCGGAAGGCGTGCCATGGAGCCGTCTTCATTCATTATCTCCACCAGTGCGCCTCCGGGGCGCAGTCCTGCGAGGCGTGTAAGATCAACTGCTGCCTCTGTGTGGCCGGCTCTGCGAAGCACTCCTTTTGAGCGCGACTTAAGCGGGAATATGTGTCCGGGCCTTCCCAGATGTGTGGGCTTCGTTGCAGGATCGACTAGCGCTTTGATAGTCAGAGACCTGTCTTTGGCCGAGATACCGGTGGTGGTCTCGCGGCTTAGCAGATCGACTGACACCGTAAAAGGTGTCTCGTGAAGTGAGGTATTGTGGCCGACCATCATATTCAGGTCAAGCTCCTCACACCGTTCCTCCGGAAGCGGGACACATATCAGTCCCCGGCCGTATGTGGCCATGAAATTAACGATCTCAGGCGTGACAAGCTCGGCCGCACAGATGAAATCACCCTCGTTCTCCCTGTCTTCATCGTCGACAACGATGACAATCCTGCCCTCTCTTATCTCGTCGATTGCCTCGTTGATGGTGTTAAGCTTTGTATCTTCCGTCATTCTAGACTCGTTTCGTGGGTTCCCATATCCCGTTTTTTATCCCTCTTACTGCCTTCACAAACCCCGCTGCCAGCGCTGCATTCATCAACAGGAACTGGGTTATGTACCTCTGGTATCTGATCTTCCTTGCATATCTGTCAAGCACCATGTCAAGCGCTGACAAAATTATGAAAATCAACTGAATTGCTGATATCCAAAAATATAAATCAGAACGTCTTGAAAGAATGACGGTTGTCATAAAAAAGAGGCTAAGGAAAAGAGGGGTGAACCACCTCAGCACCTTATGCGAGAGGAAGACAAAGGAAGCTGAAAAATTACCCGCCGGGAAGGGTCCGAAGCGGAACAGGTTCTGGAAGGAGCCGGCTGCTATTCTTATTCTTCTGTGGAACTGGGCTGCCGTGTCAGCCTGTGTGTCTTCATAAACAATGGCCTCCGGGATATTGAATGATTTAAAGTTTTTACCCAGCACCGTCAGGCCGACGAAGAGATCATCAACCAGCGTGTTCTCCGGTATGAGGGGGAAGAGTTCACGTCTTATGGCATAACATCCGCCGTATGGTCCGGGCATGGCTCCCCACAGGTCTCCCTCGGCCCTCTTGAGGTATGCCTCATACCTGCCGTATAAGTTTTCCTGTTTCGTTATGCCTTTCTCATCTGATGCCAGTGGTTGTACTGTAGCATCACACAGGCCTGTGTCCGGATGGCTGAACCCGGCCAGAAGATACCTGAGGGTGCCGGTTGTGAAGATGACGTTCGCATCTGTAATAACCAGGATTTCGCCCTGCGCAGTTGCAGCGAGATTATTCAGCATGGCAGACTTGCCTCTTCTCCGTTCATCATGGATAAACCTGACAGGGTTGTCGTTTGCTGTAATGTCGCGCATTATTTTTTCTGTTCCGTCATTAGAACCGTCTGAACCGATGATAATCTCCATCAGGTTTGTCGGATAGTCCGATATCAGTAGGCTTTCCAATTTTTCCCTGATTACCTTTTCTTCATTGTGGACTGACATTATAACTGAGACAGAAGGCTGTTGCGCCTCCTTCCCCTTCCGCGAAGTACTCCTTCCCCGGCTCCTCTTCATCCAGGCCATGGTCAGCACCAATGCCGGATAAATCAGGTATGTCCAGCCCAGAAGGACAAGTGCAATAATCAGTATCATTTCAGCTGCCATGGGTCAGCCTCCTGTAGAATTCAAGCAGTTCAGCGGTATTGGCAAGGTTGTCATAATTCCTTCGAACAAAATCCACGGCCGCCATTCCGGTTGCGGTTCTGAGGGGAGGATCTTTCAGGAGGCCGGTCAGGGCAGAGCAGAAGGAGGAGGCTTCGGCGGCAATGAACAATTCCCCGCCGCCACCGCAATGTAGTCCATCTGCTGCCACGGGAGTTGCCACCACAGTCCTGCCGAGGCTCATCGCCTCAATGATCTTGATGCGTAATCCGCTTCCTGCAAAGAGCGGTGCTATCATGACATTCATTGAAGCCATGTACCTGTGTGCATCATCAACCTCACCTTCGTAGAAAACCCTCTCTCCGTGTATCCCTCTTTTCGTATTTGGCGTTGCCTCTCGGCCGGCAATATGGAGGGTGGCGCCGGGGATCTGTCGTGAGACGCAAGGCCATACCTTTTTGATGAACCAGCTTAACCCTGAGAGATTAGGTTCCCAGTTTAGCGCTCCGATGAAGCCGACTCTTAGTCCTGCCCCCTCCGGTTCTTCTATATATTCAGCGGTTTCTGCGCCTGTTTCAGATATTTGCACCGGCTTGCCGGTCGACAGAGAGATGAACCATCTGCTGTCCGGTTCGCTTATAGGTATCACGGCGTCAAATTGGCTGGCAGCTTCAGTCTCGAGCCTCTGGATTCTGACAGAGAGATTCTTCAGGTAATCTCTGTAGAACAAATTGGCAGAGGTATCAGCCATCATCTCCCTCAGGCGATGTTCGATGTTATGTGCTCTGAGCACCACGGGAGCTGAGGTTAGCTTCCTTAACTCATCAAGATAAAGAGCAAACGGAAGGCCCTCGCACTGGATTATGTTGTAATCTCCTTCCTGGATAACCGACCGGAGTGCATGAAAAAACCTGGGTGAGCGGAAACGAGCAAGGTCATAGGGCTCATCAGAGAAGACGAGGTTCCTGAGCAATGTGAGGGGTTTGATTCTTGTGTCAACAGCTGTTTCCTCATACCGTTTAAGGAAATCAGGCACCATTGTTTCAGGATTCCCTGCCTGCCCGTGTTTTTCGGTTCTCATTGCCAGTACTGACACTTCGGCACCGTTGGCAACCAGTCCCTCAATGCACCTCACAGTCGCCACAGCACCTCCGTCATGTGGCGGCCACGGCGGTTTAGGCGACAGTACCAGAATCTTCATTTTCTTTTTCAGGTTTTATCCCGGTAAAGAAAGCGCCTATTTTTCTGAAGAAGAGGATATAGGTATCCGCGTTCATGATGGCAGCGTCGGTTGTGGCTTTGTAGGTAAGGAAGATGCCTATCGGGAACAGGATGATTGTTGAAGCCAGCATCCCCAGCGGAACGCTGATTATCAATTCCTTGGCAAACTTCTCTCCTGACAGTGTGATCACATAATAAAACAGGAAGAAGAGCACAGATATGACGGCAGGAGTGCCCAGTCCACCTTTCCTGATGATGGCACCCAGGGGTGCGCCGATGAAGAAAAAGACCAGGCATGCCAGAGGAAGGGTGTAGCGCTTGTATCTCTCCGCCTCGTACTTTTTAAGGTTTTTTGCCTCTGCCAGTAGCGACTCGCTTTTTTCGGCCATGAATGCCGTGCCGTCACGGGCGAAGTTGAGAGCCCGGTTGATTGAAGTACTCTTGTCCTGGAAATTCAGGGTGTCAAAGATTGCCCGGCAGTTGTAGTTTTCAAGCGCCTTTGCCTTTGCGGTGTCTCCGTATTGATAATAACCACCGGCTGGGTAGAAAAGTCTTGTTTTGCTGAATTCCTCGAAGTAGGCTTCAGACCGTGTTTTGTACCTGGTGGAGAGTGAATCAACGAAGAATGTCAGGTCTGTTGTATTCAGCATGGCGTAGTTAGACCGGTAGAGGTCCATGCCTGACCTGCTGAGTCCGAAGCCGGTCAACTCAATGACCATGGTCTGTTCGGTGAATTTATCGCGGCGGAAGGGATAGCTCTTCTTCTCCTGGGGAACGTTCTTCTCTTCTATGTCCTTGTAGGCATACCCGTTGAAGAGGGTCAGTATGAGCCCGCTCTCATCTCCCGTGACTGACATATATCCGGAGTCGGCGTGGATGACGGATGTGTTTCCTATTCCTTCGCGGTGATCGTATATGTAGATGCCGTCCAGCCTGTTTGTCTCGGGGTCCTTGTCGGTGATCTTGATGCTGAAGCCATCTATTCCGTTGAAGAAGATGCCTGACTGGATATCCAGTTCCGGCCGCTTACGGCGGATGTCGTAAAGGAGGGTTCTGGCCTTCCGGTTGGAGATTGGAAGGATATAGTCGGCGAAGAGAAAGGAGGCGATAGCCAGTAATGATGCGAAGATGAAGATTGGCATCATGATTCGCTGGAGCGGGACTCCTGCAGATTTGAGAGCAGTCAGTTCAAGGAACTCTCCCAGGTTCCCGAAGGTCATCAGGGAGGCAAGCAGTATAGCCAGAGGTAGAGAGAGAGGGACGAAGGTCAGGGAGAATTGGAAGAGCAGTTCGCCAAGAACTTTCAGTTCGAGGCCTTTGCCTGCCAGCTCATCGACATACATCCAGAGGAACTGGAGGATGAAGATAATGAGCACGATGAAGAACGTCAGGATCAACGGTCCTATGAACGATCTTATCATGAACAGATCGATTTTCTTCATTGTCTCGGGTGTGGTGCAAACGTACGTTATTTTTGAGAAAGATGCAATGCTCTTTCACTCGGTAAGGCCGAGTACATTTTTCAGGTTGGAGATCTGGGTATCCCACAGGTCCTTTGCATCTTCGACCTCATCCTCGTCGGCATGATCGGTAATCATCAGGGCGGTGTCACCGGTCAGTTCGTGGATGATCAGGCGGAATTCAAAGAAGTTTGTTTCGGTATCGGCGAAGTCGAGCCAGTCGAATCTTACCGACTTATTCTCCCTGACGTAAATGAGGCGCGCGCGTGCGCCGGTCTTATCCCACCAGAAGGTGTAAATGTCGCCGTCGACGGTAACGTTATCGGCAAACCACTCGGCGAGGCCTTCAGCGGTACTGAGACGATCAAAGAGGACACGGGTGGGGGTGTTCAGAGTGTATTCAATTTCAAATCTCAATCTCATAATAGGATGCGAGTGTCTTGCAATATAAAAATAATACCTGAAAAGAAAAAGTTTGTCCGTCAAAATGAAAAAATATTTATATTTGCACCCGCGTTTTGGCAGCATGATTATGAATCATGAAGTTGATATTCGCAGGTTGAAAAGTTGGCGAGATAGCTCAGTTGGTTAGAGCGCATGATTCATAATCATGAGGTCGGGAGATCATTCCTCCCTCTCGCTACTTGAAAAATAAAGCAGCTATGAGATAAAAATCATAACTGCTTTTTTATTTGAATAAACAAAATGATTATAAAGATTGTTATTTATTTCTTAATTTCAAACATTGCTTAAACTGGCTCCCCATTTGATTCAAACGTCTGAAAATGGCCAATAAGAGATCACATCTTTATCTACTTCTTTCTGTTTTTTTTGTTGGCAATGCATTTCTTGCCGAGCTCACAGGGGTAAAAATTTTCAGTGTTAGTGAGTTGCTTTCTCCATTGATTGGATCAGAGTCAACACCTCCTCAATGGCTTTCGTCAATGAACATGAGCATTGGTGTTCTAATCTGGCCGGTGGTGTTCATTACTTCTGACATAATGAACGAGTACTTCGGAAGAAATGGAGTAAGGAAGATAAGCTTTATAACAGCTATCCTTATAGCTTATGCCCTTGTGTTTTTAATACTTGCCAATGCTATGCCACCTGCGGCTTTCTGGCTTGAGAACAATCAGACCGCACCAGACGGAAATCCTTTCAATATCAACTATGCCTACCAGACAGTCCTGGGCCAGGGTGTAAACATCATTATCGGATCGATCACTGCCTTTCTTGTAAGTCAGATGACTGATGCGTATACCTTCCAGTTCTTAAAGAAGATCACAAAGAGCCGGCATCTGTGGTTAAGGGCAACCGGATCAACTGTTGTTTCGCAGGTGATTGACAGTTTCCTTATAGTTTATGTCGCTTTTTATCTACTTGGTAACTGGTCTCTTACTGAAGTGCTGCAGGTAGCGACTCTTCAGTATTTCTACAAAGTTGGTATAGCCATCATACTGACACCTGTGATTTATGGAATGCACTGGTTGATTGACAGGTATCTTGGGACCTCCGCTGTTTCTGAAAAATGAATACATAATCAACTGGTAATTGTGTGTAATTAAGTAATCATCCCCTAAAATCAGGTTGTCAGGTCAGGCCCTACTCGCACTTAAGATTGGTTCTCTGAGCTTTTGCTGCCTCGGCAAAGGGGCCGTACTGGGCATTTTTGAATGACGCGCATGCTGCGGAGGTCTCTCCCTTGCCAACCTGTGCAACGGCAAGCTGATAGTAAAACATTGCCTTGGCTTCAGCATCTCCGGTTTCAAGATCGAGACCCTTCTGAGCATACTCTGCTCCGCTTTTGAAATTATTCTGTTTGTTATAAACATCAGCAAAGTAATAGAACATGGTCTTGTCGTCACCGTACTTCGCAGCCTTGTTGAGAAGGGTCAGAGCATCGTCAAGTTTATTTGCGTTATTTGCCTTTCCTCCTGCAGCGCGGAAGTACTCAAGCGCCGAGCCTTTGGCCTGTGTGGCCTTGTCGGCGTCCTTCGCCGGATCAAGCTTCGACAGGAAGAGATCAACAGTTTGCTCGAAGAGGTCAGCCTCTTCACGGGTTCTGTATATCTGTGCCTTGTTGTATATCGAGGCTATATGATCTGGATTGAGAGCAAGCACGCTGTCGAATGCAAGCATTGCATTGTCAAAATCTTTTGCCGCGAAGAACTCCGAGGCCATCTTATAGTAACCGTTCACCAGGATCTTCTTTGAATTCTCCATATGTGTGGCGCTTGCGTACTTCTCTGACATGGTACCGGCGAGTTTCGCGGCGGAGATAATTTCGACGGCCGATTTCTTTTCATTATAAGCTGCAGCAGCCAGTTTATAGTAAAGCCCTGGAAGAGCCTTTACAGCATTCTGCTTCAGGTCATTGGCGGTTTCCCCAACCTGATCCGAAAGAGTAATCACCTTTTCAAATGCGGCGATTGCAGCAGGCACATCTGTCTGCATTGCCTTGGCTCCCTCGTTGTATACAGCTATAACTTCATTCCTGTCCTGCGCACTAAGGCTGACTTCGAACAATGCAGAAACAACTATCATCCCTGCGATTAATTTCATGATATTCATCTTCATTTCAAGGTATTTGCCGGTTTATGATTTGTCATATTTCAACTAACAGGCGGTAAATATAGAAAATCTGATTTATTTTTCCCTAATGTTATGATTTTTATGTCATTTTGGTTGTCATAGCGGGGAACGGAATTCCTGGCACTTCGTTGATTTTGAGATTCCGCCGGATGTTTCTGTGAAATAATAGATGTATCTTCAATGTCTACACGAAAGGGCAAAACAATGTCAACAAAATCAAACGAACCAGGAATTAATGAATATGTACTGAGGGTTGCCTGGACTGCTCACAGGGGAGAAGGTGATACGACAGGCGCCGAGGCAGCCATTTTCATGCAGAGGCTGCTTCCGGCTGAAGCTTTTATAATGACTGATGAGAGGCCCGATATTATCCTTTTCATGAGCGGCGGATCTGAGAAAAGAGCGCTGGAACTGGCTGATCCGGAAAAACCGGTGTTGCTTCTGAGCATCAGGGGCTATAACGCTTATCCGGCTGCAACCGAGGTGATGGCATGGATGGGGAACCACAACAGGATCGCAATGCTCTCAGACGCAACCGACGCCTCGGAATCAGGGCTGATAGAGCGGTGGAGGGCAGCTGCCGGTGTATGGCAAAATCTTGAGGGTAAAAGGGCAGGCCTGGTAGGTACTGTATCCGAGTGGCTGGTGGCCTCAGATGTCTCTGCCGAGGAACTCCTTAAACAATTTGGGGTAAACCTGGTCGGGATACCCTGGAAAAACCTGCCGGATTTCAGCAATGAAGAACCTGACAATGCACTTTTAAGCCGATTCGGCGGACAAAAGGCGGCGGGACTTGATGAGGCAGCAAGGATACTGACCCTCCTGCGCAGGGTTATTTCAGAAAATAATCTTAACGCAGTAGGAGTGGAGTGTTTCAGCCTTGTACAACAGCGGAAGGTGACTGCATGCCTGGCGCTGGCACAGCTGAACGCAGAAGGAACCGTTGCTGCCTGTGAAGGAGACCTCGCCTCTATGGCAGGCATGATGGCCGGGCAGGCTGCGACCGGGATTGTACCATGGATGGCAAACACGACACGCCTGACAGAAAAGACATTAATTCTCTCTCACTGCACAATTTCATTCGATCTGGTTAGTGATGTAAAACTGCCCACTCACTTTGAGACGAATAATTCCCTGGCCATAGACGGACAAATGACGGCAAAGGAGGTGACACTCTTCAGGTTTTCGGAAAGCCTAAACAGTGTTTTCATAGCCGAAGGCAGAGTATCAGGCAGACCCAGTCTGCCCGATGCCTGCCGCACGCAGGTGGAAATTGAACTTACTGAGAATAAGCTGAAAATATTAAGGGAGAAGCCGTTAGGTAATCACCTTCTGATGCTGCCGGGGCGACATGCTGACTTGCTTGAACTTGCCTGCCGGTACAGAGGCATTAAAGTAGTTGATTAGCTCACCATTCCGTATGCAAGTCTAACAATCGCTTTTAATACTTTTTTTGTAATTTGTGCTTTGTCTAAAAGTTAATAGAGATGATAGTCACGTGTGTTCATGTTAAGGTGCAGCCTGAGAAAATTCAGGAATTCATAGATGCAATTACTGAAAACCACCGGGGTTCTGTAGAAGAACCTGGCAACCTGCGGTTTGACGTGCTCCAGCAGGCTGACGATCCTGCCAGGTTCATGATCTATGAGGCATATGAGTCGGAGGAGGCTGTCAGGTTGCATAAGGAGACGGCTCACTATCTGAAGTGGAGGGATATTGTACAGGGCTATATGGCCGAAGATCGTTTCGGTGTAAGGTACAACGTAATTCAACCTCTGGACAGGTCGAAATGGTGAAACCCTTTCAGTTTGCGCGACTGCCGATGATATACTTCGGCAGCGGGAAGGTCAATGAGCTTCCGGGAATTGTATCATACTATGGGAAGTCTGTACTGCTGGTGACCGGGGCCGGGTCTTTTATAAATTCTTCGCGGGCAGACACCCTGTTGCTTCGCCTGGAAGAGATGGGTTTAAAGATCTGCCAGGCCAGCGTTACGGGGGAACCGTCGCCCGGCATTGTGGATGAGACCGGCAGGAGGTTCGGTGACACCGCTGTTGATGTAGTTGTCAGCATAGGCGGCGGGAGCGTCATGGATGCAGGGAAGGCTATCTCTGCTATGCTTGGCAAAAACAGGTCAGTAATTGAGTACCTGGAGGTGGCGGGAGATAAGGAACATCCAGGCACAAAGGTGCCCTTTATTGCCGTCCCTACTACCTCGGGTACAGGCAGCGAGGCGACGAAAAACGCTGTCATTTCCAAGGTAGGGAAAGACGGATTCAAGCGTTCGCTTCGCCATGATAACCTCGTGCCGGATATCGCACTTGTTGACCCTGAGCTTACGTTGAGCTGCTCTCCTGAAATCACGGCAGCAGCCGGGATGGACTGCTTTACGCAACTTACCGAGTCATACCTGTCGACAACAGCGAATCCGTATACTGACGCCCTGGCCCTGGAGGGAATCAGGGCCGTAAACCGGTCGCTCGTCAGGTCGTTTACTAATGGTGATGATATCCATGCCAGGGAGGATATGGCATTTGCGGCTCTGACATCCGGCATCTGCCTGGCCAATGCCGGACTGGGTGCAGTACACGGACTGGCAGGCACTATCGGAGCCATGTTCAATATCCCGCACGGAGCTGTCTGCGGCACATTGATGGCTGCTGCAAACAAGGTGAATATCAGGGAGCTGAGACGATCAGGTAATGGTGATCCGGCCCTGAAGAAATATGCAGCTCTGGGCAGTATCTTCTCAGATACCTCAGCCAAGAGTGATAGCTATTATATTGACTTCTTCACTGATTATATGACTGCGGCAACTTATCTTATGGGCATGCCGGAACTTAGCCGCTATGGCTTGAAGAGCGAGGACCTGCCGATGATCTGCTCGCAGTCGGATGTGAAAAACAATCCTGTCCAGCTTTCACAGGAAATGATGCAGGAGATTTTACTGGTTAGATTGTAAAAAATGTGACCAGTCTGGTAACTGAATCAAAGGATCTCCCGAAATCATCCTAAATTTGCAAACCAAATATTTTGATGACCGAGTTATGGCAGACTATTACAATCAGGGGATAAATGATATCCGGGATCAGCTAAAAACCAATAATACATCGGGATTGACCTCTGCAGAGGCAAAGCGTAGGGTTGATGAATATGGTTACAATGTACTGGAGGAGAAGGGCAGGAAGAGCATAATTGTGATGTTTTTAGCCCAGTTTAAAAGCTTAATGATTATTATTCTCCTGGTTGCCGCCGCAATATCCGGAGTGGTTGGAGTTATGGAGGGAGAGGGATTGCTTGACACTTTTGTGATCCTCGGCATTCTTGTCGTCAATGCTTTGATTGGTGCTATCCAGGAGAAGAGGGCGGAGACATCGCTTGAAGCACTGAAGAGCATGGCTGCTCCGGCATCCAAGGTACTCCGTGACGGCTCAGTCACTGAGCTTGCTACAAAGGACCTTGTTCCCGGCGATGTGGTAATTCTTGAGACAGGTTCGGTAATACCTGCAGATCTGCGGCTGATCGAGTCAATCAACCTTAAGATTCAGGAATCATCCCTGACAGGGGAGTCCGTTCCTGTTGACAAGCAGACCGAACCCATTCCCGGGGAGGATATTTCGCTTGGAGACCGAACGAACATGGCATATTCGAGCAGTATGGTCACCTATGGCCGCGGCCGTGGGATTGTAGTTAACACAGGGATGAAGACAGAGGTTGGCAAGATTGCGAAAATGCTTCAGCATGCGGAGGATACGGAGACCCCGATGAGCAGGCGCCTGAACCAGTTGGGTAAGGTGCTGGGTCTTGCTGCTTTGGCAATTTGCGGCCTGATCTTTATTGTGGGTATCCTTTACGGCAACTCTGTGCTGAGCATGTTCATGACAGCCGTCACGCTTGCTGTTGCTGCCATCCCTGAAGGGCTTCCGGCTGTTTCAACCATTGTGCTGGCAATAGGAGTGCAGCGTATGGTGAAAAAGAACGCGATCATCCGCACGCTGCCATCGGTTGAGACCCTCGGAAGCGCCACCGTCATCTGCTCTGACAAGACAGGAACCCTGACGCAGAACAAGATGACCGTTGTGGAGGCTTTCGTCAACCATAAGCATGACCAGATAAACAGAAGTGCTCCCGGCACAGAACTCAATGCAGAGGAGAAGAGACTTCTAGCCATCTCAGTTCTGTGCGCCGATGCCTACATTAAAGATAATGAGGACGGCACAATCTCCTTTACCGGTGACCCTACCGAGACTGCCCTTCTGGAGTTCGGGCTGCTTTACGGGGTAAATAAGGATGAGGTTGAGAAGAAATTCCCCAGGGTGGCGGAGATACCTTTTGACTCGGAGCGGAAGCGGATGACAACTGTCAACAGGATGTCGGATGACCATACCCGTGTCAATTTAAAGGGAGGGCTTGACGAGGTGCTCAGCGTATGTGATAAGATTGTGATCAACGGTGAAGTCAGACCTCTCAGACAGGCTGATACTGACGAGATCCGAAATGCGAACGAGGCAATGGCCAATTCGGCGTTGCGGGTACTGGCCATGGCTTACAAGGATTGCCCGCAAGCGCCCCAGAAAGTAACCATAGGGGAGCTGGAGAACGGTCTGATATT
>JFJP01037211.1_pt1 | contig 37385 bp, 54 predicted proteins | sample 431651 | NCBI WGS metagenome assembly JFJP01 (sample SAMN02602958, study PRJNA72255) | Microbial mat metagenome, whole genome shotgun sequencing project. | biome: fresh water; feature: sink hole; material: water; isolation source: purple microbial (photo- and chemosynthetic) mats found in... | reverse complement strand
CAAGGCAATTTATATTGATACCTATGGTGAGCTGAATATTCTTAAGTCATGCCCATTCTGTGGTGGTGAAGCTACTTTAGATGAAAGCCATACTTAAGATTGCCACTATTATAAAATCGCTTGCGATGATTGTGGTTGTAGAACTGATGAAGAAACCAGCAAAGAGATGGCCATTGGCTATTGGAATGATAGGGTGGATTAAAATGATTACTCCTCAAATATCAATAGAAAAGTACATTGGTAGAATGGTAAAAAATCTGGCTAGGTATGAAGTAACCATATCACTAGATAATTATGACGTTATCAAATTTTCTGTTAGACAGAAAGGGTCAAAAGCTACTGTAGAATGGGAAAGGCATATTTCAGATTTAGCATTATCTGAAATGCCATTGCAGGATGCTGAAGAAGATAGTGAAGAAATCAAGAGGGAGATTGAAAAATGATTAAGAGATATTGGAAGAGTGCAATGGCTGGCTTCTTGCTCGGCATCATACTAACTATTCTTGGAAGGATATTCTGATGAATAAAATCTATCCAAGCTTTAAACCAGTTATCAAGGAACTTGTTGAAGATTTTAAGACAGCTTCTAAGATGGTACACACTGAGAAATGGCAAGGCCTGAAGATACATGACAAGCCTGAGATGGCAACGTATGAATTGCTGAATAGATCTTTCAGCGTTCAGCTTATCTCAGACAGCATTGGTAAGTGGCAGAATGACATTGGCCCTAATCTTCCATGGGCAGAAGACCACTTCAAAGAACGTGTTTGTGGTGAGCCATTAAATCCGGGTGAGCAATGGAAACATTGGCCATGGGGTAACAGTGCAGATAAGTTCCGTGATGAGAATGGCCAATTTAACCACAACTACATGGAGCGATACTGGCCTAAGTATGCAGGAAAGACTGATAAAGGAGAATTGAAAGATACCATCTTTGATAAAGTTAAAAATGCTCTTTATGCCATACCAAAACCAAATAAAGGTATACGCCATGAATATGGAGACCTTGACGATGTAATCAATCTTCTTGCAGATGAGCCTAATACTCGTCAAGCATATCTTCCAATATTCTTTCCTGAGGATACTGGAGGAGGTGCTAAAGGTCGTGTACCATGTTCCCTTGGCTATCACTTCATCCACCGTAATGGTTATCTTCATATAGTGTACTATTTACGTTCCTGTGATATGTACCGGCATTTCAGAGATGATTGTTATATGACAGTAAGATTATTGCTTCATGTATTGGAACGCCTTAAAGCAACAAATAAAGCGCCCTGGGATAAAGTTCTTCCTGGTATATACACTATGCATATCACCAGCTTGCATTGTTTCCGTAATGACCTTGAATTACTTTCCTAAAGATTTCTATTTACAAACTTGAAAAAGTGGATTAGATTTTATTGTACCAACCACAAAAGGAGAAATACAATGGAAGCTATCCACCTCTTTTCTAAAATGTCAGCACCAGTAATTGGTAAACACCTTGGCAAAAAAGCTCATATAGTAAAATTGAACAATGGTACTACCCAACTGTGGTCTGATGATTCTATCGCACTGATTGGAGATAATACCATGCTTATAAATTTTAAGATAAAAGGACCAGGAAGTGGTTTTGAGACTATTGAAAGGGGATTTAACTCAGAGAGTGAAGCAAGTGAATACCTCAGAGAACTAATCTCATATAATGATATAAGTTTAAAATCAGATTGTGAGGGAAGACTAAGTAATGGATGGACAATATTCTCTGATGTACCACTAAGACCTTTACTGAAATCTAAACCCACCTCATTCCAACCAATACAAATAAGAAAAAAACTTGCTGAACAACCACAACAAAAGAAAATCACTGGCAAGATAATTAAACTTAAAGACCTCACTGATAATCCACGTAAAGCACGGGTAATCTTGAGGTCTTTAGTTAGGAAGAACCAGATTGCTAAGTCACCAAGGTGGGAATGGTCTTCTGAAGATAAAGACTTAGTTGTAATCAGAAAACATTTAGAAGGGAAGAAATAATGGGACTAATGGATGAGAAAAAAGAACAAGCACTCACTGGATGTGCATATAGTGGAAGAGCATATCACAACATGCCAGGAGCGGTTGGAACTCCTTTAATGACACAGTCTGAGATTTATAAAGCTCTTGATGAATTAACCCTAATGATTAACAATATTGAAAATCGAGTAGCTGAATTAAATGGTCGATTGGTTACTGTAATGAAGGCAGTACCAACTGTAGAGAATGTAATTAGTAAAGAAAAACCTTACTCTTCACCCATTGCTATAAGCCTTAGAGAACTATCAATTCAATCAGAAATAATCAATGAAAAATTAAATACAATGCTTAATTTATTGGCCCTGTAATTTTCAGAGAGTCAATAATACCTTTACCTTTGGCCGTCACACTGTATATCAAGTGATTGACGGTCTCTTTTTGGGAGACTAAGCCATATTTATGAAGGAGCTTAAGTCTACGCTTCCTGCTCTTTCCTAATATCCTTCCTCCCACAATAAAATCCTTCTTGCTAATCATATACTGACGGTCACCATGAGTAGCCTCATCAGGCGTAGCCATATACTGCAATGTGTAAATCATCTGTTCACTTAGGAAAGAGACCATTTCATAACCCCCTTGCTTTTAATTCTTTTAACTTCAAGTTTTTCAGCTGCCTTCTTCAAAGCCTTACGAGTAATACCCATTGCCTCAGCGTCCCGGAACAATAAATCTTGAGTTGTTGCCTGTTTACCAAGCGTATCCTTCAGCATATCCTCAGCTTGTTCCATTTCCTTGTTGGCATTGTCAATTTTATCTGGGCTGGCATTGATAATATCCTCAGCAGTGAAATCATTAAATCCTTCAAAGTCAAAAGGCCTCTTAGCATTGAAAGGATTTAAGCTGTATTCTATTGTCTGTCCTCTTGGTGCAAGGTTGCTCTTGATATGACAGATGCAGCGATGATTAGACTCTTCAGGATGAGGTCCTACCATCAAGGCAGAACGAGCAGCAGCAGTAATATCAATCGAACCCATACCACGATAAATTGATTTATCCTTACCTGATTTTGTTAAGTGTCGAACTGCTATGATAGCACATCTATTTCTCTCAGCTATCTGTGCCAGTCCTGCCATAATCTCGCGTGTTTCATTCGCCCTGAATATATCAATACCAGAGCCCATGTATGCAACGATTGGGTCGATGATAACAAGAGAAGGCTTTATGTTTTCTATCTGTTGCTCAACCTCAGCGAATCCATCTTCATCAAGACACACTGGACGATTATAAGCATATATGTTCCTGACCTTTGCATCAAGCCGGTTAAGCCTTGGGCGTATCGTATCACCAAGACCATCTTCTGCTGACATTATAAGCACTCTGCCTTTATCAAATTTAATTCCTTTATATATGCTTGAGCCATTAGATATCCAGGAAGCCAGTGCCATAGTAAACCATGATTTACCAAGTCCTGGGTCACCTTCAAAGAGAGTTACTTTACCAATAGGGATGTAAGGATACCACAGCCATTCTACTTCTTCTTCTTCAATGTCTGACATTCTGACCACAATATCATCAGAAGTTTTATCATCATCGAGTGATAGGACCTTGGTAGATTCCACCTTTTCAATTTCTCTCATCAGCTGAGTGTCTTCATCATGTCTGCCTGCGAATTTATTCCAGACAGAACCTTTTAGAAGATTGAACCGAACCGTAGCATTTATTCCTTGTTCTGCCAGAGCATTATTTATCTTCCAAATAACTTCAGAACGTTTTCCTTCAGTTGCTCTCTTAGCAGTCAATAAGGTCAATGTGGAGGGCTTAATCTGTTTTTTAAATTGTTTGAGAATTTCTCTTGGGTCAAGGTTATCATATATATGTTCTGGTAATTTAGCCAGTTTGTATTCTGTCTTCTTAAACCACAATGTTCTTACTTGTTGAGGTGGACTATACTTATGATTGATAGTGCCAGGAAGTCTGAGTACTTGAGTTAAGTCCCATCCTCCTTTGTCAGCACCGACAGAATAAGACATAGCCTTGTTTCTGCGTTCAATAATATCAGCAGGGTAGAAATCATCAAGTATCCACAAAGAAGCATAACGTTGGTCTGAAGACTTCCATGCAATTTGTGGAACAAACTCACAATCTTTTGGTTTTACATCATCAAGGTCTGCCCATAAAAGTCTTGAGCCGATAACATAAGATTTTTTTCTCTGAGGATTCATAAAAGGAGTAGGACAAAAATATATATTAAATTGGTCCATAGGAAACTTTTCCTGAAACTTCTCAAAGTCATTTTCTTTGATAGGCCACTTGAAAAAGTAATCATCCCATTTTTTTGTTTTTATATTTAATGCTGCAAGGCAGAAGTAATTACCAGGCTTAGGTGATTGTAAAGACCAGACTTTTTTGATAAATTTGATATTCATATAATTCTCCTGTTTACAGATGATTATCTTCAATATATATTTCAAGCATAATCTAGTCAATAAGGAGAATGATAATGATTATTATTGAAGGACCTGATAATTCTGGTAAGAGTACACTTGCTAATGAGATTTCTAATTTCTTTGGTCTTCCTATATATAAGGCAGGAGGAGTTCCAAAAACTAAAGATGAAGCAATGTTAAGAGTAAAAGAGATGTTCAGAAACTCTGAGAAATATATCTTTGATAGAACACCACTTATCTCTGAGCCAATTTATTCAATGTTACGTGATAGAGGAAATATGTTTGAAGGTGAAGTTGACCTTTACCAGAAATTTGAAAACATGAATCCCATTATTATCTATTGCCGTCCTCCTGATAATGTCTTGCTTGACTTCTCTAAACATGAAGTAAAAGACTATGACTCTCCTGAGCATATCAAGGCAGTTGAGGCCAATGGCCTGAAGATTATTCAAGCCTATGATGATATAATGCTTGGACTATCTCCTATTGTATATGATTACACAAAAGACAATCTGTGGGACTTGTTCAGAATGATCTCAAAGAGAATTACTCATCGCACAAGAACCATTGATAACATGGTCAATAATGTTTCTGAATTCCAGTACACTATCCTTGGTAATGAATTTAAGGAAAGAACTGGCTTTTCAGAAAAGCTGATTGACCAGACACTGGTAAGGCTCGATGAAGAACTCGAAGAATTTGTGGATGCTGAGAAACTCTCAGACCAAGCAGATGCTCTGGTTGATTTAATCTACTTTGCATTAGGTGCATTGTACCAAGCAGGAGTTGATACTCAGAAGGTATGGAATGCTGTACACTATGCCAACATGACAAAGAAGAAAGGTATCACCAAGCGAGGCGATGATAATGACGCATCAAAGCCTTCAGGATGGATGCCGCCAGACCATACATGGTTGGATGTATGAGCACCCTCAGTAATTGGAATAAGTTCTGTATTTCTCTGGCTTTGGCTGATAGACAATTCAGTGTAGCAATAAGGAAGATAGTTCCTAATGCTTCTTTTACCACACAAATTGACGACAGCATAAAGCTAGAGAATATGAGATATTCTGAGAATGGTACCAAGATATCCATGCTGAAGAAATATTACTTCAATCAAGAATCCATTGACAAAGCTCTTGCTGCTCTTGAAAAAATAAAAAAACGAAAGAAGCAAAGCAGTGTAGCCTTCAGCACTATAGGACAAGAAAAGAAATTTACTCATCATCAGCACTGCATCCAATCCATTGTGGTAAGTTACTATCCAAAAGATAAATCCATTAGATATACGGTTTTCTATCGCTCATGTGAAGTTATAAAAATCTTCACTGGTGATATGGTTTTTCTACGAGAAGTTATCATGCCAATATTTGGAGAAGGTCCTGTAACTTTCATGTTTAGTAATGCAGCCATTAATTCAATGTATATACCTCTGTTATTCATTTACAAAAGAAAAACTTGGATGGAAGCTTTAAAAGTCTTGAGAGAATCAGACCCATCTTATTATAAGTGTATATACAGCTGGTGCAAAAGATACTTTAATGAAGATGCAATAAATTATAAGTCAGCTGAAAGGGTTCAAAGCTTTTTAAAGGAACATATAGACCGTGCTGGACGAGAAGAAATCCTCAGTAGTTTTAGGAAGAGCCTATCACTCTGATAAAGACAGTTCTGGCTATATAGTCATTATGAAGATTACTAAAACTCATATCACATACAGCCATCTGTTCGGATGGGAAGACTTAAGTAAAACAATACAATCAAGTAAGATAAATGAATTCTATAAATTATATTGGAATTATTCAGAGTCTACTGGTATAGGTTGCCCTATAATTCTTGCACGTTTTGACCATGAGCTTATGAGAAGGAGAAATAAGATATGAGAATATCCCGCCACCAGATGTTTCTTGAGATTGCCCAAGTGGTCAGTAAACGAAGCACCTGTTTCAGGGAAGCAGTTGGTGCCATCCTTGTAAAAAATAATAAAATCATTTCTATGGGATATAATGGAGCTCCTCATGGTGAACCACATTGTACTCATCATCCAGATGGAAAGTGTAGTGTGGCAATACACGCTGAGATAAATGCTATGCTGACCATTCCCCAAGGAATGAAAGGATTAGACTTATATTGTACACATCTTCCATGTGAGGATTGTATGAGGGCCATTATAAAATCAAAACGTATCAAGAGAGTCTTCTTCAATGTAATATATGGAGATGCCAAGATTGTGGACCAATACTTCTTTGCCAATGGAATTGAGTTGTACAGAGTACTAAACTCAGGAGTAATCACTACGCCAGATAGGGAGTCAATATGTCAGGTAGATTAGAAATCATAGAATCCCCAAGAGATTTTGATAGAGCTATAAAAGAAATTGAAAATTGTGGACCATGGATTTCTTTTGATAGTGAAACTTCAGGATTAAATCCTTTTGCTGAGGATGCTTATTTGGCATCTATAGGAATTGGTACACTCACAAAGGACTTCACATTTCCATTGAACCATTATCTGAGCCGACACTATAAGGATGGAATAACTCAATCAAAATGGATGAAGGGTATTGGCAAAGCAATAGCTGATAAGAAAAAAGCTGCCCACAATGGTAAGTTTGATACTCTTTTCATCAATCAGGTTTTTGGTCTCTGGTGGCATACTGACTTTGATACCATGCTGGCACACTATAATCTTGATGAAAATAGCCTGCATGGCCTGAAAGACTTAGCTATGAGATTCTTTGGTGATGATGGCTATGATATTCCTATGAAGGAAAAACAAGGTATTGAAGGAAGCTTAGAAAAGCATTGTGAGTATTTGGGATACGACGTCTATTATACCTTCAGACTAAGAAGAAAGCTCATGACCATGTTTGAGAAAGAACCTGATGCCTATAAGCTGTTTATGAATTTGACAATGCCTCTTTCTCATCTATACACTAAGGTAGAGACACGAGGGGTATATATTGACCCAACTAAATTGATTGAAGGTGAGAAGTATTGGAAAGAAATTGCAGATAGTACAGACAAAGAGCTACGGGGATATTTAAAAGGATTTTCAATCACTGATAAAAAAGGAAAACCTCAAGAGATAAACTTTGGCAGTCCTCAACAACTATGCAAGTTTTTGTATGACCACTTGAAACTACCAATCCTTGATAAAACACCATCAGGAAAGCCCTCCACATCTGAGAGTGTTCTTAAGAGAATGAGCCATCCAATTGGTAAGACAATCCTTGATAATCGGGAAGCCAATAAAAACCTTGGCACTTTTGTTAAGAGTTGGCAATCACGAAAAGACCACAATAATAGAATTCATCCAAGCTTTAAAATCCACGGCACTGTTACAGGCAGACCATCCTGTGTGGAACCAAATCTTCAACAAGTCCCAAGAGACTCACGCATACGTTCTATTATTTGTGCTCCCAAAGGATGGGAATTGATAGAGGCTGATTATTCTCAGGCAGAACTAAGAATTGCTGCCAACCTATCACGAGACCCACGATTACTTGAAGCATACAATACAGGCCTTGATGTTCATACCATCACTGTTCAAGAAATCTTTGGTATTATGAACCCAACCAAAGAAGAACGTAAAAAAGGAAAAGCCATCAACTTTGGCTTCCTCTATGGTATGTGGTGGAAGAAGTTTATGATATATGCTCGAGATAATTATGGAGTGACCTTTACTGAGAAAGAGTCTGAGAATATCAGGAAGAAGTTCTTTAAGACATATTCAGGTCTGCCAGATTGGCACTTAAGGCAAAAGAAAGTAGCAAATCGTCAAGGATATGTAATGAACATGATAGGGCGTAAAAGACGACTTCCAGACGCTATGATACCAGACCGAGGACAGTACGACCCAAAAAAATCAGAAGCAGAACGCCAGGCAATTAATTCGCCTGTACAATCACTGGCCTCAGATATAAATGTTCTATCAGCTATAGAAATTGACAGAAAGATAGATAATTCTTATTGTCAAGTAATTGGTACGGTACATGACTCTATCTTGGTACTTGTAAGAAAAGATAAATTAGATTATTGTGCAAAGAAGATAAAACATATAATGGAAAACTGTGAAGTATTACGAGATGTATTTAAATGTAAATTATCAGTTCCCATTGTTGCAGAAGTTTCTGTTGGCCCATGGAGCTTAGGTAAACCCTATGAGTAAGAAATCACAATATTATAATCCAAAAGCAGACATGAAACCTTGTATGAATTGTGGTAAGATTATGATTGGGATATACAGCTATGCTAATAGAAAATTTTGTCAATCATGCTCACCACAACCAATCCACCCTCTACACGCTGACAAATATCCAGCAGGAACAAAAATAAGGCAGGATGTAGAATGTTAAATAGAAAAGAATTACAGATAAGAGAATCACTTAGAAAAGTAAACCTTCAACAGATGCTTGATGGTTCTATGTGGTTATCTGAAAAACCTTTGGTGGGGATTATGGCAGACTCAGGGCATCAGACAGTACTTGGCAAGCCCGCTATACAGATAGCACAGCCTAATTCTCATCAAAACCATATCATGGAGAAATAAATGGAAATATCTCAGTCAAAAATAAAGACCTGGAGAACTTGTAGGAAGCAATACTTCTACAAGTATATTCTTAAGCTTGAAAAGAAGAGGAAGCCCTATGCTTTCCTTCGTGGCACCTTTGTCCATGAAATGCTGGAAGCAATATACAATCAGAAAAGCCCATGGCCAGTTTATGATAAACTGATTGAAGAAAATGAACGAGCTTTTAGAATTCATCCTGAAGAGTATGGCACAATGCCTGAGGATGTAAAGCTTTTGGTTAAAGGGTATAACAGATTTTATAAAGATGAAGACTTAAAGGTTCATAAGGTAGAGCATGAATTTAAAGTTCCACTTATAAAAGGGGTAGACCTGGTGGGCAAGATAGATATGATTGCAGCAAACCAGAAATTGAACTGGGTAGTAGAACATAAGTGCCATAACAAAATACCAGATAATTCACTTGTTCCATATAGCAATCTGCAATCTGCCCTATATGCCTGGGCCTGGAATACACAGAACCCAAAACTAAAAGCCGATGGCATCATGTGGAATTATCTTTGGGGAAAACCCATGGGCATACCACAGTTCCTTAAGAATGGCACTATGAGTAAGAAAGTTACTCAGAACATGACTTGGCCTTCATATAAGGCTCATTTAAAATTGAATAATCTGAAGCCTAATAACTATCTGGACATGAAAGAAAAGCTTTCTGAGAATATGTCCAACTTCTATCAAAGAAAATTTGTACCACTAAATGCCACATTGATAGACAATATTGTGAAGGATACTAAGTTCACTGCCAAAGAGATTTTAGAGAACTCAGAAAAAGACCAGACCAGAAATTTAGGCCATCACTGTGACTTCTGCCAATTCAAAGAATTATGCCAAGCACAGTTGAAAGGCTTAGATGATAACTTTATATTAAAATCAGATTTCAGAAAGAGGAAGAAAGATGAGCTACAAGACAATCCACAACAAGATTAAAGATATCTCAAATAAGCCTGATAAGATTAAGGCCATTTTGTATGGCAAGGCTGGTACAGGTAAAACTACTCTTGCAGGTACCTTTCCAAAGCCACTCCTTGTTGATATTAAGGAAGAAGGTCAAAAGGTACTTAAAGGAATCAAAGGCATCAAGACTATGTCTCCTGAAAACTGGGAAGAGTTGAATGACTTGTATTGGTATCTGAAAAAAGAAAAACATAACTTTGAAACAGTGATACTTGATACTGTGGGAAACGCACAACTCTTTGCAGTTGAAGCAGTGGTAGAAAAAAAGGGAAGTAAGACAAAAGGAAAGAAAGCTGGAGACTGGGGCACTATGACTCAACAGATGTGGGGAGAAGTTTCCTCCATGTGTAAAGAGTTATTCATAAACTTCAGAGACCTTCCTATGAATGTAGTGTTTATTGCACATGATAGAATCTTCAAGGCTAATGAAGAGGAAGATAGTGATGGTGATATTATACGCATAGCTCCTCATGTAGGACCAGCACTGTCTCCTTCTATAGCTTCCACACTTAATGCCTCAGCCAATTTAATTGGTGAGACTTTTATTGGTGAGACCATTAAAATAAAGAAAGATGAAAAGACCAAGAAAAAAACTGAAATAAGAAAAGTGAAATACTATTTACGGATAGGTCCAAATAGTTCATACATCACTAAGGTAAGAAAACCAAAACATATTGACTTACCTGAAATGATTGCTAACCCAGAATACAAAGACTTACTTGCACTGTTTGGGTAAACTGATAGCCCATTTAAATATCAGTATCAGCCAGCATATAGGAGAATTAAAATGGCTAAAAAAGACAAGAAGAAAAAATCCACATCAGTAACTATTGACTTTTCAGGTGTAACCACCTTTAAGAAAGTTCCTGAAGGATCTTATGTGGTATCTGTTCTATCTGTTAAATCGGGTGAAGCAGAAAGTGGTAAACCAAAACTGGATTGGGAATTTGAGATTGCCGAAGGTAAATTTAAAGGTTCCAAGCTATGGTACACCACAACATTGACTGAAAACAGTCTTTGGAAAACTCGTGAAATCCTTGAAGCTCTTGGTGTTGAAGTTGAGGATGGTGAAATGGATATTGACTTGACTTCTCTGGTTGGTGAAACCTGTGGTGTTACTGTTTACCATGAAACCTATGAAGGCTCAGTGAAGGCAAAGATTTCTGATTTCATGTCTGCTGAAGATACTGACTCTGATGAAAAAGAGGAAGAAGAAGATGAGGATGAAGAAGACGAAAAGCCTGCTAAGAAAACCTCTAAAAAAGGGAAGGAGGATGATGAAGATGAAGAAGACGACGAAGAAGAAACCGACGAAGAAGTGCTAGAAATGGATGAAGACGAATTAGAAGAATTCGTTGAAGATAAAGGCTTGGATGTAGACCTGGATGATTTCTCATCTATTAAGAAAAAACGCCAAGCTGTATTGGATGCCATGAAGAAGTCACCTAAGGATGATGAAGACGATGAAGAAGAGGATGATGCTGAATCCTACACAGTTGACCAAGTCATGGAAATGTCTCGTGAAGACCTTGAAGGACTGAATGACGACCTTGAGCTTGATATTGAAGGGCTGAGTGATATGAAGCTGAAACAAGCACGCAAAGCAGTGATTAAGGTCTTGAAGAAGGATGGACTGATTAAGTAACAAGTCTTTCCTTGATTGAGGAGATAGCCCTGGTGATGGTTTGAGTTTTCCATTGCTGGGGCTATTTTATTGGAGGTATTATGAAACAAAATGAAACAGGATTTCAGAGAAAGCTACGAGAAAGACTAGAAGAGGAAGTTGGAGGATTCTGGTGGAAGGTACATGGGGGAATGTTTCAGATGAGTGGCCTACCCGATATCTGTGGCTGTGTATGCGGCCTATATATTGCGATAGAAACTAAGTATGGTAAGAATGGATTATCTGAAGTACAGCACACAAGAATTAAACAAATAAATGAGGCTGGAGGATTAGCCTTTGGTTGTTGGGAAACCCAATTAGAATGGGCAATAAGGAAAGTAAAACGATATGTTGAAAAGCACGCTATACAAAGCCCAGAAGAAAGCCGTAAAATCATTCGCAAAGAAAAAAGAAATCGCATTATTCATGGAGCCAGGGACTGGGAAGACAATCACCGCTTTAGGACTGGTAGAACTGAAAGAAATAAAAAGAAGTAAGAAATTTCTTGTTCTTGTGGTTTGTCCAAAAAATATCATCAGTGGCTGGGATGATGAAATTGAAGTCCACACTGAAAATGTTGTATGCTACTCAAGCATCAAAAAAGTAGAACTACCTATCTCTAACACTACTTTTGTAGTAACCAATTATGAACAAATCAGAATAAATACAAAAGAGTTTCTTAAATATGATTGGGACTTCATTATACTTGATGAAAGTCATAGGATTAAAAACAGAAAAGCAAAAACCACAAAGGCTCTTTGGAAATTAAACCACATCAAATATAAAGCTATTCTATCTGGAACACCAATCACCAAGGATGAAATTGATTTATGGAGTCAATTCAAATTTCTCAAACCAAGCCTGTGGGGAAATAACTTTAATGACTTTGCTAAACAGGCTCTGACCAAAGTAGATTATGGTGACTACTTCATATTAAAGCCCAGCAAGAAGAGAATCAAAAAATTTATTGATAAAGCCTCTGCCATCACTGTTCAGGTGAAGCTTGAGGATATTGCAGAGATACCACCAATGTCTGAGATACCTGTAAAGCTCAATATGAGCAAGGAACAGGAAAAACATTATAAGGCCTTGTCTGAAGGATTTATGACTGAATATGAAGGTTATAGAGCCACACATGCCTTGAGTGTTACAGGTATGATACGACTGCAGCAACTTACTGGTGGTCACCTTGTCCTTGAGAATAATGATGTTGTAAGGCTCAGAGAACAGCCTAAGCTGATGTGGCTTATTGACAAGCTTGAAGACATTGGCAAAGAGAAAATGTTTATTGTATGTAAATACACCCTTGAGATTGAGATGATTGCTGCTGCCTTGAAAAAGCTCAAGTATAACTATGTCATTATGAAGGGGGGAATGAAGGAAAGCGAGATTAAAGCTGTAAGAAATAGCTTTAAATATGACAAAAAGGTCCAAATTTTGATTGGACAAGTTCAAGTCGTTAAGGAAGGAAATAACTTTCAAGATATGTGTAGATATGGTGTTTTCTACAGTAAATCATGGAGTTATGTGGACTATGAACAATGCAAGAGAAGATTGTATAGGAATGGTCAAAAAAGAAAAGTGTTATTTTATAGCTTAATTTTAAGAAATACTATTGACGAACATGGAGAAACTCTTATAAGATATAAATACATAAACGCTGAGAACGTTTTATTAAAATTATTAATCAAACAACAAAAGGAAAAAGTCATGGCAGATGTAAAAGCAAAAGTTGCAAAGAAAGAAACCACAACCAAGGTAAAGGCCGCTCCTGAAAAAGCAGCAAAGAAACTTCCTGGTGGTGAACGCCCTAAGTATGGTATTGACGCATTAATGAAGGAAATGAAATGTGATGCACGTATGGCACGCCTTAAACTTCGTGCTGCTTCAGTTACAAAAGATGGTAAATATTATGACTTCAAAAATGAAGCAGGCGTAAAAGCTATCGCAAAGAAATTGTCTAAAGATTAATCTTCGTGGTTGGAGGAAGGAAGGCAGCTATTAGTTTAGCTGCCTTTTTTCATAGATCTGGTTTAAGAATTCTTTGCAGGTATTTCTTTCAATCCTGTACCGTTCGGCTTCTGCAGAGTATTTGTAGAACCATTCAACTTCAAATCCATTTTCTGGACCATATTGTTTCCTGGGTCCTTGTTCAGTAGGAAACCTGGACGAGCTGGTAAGGGTGAAGTTTCTATCTTTGGACATTGTGAGCAAGCGCTCAAGCTCAGTATCAAGAGAAGAGATATTATTTTCATAATCAGTACCTATCCTTTCAGTGATGGTGTTGTTTTCCATAAATTTTACTATGATTGAATTTTTAGCCACCAGGTCGTCGCTGAGTGATTTATTGTCTTTTCTTAGGTGGTCTATATACCAGCCGCTTAAAATCAACAAGACCAAGCTGCAGCACCCAAATATGAGCAGTATTTTATTCATCATGTTCTTACTCCTTGCATACAGAGGTTATACATACGCTGCCGACGGTCCCAAATACCATAACAGCCATTCTCTTTCTTTGAGCAATCCTTGCTCTTTACATATTTATACTTGAGGATTGAACCACATGAATTGGCAAGGTCACCATGATTAAGGTATTTTATCATGCTGGACTTACCCATGGCTGATAGGCCAATGTTATAAGACATATCAGTAAAGGCTGCATGAGCTTGAGGAGTGATAATCTTCTCACCAGTTTCATTATATAGGCTTGAAGTCTGTAAGCTATAATAGCCATATCTCAAATTAAATAATTCCACACATTCTTCTGTGGTGAACTTGTCCTTATAGCCTGCTTCTGTTTCTCCAACGCACCAGGTCTTAATTCCTGCACCATCATAATAAGGACGTAGAGACATTCCTTCATTATTCAAGGTTAAAGGGGCCCCAATAATGGAGCCCGCAATAATCAAAGCAGAAATATTTTTTGTTTTGCTCATGTCTAATTACTCAAAGAAATAACTTTGCCGACAACAGCACCAAGAGTTCCGAACACAAAGCCAACAAAGGCCAAGATGCCCATGCCCTTATTTTTAATAGTCTCATGGTCCTGAACTGTTTTTTCAAGATAGTCAAGTCGTTTATTTGCATTCTGGATATTTATCCTCTGCTCAACTGTTATCTCTTTAATGTTTTCCATCTTTATATCAATGGCTTCTGTTTTATTTACAATGTGGGTTATTGCAGACTGTATACTTCCTAATTTCTCTGAGAGTTCGTCAATATTATTCATTTATATTCCTTATTCACTTTTATACTCTGTTACAACGACAATACCAGCAGCTCCTGCCTGTGCTGTTCCCCCATAAGCACCACCACCACCGCCTCCATAATTTGAGCCAGTTTCAGCAATTCCTGATGTTCCCCCACCAAATCTACCAGCGCCATCGCCACCACCACCACCTCCACTTGTAGAAGCTGTAAAACCACCACCACCCTTAGTATTTACATTACCACCACTTCCAACGCCACCGATACCCTTGGCACTATTTAAAGAGGTTGATGCCACTCCTGCCGAACCCCCTGTTGCAGAACAATGCGAACCAAAAGAAGAAGTTCCCCCAGCATTTCCGGCAGCACCTGAGGCTCCAACTGTTATAGTTTCAGTAGCTCCTAATGATGCCCCAGCAATAATCTTTGTGGAAGCACCACCACCCCCACCACCTGAGCCATAGGTTGAACCACTACCATTAACACCACCACCACCTCCAGCAGTAAGTTCAACTTCTGCATATAAAAGATTAGCTGGTTTTGTCCATGTTCCTGAAGAGGTAAACACTTGTCTAGTTATTACTACCCCACCACCTCCAGCAGGGAGATTGTCCTCAGGAACTAACCCATCAGGTCCTAGTCGACATAGCTGATTATTACCATTGGATGTATTCAGTTGAACCTCAACTTGGTCCATAGCCCCTTGAAGCTCATCTTCAGTAATAATGGCATTTCCTGTATTAACATAGGAGATGCTTGAGGCAATTCCACCAGGTCCTGTTGGTCCTGTTGGTCCTTGTGTACCACTTACCATGATAACCCAATCATTCAGAGTACCAGAACCCCCTATATTGGTTACATCCACAGTCAGGCCTGTACCAGAATAGGCAGTTACCTGACCGTGCATATAATTGTCAGGATTGGAAGCGGATACAATCAATACAAAATTTCCCACATTAAATTGTTTATCTGCCTGTGTGGTAAATGACTTAGAGGCTTCAGCAATAGTGTTACTTGTTGTTGAGGAACCTATCAAAGATAAAGCAGCTGATTCTGCAGCATCCTTAAAATCTTCAGCTTCATTTCTAAATCCTTCAGCTTCATTACGATAAGCCAAAGCATTGGCCTCAGAAGTTGCTGCATCATTTACCAGGTCACCCAATGCACCAAACAGATATGAGGGTGAATATACCAAGATATTGGCCGAACCAACTGGTACTTTAAATCCCATGGTTAAGTTTACACCACTTACAGTGTAATCAGTTGGTGGAATAATGCTCAACTTTTGATTTTCTAAGCTCTGTACCACCACATCATCAACTGTACCAGAGAATCCACCAGAGCCAACAAATTCTATTAATTGAGTGACACCAGCAATAATGGTCTCAGTGTAGGTACCAGAAGCAGTCCTTGCTGTTCCTGATGTTCCTCCAAGCTTAGGAGTAACAGTACCAGCCGTGCGAGTGATGGTATAGGTAACATTATGAGCCTCACCATTTTCAAAATGAGAAGCTGAAGTCTGACTTAGGGAAGCATTGGAAGTAGTAGCTGTTGCTACACCAGAACCAATTGCCCAGCCAGTTCCTTTTGTCCAATTAGTGTCTGTGGCAAAGTCACCATTGGTTACATGATTGAAAAAAGGCTTGTCTGCAAAAACCATCAATGCTCTTTCATCAGTACCCATACTCTGACTTAAAATGAAGGCTGTGGTTATACCATCACCAGAAAATGATTGAAAGAAAGGTGAGTTAGTTGTACCTGCGATTTTTACTTCATCATAGGACCACACAGCACCACTGTTAGCATCTGCTGCAGCTTGGTTTGGGTATAGAGCAACTTTATAGTTTTCCTGAATATGAGGGATGATAACAGCACCGCCACTCACAGGATAACCAGCAGCATTAAGAGCAAAGCTGGATGCAGTTGTAAGGCCATCAGAACCCGTAGCCATAGGAATTGGTGTACTTGTTCCTTCTCGATAGCACTTCATCACTGCACCAGAGTAAGGTATGCCAGTGGTGTTTTCAAATTGTGGCGGCAAGAATGCCATGGGGTACCAAGTCATTTTATTTCTCCTTATTTGGTGATTTATTTAATTTAATCACTTTTGAAGTGGATGAAGGCTTCTTATCACTAGGAAACATTTTACTAAAGTGATTATATGTGGCCTTCACACTATTAATATTTCCCTGTAATTCAACTAAGTCAGCTTGGTCCATTTTAGGGCCTTTGATTCTTTTAATCCCTTCAAGTCTGTCTATTTCACTTTTCATTTCTTCAAGAGAATCAAATTTTCTAACATCTAATCCAAAGCTTCCTTTTTGTGGTCCTATGTTTTTGCCCTTGGGTTTAGACTCAGGTAGAGCAACTACTTTTGCTTCTTGAACAGTTGGCTTCTTATCCATGAGCTTCTGAGCAATACTTATCTGCTTATCACTCATAGGCAATGGCCCCATTTTGTTAGGTGGAGCCAATAATAGTTGACCAATGTCTTTTTTAGGTGGAACTTCCTTCATTTTGTTCAAAGCATTTCTAGCAATAGATTGCTGTACTTTACCACCTGCACGAGCAGCAAAGGCATCATCCACACCTCTGGCAGCCATACCAGCAAGCTGTGAAGTAGCCGCACCAACCATATTGCCAGTTCCCCCCATAAATACAGCCATTAAGCGACTTTGTATTGGCTGAAGCATTTTCATTGTGGTACTTTGGCTACCTGCTTTCTTTAGCAAGTCCTTGGCTTCCTGAGGCCATCCTTTAGTGCGCTTCTTATCAAGATAAAGATTAGCATATCCTCGACGAAGAGCAGCAGAGGGATTCTGCGACATGCCAGCACGTTCAGCAATACTTTCCAAATCATGCATAGCATTCTTAGCAGACCACAAATTACGAGCATTGATAAGAGCAGTGTTACCTGGAGCATCAGGAACTTCATCCACAATATCACGAAGCTTTCTCTGAAGAGTGCCAAGCTGCCTACCCGTGTTATCAGGGAGACCTGTGGTCTTATCAGTATAGTGCTTATTAATTTTCTGTGTTAAACCTCTATCAAGGCGATTAATATCATCAAGGCTTAAATTTGAGCCTTTGATGCCTTCAAACTCCTTAAGATGATTTAGAAATTCCTTGTCCTCACTGGTTAGAACCTTACCAGCAATAGCTCTTGGCTTAAATTGATTTAATTCATCAGAAAAGCGATTGGCTACTTGGTCAGGTTTAAATGAGCCACCAATGGTTTCGGCCATCTTATACTGTTCAGAAGATAGGGCCTTAAGTTCTTCTGAAGTTATCTTGGCTTCAGCTTTAGGAACCATAGAGCTTATTTTCTTACCAGTTGCTTCAAAGGCTTTAGGTGCAGCTCTACCAATTGAACTAATACCAACCCCTGTACCTGCAAGATTGAGAGCATTGCCAGCAGCCTCAAGGTTACGTGTAAGGCGAGGATGCTCAGCAGACTCAGCTATAAGTTTCTCACCAATGGTGCTATCACCCACAGGAATATCTGAAACATACTTAACAGCTGGAGATATCACCTTATCACCAATAAGACCAAGAACATCACCAACCACAGGTGTGGCCATTACAGTTCTGCCAACTGCATCTGTTGCTTTAGCAGCATTCTGCAAGGCTCCTTGAGTTATAGTCTCAGTAAGTGACTGCTGGCCAGCATTATAGGCATCAGCAGACTCTTGCATCTTATTGCTTCGTGATTTCCAATCAGACTTAATTTGGTCAATCAGGCCAGGCTCTATAGCCTTAGCCCGACTTTTCCAACTATCTTGTACTGGAGTAGCTCGTGTTCTCCAATCACTCATTTTAATACCTTTCTTATTTTACTGGATTAAATCCTTCAGCTTGTGCAGCGGGTAAATCTGTGGAGTCAATCTCATAAGTTTCTGAACCATTGGTAACTTTAATAAGTTGACCTTTTGGAAGGTTACTGGTCATAGCTGGAGCATTTACGCTGCTTGTACCATATAGGCTTTCCAAAGTTTGAAGAGCTTGAATGTTTGACTGAATGTCTTTTGTTGGGTCTGTAGCTTGACGCAGATAAAACTGAAGTTCAGCATTACTATCCATAGCTTTTGCAGACATACCAGTAGCCTGGCGAATAGCACTGATAAGCACAGGAATCTTATTATTAATGCTGTTTCTGATAGACTGTTCTTCAGTACCAACTGCATTGGATAATGTTTGACCAATAGCCGATGAACCAATGCGAGAAGCAATATTTGAGCCTGCTCCTTTATTGGTGTTAATGATGGCACCTTTCTGGTCAAGTTGCTGGTAGTCTTGATATACTTGATTAAGCACATCAGTAACTTGACTCTTACCAGTTTTAGATTTATCCACATCAGAGATGGTACCTGCACCAATGCGACGAGCAATCTCTTGCTCAGTGATAAATCCGGGCATCTGTTCAGGTTTTGGTGTGACTTCATAACTTGTAACTGGCTGACCTGTTGGGTCTACAATAGTCTGAGAGCCTCCTTGATTCACCAATTGATTAGCCCGTTTCATTTTAAGATATTCTCTCCTCTGGTCTTCAGGCATTTGGTTATATATCTGCCATTCTTGAATGTTGGCAGGCATATCATTTCTACTTAAGATGCCATATACTTGACCAGCAGCCATAAGGCCATTTACACTATTGGATAGCTCCTCAATATTACCAGTACGCAACATCTCAAGGGCAGCGTCAGTTTCCTGAGTATCAACCTCCTGACCAGATGCCATACGATTTTGAAGAGCAGACTTACGTTGTAGTAAGAAGTTATGAGCTCCTTCCACATCTCCTTGGTCAAGAAAGGTCTTAAGCTGAGCAGCACCAGCAACTGTACTTGTCAGTCGTGACTTTTCTCGCTCATTCATATTACTGTAATGAGCTTGAAGTATCTGCTCAGACTGTAAGGCATTATTCATCTCATCAGACTGGGCTTGTCTCACAGGGGTAGCAGTATCCAGTCCTTGTGAGTTCATTAGAATATTGGCGTCCATGTTTTTCTCCTTAAATGTTTATAGCCGTTGGACTGTATGTAGGAACTTTATTCTTGTTAAGATTTTGCATAGCCAAGAGGGTATTAATTTGGTTTTGATAGCCTCCAGTTAATGCATTATCTGCCCCAATGGTACCAGCTGACTGTGCTGCTCCTGCTGTTGTATTAAGTCCTGCAGTATTTGTAGCAGCACCATACCCTGTGGACACTTGAGAACCAAGCTGATTTAATCGGTCGTTTACCAAACCATTACCAAGTCCAAGTAATTGAGTCTGTAATTCATTTTGAGTACCACCTGAAGCAACTTTACCTTTAGCTGCCTGATTGGCTAACAGACGTCTTTCAGCATCATCCGCAAGAGTATTATACAGGGTATTGTTCTTGATATATGACGTTGGGTCAGCATTGATAGTATTCATTTCTTTCAGAGCATTCTGTCCCAACTCTGTGTAAGGAGCTAAGTTTGCTTTGCCAGCCTCAATACCAGCAATCTGCTCTTTGGTAGCATCTTCAATAGCCCCCACACTTCCTAAGGTCACTGCCTGGTTACCCATTGCCAAGAGCTGTTGTCCAACACTGTCTTTGGTTGCACTTCCAGCAACTGCTGCACCAGCTCCTTGAGTTACTGTATTGGCTAATGCTTGAGTACCCCCACCAGTTACTGCTCCCATGATACCAGAACCACTTGTTACTGGCCCACTTACACCAGCAGGCAATGTATGAGCAGCAGTTCCTACAATCTTATCACCAAGACCTGCAGTCATATATCCTGTGGCAGCTCCTAAGGCAGCTCCTTTAAGGCCTCCACCATTAACTGCGCCAGCGATAGCCCCACCAGTAGCTCCTGCCCATCCTGCAGACATTAAACCAAATCCTGCTGGCCCAAGGGCAAAGCCCAAGGCAATAGGTAAAGCAATCTTAGCAATAGTTTTAACGGTCTTGCTCATTTCAATTTCTCCTTATTATATTGGTAAAGATGTATTTCTTCAATTGTGGGTAGGTCTTTTATAAAACCTATCTTTCGTAATACCTTCTTCTTAACAAAATGCTCAAAGAAAGCAATTTCGGGTTTTTGGATTATCAGAAGAACCTGTTTTTCTTTTGCCAGTTCTTTCATAGCCCATAAAAAATTCTTCATTCTGTTAGCTGATGTAGTCCATGGGAACCAAGTAACATGAGGTTCTGCCATATATTCAGTACCAGCCACATCAACCACACAAGCAGGACCATATCCATACTTGGTATCACCATAGCCTATATACCTATCAGCTCCTGCTAAAGGTTTTATATCACATCCTTCTAAGGCAGCAGCTGATAATAATGGAAAGTCTGCTTCAGTTATTTTCTCAAGTTTATGCACCGACAATATAAGTACTTATTGTACTCTCCCAAGTAACATTATTGCCTGCAGCACCCATAACCACAGGAACTACATTACTACCAGATAATTGTAAGCCAACATTCCATCCCACTTGGTCTTCACCAGAAGTAATGCTTATAGTTCCAACTATTCCAATAGTCCCATTTACATTTTTATAACAGCCAAGCATTGAGTACCAGGCACTATCACCATCAGCACCAGCAGTGCCCCCAGTTCTCCTTGCAACTATCTTGGCATCAACCAACAAGGTTCTACCAGCAGGTATACTAATCTGAGAAACTGCAGTGACTGCTGCATCTGTGGTTAAGGTCTTCACATTAAACCGTATACCATATAAAGCAGTCCATATCTGATAGACCACATTAATGAGGCCTGAGAAGAATGTGGCAACTTGTTTATCTCTTGTAAAGGCATCAGGTATCTGAAGAGGTGGTGGATTAAGTGTAATTGCCATTATGCACATACCTCCAAGTAAGCTACTGCACTATAGATTGACCAATAAATTGGATCACTCACTTGTAATTTGATTACACACTCATTATACTTACCTAAAGCCATGGTGGCAACTTTTCTTCTTTGACCAAGTCCTCCACATTTAAGCTGACGTTCAGTGCCAAAGGTTTTACCACCATCTTTTGAGATAGAAATCATAAGTCTTGGGTCAGAACCTTGACCTTCTATCAGACCATTACCACTTTCAAGAATGACTTCAATACTGCTTATCTCAAAGTCCAATCCTGCAGCATTAAATAATCCTCCATGAATAGGAGCAGACTGACGAGTTCTTATAATTGCTTCACCATCATCAGTATAGGTGTTTGGGTCAAGCTCAAATAGTTTACTTGAGTTATAGTCACCAACTAAATGTTTACCAAACACAGTTATATAGCTGTTAGTCTTAGTTCTTCCTTCAGAACCAGAACCCCATTGGAACCATTCTCCACCTTCCGGATATACCCAAGTAATATTCTGAACTGGGAAAGTGATGGCATAGAATCTTTTTCCTTGGACATTCATACATAGACCAAAGGCATCTGACACTGTAGCATATTCAGAAAACTGTCTGGCCATTACATCAGTGCTTATGATGGTATCTACCGAAGATGAGCCACCTGTCAAGGTATGTATATGATAGTCTGTTCCAAGGAAGAAAGTATAATCTGAGTTATCAGCAAGAGAATGGATAGCCAATATTCCCACATTGGTAGTTGAGCCTTGTACTCGGTCGAATGGTGGGTTGCCTTGTCCAGAGTTCCACCAGTTCTCAATTGTCTTTTCACCAAAGAGATATAGTGTTTCATTATAACCATAAGGACAAACTAAATTATCTGATTGGTTTTCTGCAGAGGCCTTATTCAAGCCATTAATAACACCGGGCTTACCAACATCAGAAACTACAAATCCTTGTCCTTCACCATCATCATAGATAGCCTGGTTGTTAATCACAGCACTTCCACGAGGAGAACCAAGATTTACGTCAGTTACTCGAGTCATGGTGCTATCTTCAGAGTTATAAAGATATAGCTGACCACTACCATTTAAAATCATAATGACTTTATTCAAGGCTCTGAGTGTACACCTATTAGAACCTGGTATATCTCCAAGAACAGTGTGGTTTCCCATAGAGTCAAATTTGTATAGCTTGGTACCTACAACTCGATAAGGAACTCCTTGATTTTCCAACATACCTCGGCAGGCACCAGTAAGCACAGGATTAATCCATTCTTTCAATCCAAAGAAAGTCTGAAGGATATAAGTGCTTTTAGACTTTGGTGTCTGTATTTGTTGAGGCCAAAAGTTTCTGGTAATCTGGTTTGATAATGGTCTTGATTTATGTTGAAAATCACCACCAGTAAAGTTAATAGGTATAAGCATGATTAAAAATCCACTGCTTGGTTATCTGAGGCATAAGAAGAAACTATTGCATGAGCTAAGTCAGCCAGTGCTGTAGCACCATTAGGGCCTGCATCAGTTTTTATGCGTTGATAACGGGTTTCTGAAACACCATAGGCATTTAATAACTTCTCTTCCATCAATAAACAAAGATAAGGAACTACAGCATCTGGAATGTCTCCATCAATTACCCAGACTGCCAATCCCTTACTCTTAAGAAATTGATAGGTCTCATTATAAGTTTGGTCAATTCGGTTTTGGTCCTGAGACTCTAGGTCCTGACCGATAGGAACGAGTGAGAGGTCTTCTCCCACCCGTTGCCGTACCTGAGCCATAGTGGCCATATTTATTTTTCGCCTTTAAAAGCTTTTTGATAATGTTCATTAAGCTTGCGGTCTACACCTCGTTGAGCATCAGCCTTTTGATTGGCTGCTTCATCCATCTCATGTAAAACTTCAGCCTTTACACTGCCTTTTACAAAACAAGGATTGCTCTCAATTTTTTTAATCAAGGAGGCATCAGAAACTACAGTGGCTTTACCACGAATAAATTCTTGTTTACCCATAAACTTGATTTTGTTTGGAGAGGATTCACCACCACCCACATAAGTGTAAGTTTCACCTTCTACCTCTTCAGAGTCCTCAGTTTCATCTTCATCATCAAGTTCTTCATCTTCATCATCGACTTGGGATTCTTCAACTTGACTGCGATTACGATTTTTACGTGACATTATTTTCTCCATTATTAAATTGGTTAAATAGGGGACGGGCTATATCTCAAGTCCATCCCCATTGGTAGGGAAGTATTAATCAAAAGAGAAAATCACTTCCAGGGTTACATCTCCTGTGACATTGGTATTCGCATCCACAAAAGAAGCATAGATATCAAGCGAACACAATGGGTCAGCTGTTAAGCCAAGCAATTCCCAAAGCATTTTACCATAATTAGCATGGTCCTTAATCAATGCAGCAGAGCCAGCAGCAGTGGCTACATCAAGACCATCATTTAAAGCGGCCGGGACAGCAGTGATTGCATTCGCTGTATCGTCTACAGGTGCAATACCTAAATCCAGTGTTGGTGAACCCGAACTGGCCAAATCATCCCAAAAAACTTTGGACAATCCAGAAATGCGGGCATTAGATGGCAAGCGTACCAATTTCATAGTGTCATTAGCCGTACGAGCAGTAACAGACTTGGTTGCAACAAGACTCTTGATATTGCAACTTTCACCCATTCCAGGTACAGCATCATAAGCAGCACGACGTACGTTAGCCTTTAGTTTATAGGAAACGTCAGACATTAAGTTTCTCCTTATTAATGATTAAAAGAAATAGCCCAACCACATAATTTAATGATTGGGCTACTTAAGTTTAGGCGTCAGCCGTAGCAGAGTGGAAATGGGTCAACATACCATGCTGCTTGCCATTATAGAAGATCTTCTTAATGTCGTGCTTAGCGCCAATTGCGATACCAGCAAGGTGGCCATAGTCATCTTCATTACGACGATTGAATGCGGCATTCTTGGCACGTCCAAAGCAGACAGCCTGAGCACCAGTCAGGAAGCCTACACCAACACGAGATGTACTTGCACCAGAGTTAAGCAAGCTGTCTCCTGTAGCGTTAGCACCCCAGACACCATCCCAGAGACCACCACCAGAAGTATTGTCAATAAATTTGTCCAAATCAGGGACTTCTTTAATGATAACACCATCCCAGTACAAGTCACCACCAGCGAAGATTGGATTGGTCTTCAGACGTGGCATAGCATCTTTCAATGCTCCCTGCATTGTGGCATTGTCTTTCAGGTCACGGAAGCCATACATACCAACCCAGTAAACAAAGGTAGGCTGGTCGTCGTCAACCATAACAGGACGAATAAGAGGAGAAGCCTGCATAGCCATGCGTTTAACAAGGCTGATAGATGCTGGCGTCAATTTGTCATTCGTTGTGTCAATGGTACCAAGCGACGTTGTATGGTCACCAGAGGTCAAGTTTGCTTTGCTGTTGCCGTACAGAATACGGTCAGAGTTAGCAGCCTGCCAGGTGTCCATGTTAGCAGCAGATGCAGCAGAAGAGCCTTTTGCACCAGAAGCTTCTGTACCACCATAGTTGTAGTATGTACCACCAGCCATGATTGCACCAAAGGCTTGGATAATTTGGTCACGTTTAACTTCCATCATCCAGTTCATCAAGGAAGGACGTGCTTCCTGGAACAAATCGAATTCGGATTTTTCACGTTCCTCATTATCAATCAGCACACCATTACGAAGGTGTGTAGGTTCGAAGGTAAAGTCATAGTTCGACAATGCTTCTTCAGAACCAACCAATTGCGTGCTGCCACGAACACCAGTACCAGACAATTTTCCAATCAGAGCAATGCTCTTTTTGCGAATGTTCTGGTTTGTCTGGATAATGTCATTTTCTGTAGGCCCAATGTATGGACCAAAACGACCTTTCCGAACATAGGTGGTATTTACTTTTTTCTGGAAGTCAGTTACCTTATTCCCAGCCGAAATTGTACTTGCAGTCATTTCTTATTCCTTTCAGATTTGGTTATCAGCCAACACTGTAGTGTCCATCAAATAATCCATCATCATCACTATCAGACTTCTTATTAGAAGGGCCCACAGATGTAGCCTTGCGATTTAGATTGGGCACAAGGGCTTTATCTGATAACTTTTCTGCTACACCTTGAGAAGCTTTCCATTTCAGAAACTCTTTATATTCATCAGAGCTCTTATGACTTCTGAGTTCTCGTATGCTCATGTCTTCTTTTGCAAGGTCATAAGCAAACTTAGCAGGCAAAGCATGGTTAGCCACAATTTGATTTAGGTTCTCATTATCCTTTGCCATTTCTATGAAGTGTTTGATTTTTTCTTCATAGTCAGGAAAGGTAGAACGCATAATCTCTTTTGAGGTTTCAATCCGAACATGACGTTCATATCCATCAGGGTCCTGTGATTTATCAGGAACTGGGGAAGACTCATATTGGGATAGCTTTGCTCGTGCAGCATCAAGTTCTTCAGATATACCCCTAACTGCCGCTTTTAAACGACTTTCAGGGACCATCTTTTCTTCATTATCAGATTTATCCTCAACAGGAGGTTCTTCTGAGGCAGCAGGCGGCACTTCCTCAACTTCTTTATCGCCCTTTTCTTCCACATCATCTTCATCGGATTTTGCAGCTTTATCAAAAACGTCCTGTGTATCATCATCTTCAAAGTTAGGCATAGTCAGTCTCCTTACGCCCGATTGTAAGCGGCGGCCTTTGTTTAACGCCCGATGCTCGGCGGCAGCTTGAGCTATATGCTCATAGAGTTATGAGGCGGCCATAACAGTTACGCCCTAGATTGGGTAATGGCTTACTTCACTTGAAAAACCATAAGCACCCTTTTTCCAATAACAGTAGGTATTATTCACTCGAGGTGCAATATTATCCACTGTTAATGTTAACTCATCATCCATGTAAACCTTAAAGGTTCCGGGAGTATATTTGGCAGATAACTTAATCTTATCACCAAACTTAATTCCTTCTCTTACTGTTATTGCTACAGTGTCAGAGTTATCTTCCTTCTTATCAACAAAAAGCCTTAAGTTCATTTTGTCTCCAGAAGCAAGCATCATCTTGGCCATGTAGAGTGTTTCAATATTGCCATGTAATTGGTGAACTATCACAAGATTATCTGTACCATCCACACTGAAGACTACATCATTCTCCATGGTATCCATGTAACTGTAATCAGTCAAGTGTCTCAGTTCACTTCTTACTGTAGTTGAGTTAGGACTTGTTGCTCCAGATGCTGGTGTCTTGTATTTAATGATGCCACTTGGTAGAACCGTGAAGTATTCATTATCTACAAACCAAATATCTGGTGGATAATGAGAAACCATAGAGCCAGATAATCCACCTTCAGCATTTATTGGAAGTCCTATATTATATTCATTCAACCATTGAGCCTTGGCATATCGAGAATCTTCAATAGGAAAGTTTACTTGGTATTTACCACCAATTAATTGTGGAGTGTCCCAAGTCAATGTCTGGAACCCATTATCATCAATCAGTGTATTACCACTAATTCTCTTTCCTTTTCTATTCCAATTATAGGCAGCAATTCTATTTATTCTCTCTACTGCCAAATTGGCTTGGTCAAGTGTTGCGAATTCTAAGGGCATCTTAGACACCATATTTTGCCAACAGATAAGGCTCCACAATAGTTGAGACTTCAGTGTCAGTCAAAGCTCGTTTGAAGATATAGGCAGCCTTCATCCAACCTTTGAAGTAGTCAGTTCGTGACGCCTCAGTAGCATGATAGTATGAACCAATAGATAATCTTGGGTCTATAGCAGTAAAGTTGGAGTTAGTGTCTAACCCTGTAGCAGAAAGCTTAGCTATGTCTCTTTGTTTAATGGTAATACTACCTGTGGCCTTTGATGCAGTGGCTATAGCATAAGTAAAAGCACCATTGGCTTTATTTTCAGTGCTATTTGGTGAGTTGGCAATGGTCTCAGCATTTAATCGGCAGGAAGACCTCATAGCATTGGTAGATGTTGAACGATAACCAATAGCAAATTGCAAGGTATTGCTGGCCTTAGCATAAAATATTGGATACTGAGTTGCTACCTTATCTTCTCTGGCATGAATTATGATGATTGTACCACCACTTGCACCATCAAGAAGTCTTGAAGGATTAAGTGCATCCATATAATCATCCGAGCCATCAAAGTAAGCACATCTGCTGCCAAGATAATCAACTCCTATTGGTTGACGTGAGCCAGTGGTCTGAGCCAAATTACAACCTTGTATTGGTTCAATCAATCCACTGATAGCTCCTATTGCTACCTTGGAGAAATCATAGAAAGCTGCGATATTAGGTAGCTGAAGTAATGGGTCACCTCCTCCACCTCTTCCAAGCTTTAATCTCAAGCGACTTCCCATGATTAAGCATCCGCAGCAGTATCAATGTAAGTACCTGCCCCCACAATGTGGTCAACGAAGTCATTCGCAGGCAGCCATAAGTTACCAGCAGTATTAGCGACTGCATCTGCTGAGCTTCCTCCAAACTTGTACCAGAAGCCTGTTCCTTTAGAACGAATGCGTACATATTTGGTCATAGCATTGAGAGCAGCAGACAACACAGCGATATTCTTTACCTGAGTAGTGATAGGTATAGAAGGAACCTGGATACGCTGGTCGAAAGCTTGGTATTCTTCAATAATAACTTCATTAGCCATTTCTTATCTCCTTAGATTGTTATACTTCCTTTATAAGGTATCATAGTCTGAGACTCCATAATCTTGTTTTCAAGATTTATTTGTTTAGCCTCTTCAAGTTTCTTAGCAGTCTCAGCCTTTCCTTTATCTGCCTGGCTCATCATAAACATAGAGTTGGCATCAGGTCCTGATTGAGCAGCAGCTTCAGCTTGTTCCTTACGACGTTGTGTCAATTTCTCAATCAACTGTTCTTTGCCATGGACATTAGATATCTCAAGCAAGTCAAGAATATCAAAGTTGCTCTGAGCACCAAACTGAAGGATAGCAGTCAGCTGTTCGTCTGAGGTATTCAAGAAGTCATAGGATTCATTCAGTATCAAATCCATGTCAAGTTCTGCAGGTCTGTTCTGTACTTCAATCACTTGCTCAAGACCTTGTGGATTCTGTTGCTCAAGCATAATCATCTGAGCTGAAGCACCAACACGCATTTCTCTTGGCTTGGTATCATCATCCATGATATCTTGAAGAGCTTCCTTCATAGTAACAGGAACATTAAATCCAACATAGCGTGGCTTCTGGTCGTCGTCTGTTACTCGTACCCATTTTTCTTGGTCCCAATATTGTCTGATACGTGACCACATCTGGCGATATACACGAAGCTTGAAGTTAGAGAACCTATCAAATAATCGATTGAGCTCAATCACTCCAGCAGCCTGTAATTTTCCAATAGCCTTGCCTGATAAGTCACCAGACATACGGTCACCAGCCATCTGAGCATTATATGACTGAGCATCCATCTCAGCTTTTGCATCATTCAGCAAGTCCATCTGTCCTTGAGCCATATCACCAGTAGGCAACAGACCAAAGTCTTTACCAAACTCACCTTGTCCTACTTCTAAGTGACCATCAGGCTTGGCAAGTTCACGTTTAGCTTTACGTATATCTGTTACAGCACCACGATTACCAAAGGTCTGGCGTTGAGAAAGCAAGAACAAAGCCTTGGATCTGCGATGGTTGATTTCATCTTGGATATCCAGAAATGACAGTAGCTCACCATATCGTCCACCTTCTCTATTAATGTATGCATGTTCCATCTCAATAGGACAGTCTGGTTCTCCATGCTCATCAAGATAAGGACTTGGCTGAGGTTTCATCAAGAAGCCACCACCTGTATAGATAGCAACGTGCCAGACTCCATGATGCTTAAAGTAATGTGTGGCAACCAAGTGTCTTACTCGTGAGCCATCACGCACCAACCAAGTAGGCTTATCTTCAAACAGCCAATCATCTTTCTGTAATTCCTCAGAAGTATGAGTAGCTTCTTCAGGTGCATCAGGAAACTGGTCAATAATATCATCTTCATCCATCCACAACACAAAGCCTTTGTAGCGTGCATCAGAGAAGTTGTGCTTGCGTGAGTATGGGTCAAAGAATAATCTATCCCAAGGAATGTTCTCTACCAGTACATCAATGTCTTCTTGACCATTCTGCTCTACCGTAACATAGCATCCACAATAACCTTCACAGAAGAAGCTGTCTGCAGCATCAACATATACATCATCAAGCTCAGTCTTATCAGAAGCATATCTCAAACCATCAGTGGTAGCTTCAGCAGCTTTACTGTCAGCATCAGCGTTACGAGGAAAGGCTTGAGGATTACCCTTACGCATTGAAGTAAGACCAAGCAATCCATTCTGTTTAACCTTGATGCGATTGTTTACAATTGGTGCCTGCTTGCGTCTCTTGAGCTCAGCTATCTGTTCAGCTGACCATTGACGACCATCATAGTAGTCTCGGCATCGCTCACTGTCCTTGCGTGCGTCAATCGTTAAATCTATGAACTCCTCAAACTGTACTTTAAGGTCTTCATGGCTAAGCAGTTCTCCAGTCGTTTTCTTCTTCCGTGTCATAGTCATAATCGTTGCCCTTATTTATAAGTTCGTCGTGATATTGTGTTGGTCCAAAAGCTTGGTCTAATATTCTGCCGAAGATGCCACATACATCAACCTTATCATCTCGTTTGCCATCCTTACCATTAAACTTAAGAAGCTGCTCAATAAGTTCATCTCCCCAAGTCCCATAAGGAATGTATACTTTACCTTCAGAGGCAAGAGCTTGGAAGCCCCGAGCATTAGCTGCCTTGCTTGATGTAGCAGGAAGCCATTCATTCTTGAAGAATATTCGTCGTAATTGTTTCTCTTTCTTGATGTATGGTTCCATTGCTCTGCGTATAACACCAGACTCTGCAATCCATACCATTGGTACCCATTGACCAACCATCTTCATCATAGTGTCTATGCTCTTGTCTATAGTTACTTGAGCTGAGTTCCAATCAATAAACCACAAATTGTCTGAGACGTCGAATCCTGCGATTGCTTGTTCTGACCAGTCATTCTCATCTTCAGTTACGGCATAGTCTCCTGCGCCATACTTCACTAATCTTATAGGCTCTTCTCCCAGCCTGAACCGCTTGAACCATTCTTTCTTGAAGAACGTTCCTTCATCTGGTGCGGGGTCCTGTTGGTACTGTGCCATGAACACTGACCTAGACTTATCACGCAACATTATAAGTTCCTCAGCAGTATGTTTAGCAGGCCACAGAGAAGAGCCATCCGGTTGTAGTGCCGGTAGGTTTAAATGATATACAACTTCTCCAGTCTCACCAGATAAGACGTAACCACTCATATCCATTTCATTCAGTCGTTGCATTGAGATAACTATTGGTGTCTTCCTTGAGTTACGTCGGGAAAGAATAGTTGTCTTCAATCGTTCATTAACAGCTTTACGTGTGCCATCCGAATAGGCATCATCTACTTTGATTGGGTCGTCGATACTGATTGCACCATAGAATAGGTTCGGGTCAGTAGGATTCCAATCATCTTGAAAGAATTCAGCGAACTCATCTTCAAAGTTCTCAGCTACGTCAGCAAGTGAGCCAGCACCAAAGCCTGTAACCTGACCACCAGCAGCAGTTGCATAGACACCACCACCTTGTTCGGTGTACCACTTCTTCTTACTATCACTGTCTGCCTTTATCTTTACAGGCCAGAACTTCTGGAACTCAGCAGACTTTACCACTTCCTTACACTTAGCAGAGTTATCCAATGCCAGTTCATCAGAATATGACAGATGAATAAATCGAGCACGAGGATTACGAGCAATACAACGAGCCATCCAGTCAATAACACAGAACTGAGTCTTACCAAAACGTGGAGGCATATTGATTACCACAATGGTAGCATGCTTGCCATCAACAAGAAGTTCTCTGCGCTCAAGCTTGGTGAGTACATCCTCAATAATCTCGTGATGATTAGCAGGAATAAATACTTCTCCTCTTGCTCTGAAGAAATATTTAGTGAAGAGAACTTGACTTCTTTCCAGTCTTCTCCTCAGTTGTACTTCCCTGATTTTTTGTTGCAGCTCCGAGAGAGGTAAGTCCTTTGATAAGGCTATCGAGTTCTTGGTCATTACATTTATCCAAAAATCTGTCTAAGTTATTTGTCGTATCGTTAATGTTGAATTCTTTAGGAATGATGGAGGCAGCAACTCGGAGATAAGCAGCTGGGTCGCTTCTTCGTGCGTTCCTTAAAGCCTTTGGACCATTCTTCTCCCAGTCAGCCAAGAAGTCAGCGATAAAGTTCTCAGCAAACTTATTTCTGCTTCCCTTTGGTCGTCCATTAGGATTTCCACTCTTTCCTTCCGTCCACATTGACTTCTTCATCTCTTCAGGCAAAGCTCTTTTCTTACCTGTACTTTCAGGTTTAGCCATCTTCAGTCTCCGTTCCGACATTTAAGAAAAGTTTCAAAGTTTCGGTAGTAGAACTTACAGTAATTTCCTTCAGTTCTATCTTATCCAATGTAACAGTAACAACATTATTCAACTCAGTTCCGCCAGCCGTAGAAGTTACATCTCCGTGCTCAGAACTCCAAGGATTAAAGTCAAAGGTTACTATCTTCACTTCACCATCAAAGAAAGGTATATTATAAATCTGAATAGGATAATCTGCAGGAATGATGAAGTTCATATCTATTACTCCTCAAATAATTTAGATCTTATTGCACAATCTTTGGCTTCCAATAATTTTCTCAAGCCCATACTTAACTCAGTATTATTTGGAAGAGTATTATTCATGTGTTCTGCAAGGTCACAAAAGGGCTTGCTTATTTCTTGAAGATGTGTAGGAAGGTGTTGATATTTAAAAAACTGAAGTAGATAGTGTTTCATCTAATTTCTCCATAAAAAAAGACAGCCATTAACTGGCTGCCGATAGAAATACATATTACTGTTTTTATACCACGATTTTATGCTTTTTGTCAATGGCCTTTTGTATCTTTTTTATAACCCTTTGATATTGCTGTCGAAAACTTTCATAATTGGTACCCATTTCCTTGCCACACAGGCGAAAGCTGAGTATCATTCCCTTACCAAGTCGTATAATCAAATATCTTTTTTCAATAGTTTCAAGATTCTGCCAGAACTCAATAAGTATATCCTCATATATCTGAATGTCCACACTTGATGAGGTGTCCTTCTTATTCTTGTCTGGATATTCAGGAATAATGTACTTGGCATAGACAGGAGACTTCACTCCCATGTTCTCTCTACCACCACGTTTCATATATTTAAAGCAATCAAGTAACAGCTGCTCAGTAATCACGATACTTTCAACAGAGTCACCATTCAGCATAAGGTGTCCCCTATTATCTCTGCTGTACATATACCCAGTACCAGCCGTTCTTCTTGTTACCCACTTCCACACTTATGTTGGTCATCTCCCTTCGTACTTTGCCAATCACTTGCCAAGAATATCCTCTGATAACAGCATCTCTTTTTATCTTTTTAATAGATATCTTATTTTTATCCTTGAAGAGTGAGAGTATCCATTCTTTTATGTCATTACTCTTCTTACCATAAGCTACTGGAACACCCTTTTCCTCCAGTACACTTATTCTCTTCTCCAGTTCTTCAATTCTTTTAGTTAGTTTACCCATAAATTATTCCTTTCTGTTACACTATCTCTTAGAACACTCTTTTTATCATTCTGTCAATTATATTTATTTAGGGTATATTGTATAAAGAGAGCCCTTATTAATACAATATATGATAAATATATATATAATTTAGAATAATGTAAATAGAAAATTTTTTTATTGATTTTATTCACTTTTTTCTTGGTTATTACCACCCGTTAGTCTCTATTATAATACAATCTAATATACCATCATTTGTATTTTGTTTAGATTCTTTTATAACTCAATGTAACGGGTGGTAAAAGATTTCTATTTACAATCTCTCATTTCTCTCTTATACTCATCTTATTACCAACCACCAACCGGGAGAACTGAAATGACCACAAGATTTATTGGATTAGTTAAACCAAAAGGAATAGGACTTTACAAAACTTCAGCTTATAAAGACCATGAAACTACTTATGATAAACTAATTGCTTTAACTGAAATAGTTATGAAAGAGCGAAATCTCACAAGTACAGATGATTTTGACTTTCGTATGATTGAAGCCATAGAAGTGGAAGATTAAAATGGTATCATTCATTATATCACCAACTGACTCTGACAAAATTGCCAAGATTGTTTCTAAGGTCAATAGAAAAAGAAAATCATTAGACCTTCCAAGACTTCCACCAGTTGACTTAACCATGGACCTAATTGTCTATCATAACAAGGAAGGTCTTGACCTTGACAAGTTGTTAGCCGCTAATGAGTTCACCATGGCACATGATGTGATGGGTATCAGAAACAATCTCAACAGAACTACTGGCTCATGTAATAATAGCTTCTTACCACGCTGTCATAAAGAAAACAAACATGAAGATTAAATGGAGAGTATCACCCAAGCCAACAGGACGCTATCGCTCTTTTGAGTATAGAGGATGGCCAGTTGCAGAATATGAAGATGGCAGTATATGCGCCCAGGTCTTATCTGAGGAAGAATATACACAAAACCCTACCAAGCCATTGACATTAAAAGTCGCTGACTATTCTAAGATTCCCTTCGGCTGGATAAAGTGTGTACATAAATCAAAAGACATGAATGAGGTAAGGGCTTTGTTAGAGGCTATCTTAAACAAATATCCTTACATCAGAAAAGTCTATAGGAATGATTGACATGAAACCAGCAAACCAAAACTTCAGCAATCTTGAGAAGCTTATAATTGCTCAGATGCTCAACTGTAAAAACCTTGAGGCAAGAGATAATAATGATAGCCTCATAAAAACATTCACGAGCTTTGAGGATGCTATGATATGGATGAAAGATAATCCTGGTCATACATTGTCTGGTAAGAGTTGACAGATTTCCCACCTTATTATAAAGTAATTCACATGACACGCATCAACACCATACCTCCTGCGCTTCTGACCAACAAGCACTTAGTTGCTGAGTACAGAGAGTTGCCACGAGTGATACGCCTGGCCAAGCTACTTCCATCTCCTCCACTATCCTATCATCTCGGCAAAGGTCACGTAAAATTCTTCTACAACAAATTAGCATTCCTTCATAAGCGATACCTTAACATCGTCATGGAGATGTACAAGCGTAATTATCAGCCTGATAGAGACCTCATTAAATCAGTCAATCAATCTTTCATAGACAAAATGTCTTATGAGATATATGGTGACTGGAAGCCAACAGAATCAGACCATCTCACTAACCTATCACGATTGAAAGAAAAGGACCCATACTATGAAAGTATATCTATTGAAAGCGTATTACAAAGAGTCTAACTGTTTTGCCTTCATAAGGAATATATACTCTTCCGAGCAAGTTGCAGAGCAAGCAAAGGCCAAACAAAGAGCAAAGGACCACAAAGACCATAATCTACACTACACCTACAACATTGAAGCAAGAGAGGTACATGACTATGCCATTATCTAAACTCACTGAAGAAGAACGCAAGCACTTGTATGACAATGGCCTATATACAAAGGCTCAGCTGAGAAGTTACTATAACTTCCACAACAAACAGAAAGTGAATGGCCTGTCCTCACTCTGTAACGTATGCAAAAGGATATATGACAAAATAAAGGAGGATATATGTTCCAAATAAAAAACTTTTATACTGCAGCTTGTGGTGGTAGAGTTTATAAGGATACCTACCTTGAACTATTTGGAAGATTCTTCATAAAAATAAGGAGAAAAGAGATATGACCACAATACTCTCATTCACATTTCTTGGTATAAGCTTTTTCTATCTCCTGATTGTCTGTAGTGTACTGAATAACACCAAAACATTTATAGATATGAGAGCAAGAGAGATAATAAGAAGATTTAACCAAGGAAAAGAAAATAAATCAGAGGAAGCACTTGAAGCTTTGAATAGTCTCATGCTTCCAGATTTTGAAACTGACCAACAGAATAGAGAATACTTTTATAAACTAAATATCATAGAAAGGGCATTGTTAGACCTATGACCATAGAAGAACTTGAAAAAAGTATTAATGCAATAAATAACTCCTGCGCTACAGGTGAAGACTACACCAGGATGTATGATGCAGCAAAGGGGTATCTACAACACCTAAAGCATGAAAGTCACTTGGCCAATAAACTTGATAATATATTAAAGGAGGAAGTAGATGAATGAAGAAGCTTTAGAAGCGCTGAGGAGACTATGGATAGCAGTCAACCTTCAAGTGTATAAGGATGGCTATCCCAAGAATAACCCTGTGGATGATTTTGAAAAGGTAAAGGAGGCACTGCAAAATGGACAAAGACAAGATTCTTGAAGGGAACACCAACTTAGACACTCATGACTATCTGGTGGTCAAGGCAGACTTACAATATCAGGAGGTGATGGGTGAAGCTACTCAGTAAATTCTTACAGAAGACCAAGCCAGGTGAAACAGGCATCGCATACCTGACACCTTATGAAGGACCAGGAAAGCCTGCAGAGTTCTTGATTGCATCAAAGAAGCTGAGGGCAGAGATTGATACCATGGTAAAAGATAATAGAGCTATGAAGGATGCTATAAGAATGGCTTTATCTGGCCAAGGTATAAGCTTAAAAACATTAGAAGAGGTAATGGCTTATGTGGAATGAAGTAAAATTGGAGAATGATTTATTCTTCCCTGAAGGTACAAAGGTCTATCGACAGGAAAGAGCTGTCTGTGCTATATCTATAGAGGAAGATGGAAACTATCATCTGAGCCTATCACGAAAGGACAGACTACCCACCTATGAAGAACTCAAAGAAGCACGATACTCTCTCCTGCCAGATGTACCCTACATGGCACAGATATTTCCTCCTCTGAGTGAATTCGTAAACGTTCAGAAAAACTGCTTACACTTATTTCAGATAGAAAGGAAAGAAAATGAGTAATACAATCTCCACAACTCTTCACTATGAAATCCAACGTGTGGAGTCGGTAATAAGACAACGCCCTAATTCTGTAGGGGCTAATCTGGCTAAGGCTTATGTTGAGCAATCGACAAAGGCTTTAAACAAGGACAATCCTAAAGAAATGATTGCCCAAATACATCAACTTAGAATGGTACGAGGAGGTACTAAAGCATGACACCAGAAGAATTCTTTAAAGCAGTTGCTGAGGAATACACCAAGGCACGCACCAAATTTCCCACAAACAAGTATAAGCTTGCATCACTCATGGAAGAGTCTGGCGAAGTATCCAACGCCTTCCTGCAGAATGAGTATGGCAAAGGATCTCCTGAGCACATCTGGAAAGAGTGTGTACAGGTTGCATCCTGTGCATTAAGATTAGCAACTGAAGGAGACAGCTCGTTTCCTGCATACAAACCAGAGGAGTTAAAACTATGAGCGGAACAACTATAAAAACACAAGACACACCATATTTAAGTGCCCTGCTTAAAAAGAAAAAAACTATCAGAGCAGTAGCTGACCTGATTGGCTATAGTGATGGTGGTCTTCTTGCTGCAATCAATGACCCAAAAGGTATTCGCAAAACCATTGAGCTTGCTGCCAAGGCAATTTATATTGATACCTATGGTGAGCTGAATATTCTTAAGTCATGCCCATTCTGTGGTGGTGAAGCTACTTTAGATGAAAGCCAT
>JFJP01011094.1_pt1 | contig 37405 bp, 28 predicted proteins | sample 431651 | NCBI WGS metagenome assembly JFJP01 (sample SAMN02602958, study PRJNA72255) | Microbial mat metagenome, whole genome shotgun sequencing project. | biome: fresh water; feature: sink hole; material: water; isolation source: purple microbial (photo- and chemosynthetic) mats found in... | reverse complement strand
CCTCGAGCGCGGCCACCGCGGCCTCGACCGGGCGGCCGCTCAGCTTCCAGTGCTCGGCGCCGATGGAGCGGAATTCCCGGATCGGGCGGCCCTGCACGAGCAGCGCCTTCCGCGCCGGCGGGGAGCCGGGCCTGAACTTCACGATGATCTCGCCCGGCGCCCGGGGCCGTCCCGGATCGACGCCCGCGAACGCACCCGCGGCGTGGCTCACAGCAAGCAGGCCAGCCATGGCCAGGACGGCCGCCATCGGCGATGGAATGGGCTTCATGAGCGGTCCTCCCCCTCGTCGAATGCGCATCGTCAGGGCGAGGTCGGCGCGGTCCCGAAGACCCAGGCGGCGATTATGGAGCCGAACAGCCCAGGATTGCAATCCGGACGCTCAACCGATCTTGTGGAAATTCGTAACACCAAGCGGGGGATGATGATGTCCGCAGCGGGATCTGAAGCGACGGCGGGGTCTCCGGGCCGGCGCCCGGAAACCCCGCCGTGGATGACGTCAGTTCGGGCCGCCCCGGGCGCGGTCCGGGACGGTCACTTCTTCGGGCCGTAGCCTTCCTTGTAGCGCAGGATGCGGGCGGGGCAGCCGGCGACGATCGCGCCGTCGGGCACGTCCTTCGTCACCACGGCGCCGGCGCCGACCACGGCGTTCTTCCCGACGCGGACCGGCAGGATCGTCGAGTTGGAGCCCAGGCTGGCGCCGTCCTCGATGCGGGTGGCCTTCCACTTTTCCTTCTCGGGCTGCGGCGGCATCGTGTCGTTGATGAACATGACGCCGTGGCCGACGAAGACGTCGTTGCCGATGGTCACCAGTTCGCAGATGAAGGTGTGGCTCTGCACGCGCGTGCGGTCGCCGATGGTCACGCCGCCCTGCACCTCGACGAACGTGCCGATCATGCTGTCGCGGCCGATCTTGCAGCCGTACATGTTGACGAAGTTCCAGACCTTCGTGCCCTCGCCGATCTCGCAGTCGCGGATCAGCTGCCTTTCGTTCACCGGGTAGCTCATGGCGGTTCCTGTCTGTTGGAGGCGATCGGAGCCGCCGCGGCGGCGCGAAAGATATAGTACATGGCGCCGGGGCCGTCCACCGCCGGGGCGGGGCGCTCAAACCGGACCGTGCCCGTCGCTCAGCCCGGCGTTGCAGAATCGTCCGCCATGGTGGATCCTGTCCGCGGGGGAAAGGAGCGCCATGAAGTGTCCCGCCTGCCGCGTGCCCATGTACGTGGCCGAATATCGGCAGATCGAGCTGGACCTGTGCGGCCAATGCGAGGGCGTCTGGTTCGACCGCGGCGAGTTGTCCCTTCTGTTGGGCGACGACAGGCCGCTGGCCGTGACGGCGGCGGTTTCCGAAGAGGCGACGCGGACCTGCCCGCTCTGCGACAAGCCCATGGACAAGGTGAATATCGGGCCCGACCGGCGGGTAGTGGTGGACCATTGCCCGCAGGACTGCGGCCTGTGGTTCGACGCCACCGAGGTGGCGGCCCTTACCGGTGAACTGGACGCGGCCGGCTGGGGCCTGCCGCCGGCGGTCTTCGATTTCCTCCGGGAGATGTTCCCGGCGAAAGGTGGTAAGTGATGGCTCTGCTGTTGGTTCCCGTGCTGGTGCTGCTGGGTCTGGCCGTGGTCCTGGTGATGTGGGGCATCGGCATCTACAACGGCCTGGTGGCCGCCCGCAACCGCGTCAAGGAGTCGTGGGCCCAGGTCGACGTGCAGCTCAAGCGCCGCTTCGACCTGATCCCGAACCTGATCGAAACGGTCAAGGGCTACATGCAGCACGAGCGCGGCACCCTGGAAGCCGTCACGCAGGCCCGCGCCGCGGTGTCCGGGGCCGGCACCATGGCGCAGCGCGTCGAGGCCGAGGCCGGCCTGACCGGGGCGCTCGGACGCCTGTTCGCGGTCGCCGAGTCGTACCCCGACCTGAAGGCGAGCACGAACTTCGCGAGCCTGCAGGAAGAGCTGGCCAGCACCGAGAACAAGATCGGGTTCGCGCGCCAGTTCTACAACGAGACCGTCATGAACCTGAACAACAAGGTTCAGATGTTCCCCGGCAACATCGTCGCCGGCATGTTCCATTTCGGCGCCGAGACCTTCTTCGAAGTGAAGGACGAGGTGCAGCGCGAAGCGCCGAAGGTCTCCTTCAGCTGACGGGGAACGCGCCATGTGGGAACAGATCGCGGCCAACCGCCGCAAGTCCATCGGTCTGGTGATCTCGGCGGCCCTGCTGCTGGGCGCGCTGGGCTGGGCGGGCGGCGAGTACTTCCTGGGCCAGGGCGGCGGCACCGGCGGTGTGCTGATCGCCCTGGTCGTCTGGCTGGTCATGACGCTCGCGGCCTGGTTCCAGGGCGACAGCATCATGCTGTCGGTGGCCGGCGCCCACCGCGTGCAGAAGGAGGACCTGCCGCAGCTGTTCAACGTGGTCGAGGAGATGACGCTGGCGTCGGGTCTGTCGAAGATGCCCGCGGTCTATGTCATCGACGACCCCGCCCCGAATGCCTTCGCCGCCGGGCGACGGCCCGAGAACGCGGCCGTGGCCGTCACCAGCGGGCTGCTGCGCACCCTGGACCGCGACGAACTGCAGGGCGTCATCGCGCACGAAATGGCCCACGTGCGGAACCGCGACATCCAGCTGATGCTGTTTGCCGGCGTGCTGGCCGGAGCCATCGTCATCCTGGCCGAAACGGGTCTGCGCGGCATGTGGCTGGGCGGCGGCCGCAGCCGGTCGCGCCGTGACGGCGGCTCGGACGGCAACGGCCTGGTGGCCATCCTGGCGGTCGTGCTGATGATCCTGGCGCCCATCCTGGCGCAGCTGATCTACTTCGCCGTGTCACGCAAGCGGGAGTACCTGGCCGACGCCTCGGCGGCGTCGTTCACGCGCTATCCCGAGGGGCTGGCTTCGGCGCTTGAGAAGATCAGCCGGGCACCGCAGCGTCTGGGCGGGGCCACCAGCGCCACGGCGCCGATGTACATCATCAATCCGCTCAAGCGCAACGGGCAGATGGCGGCCAACGGCACCAGCACGCATCCGCCCATCGACGAGCGCATCCGCATCCTGCGGTCCATGGCCGGAGCGGGGTTCGCCGACTACGATCGCAGCTATCGCGAGGTGACGAAGCGCGGCGGCGTCATCCCGGGGTCGGCTTTGAAGGATGCGGAGACCGGACAGACGGCGCGATCGACCGGCGCCACGCCGGCTCCCTCGACGCGCGAGAACGCCCGGAAGGTCGACGACTTCTTCTACCGCCGGGACGGTTATCGCAAAGTGGAGTGCGCCTGCGGCACCACGCTGCGCATCCCGGCGGATTTCGCCACGCCCGCGGCGAAATGCCCGCGGTGCGGGGCGCTGCACGATCTGCGCTGAGCCCCGGTCAGACGTCCCGGTCGACGAGCACGTCGCGATGGAATCCGTCGGTCAGAAACCGACCGATCATCGCGGGCCCGTATTCGGTGCCGATGCTCTCGGGGTGAAACTGCACACCGTACAGAGGCCACTTGCGGTGCCGGACGCCCATGACCAGCCCTTCGTCCGTCCAGGCCGTCACGCGCAGGCAGTCCGGAAGCGTGGCACGCTCGCCGATCAGCGAGTGGTAGCGCATCACTTCCAGCGGTTCGGGCAGGCCGGCGAACAGGCCGGCGTCGTCGTGCAGGATCAGCGACGTCTTGCCGTGGCAGGGTTCGGGCGCCCGCACCACGCGTCCGCCGAGCGCGTCGATGATGCCCAGGTGCCCCAGACAGACGCCCAGGATGGGCACTTCGGGACCCAGGGCCGTGATGGCCTCGGTGCCCACGCCCAGGTAGCCGGGGCGATCCGGGCCGGCGGGGCCGGGGGAGATGACGAGGCGGCGCGGTTGCAGCGCACGGAGGTCGTCCAGCGTCAGGGCGTCGTTACGGAAGACGAGCGGTTCGGCGCCGTCGTCAAGCTGCGCCACGAGTTGGAACAGGTTGAAGGTGAACGAATCGTAGTTGTCCAGGATGACCACCGGTCCACGTGCGCTCATGAACGGTCTCCTTCATCCGGCGCGGCGCAGGCCGGCGCCGAGCGCAGCGCTGCCAGCAGGGCCCGCGCCTTGTCGAGGGTCTCGCGGTATTCGGCACCCGCTTCCGAGTCGGCGGTGACGGCGCCGCCCACCCCGAAGGCAGCCTGGCCGCCCGCGCACACGAACGTGCGGATGACGATGCTCAGGTCCATCGCCCCGTCGTAGCCCAGCCAGCCCAGCGCCCCGGAATACACGCCCCGGGGCGACGGCTCCAGCGACTCGATGATGGCCATCGCCTCGAGCTTCGGCGCGCCCGTCATCGATCCGCCGGGGAAGCAGGCCCGGACCGCGTCCAGCGCGTCGAGGCCGGGGCGCAGTTCCGCCCTCACGGTCGAGACCATCTGGTGCACGGTGGCGTAGGACTCGATGGTCCGCAGTTCGGGAACGGTCACGCTGCCGACGCGCGCCACGCGCCCCAGGTCGCTGCGGACCAGATCGACGATCATCAGGTTCTCGGCCCCGTCCTTTTCGGCGTCGCGCAGTTCGTCGCGCAGGCGCGCGTCCTCGGCGGGCGTCGAGCCGCGGGGGCGCGTTCCCTTGATGGGGCGGCTTTCCAGGCGGCCGGAGGCATCCAGGCTCAGGAAGCGCTCGGGCGAGGCGCCGGCCACCGCGACGCCGCCGCTGCGCAGGAAGGCCGCGAACGGAGCCGGATTGATGCCGCGCAGCGCGCGGTAGAGGTCCCACGGCTCGGCGGGCAGTGGCGCCGTCATCTGCTGTGTCAGACAGATTTCGAAGGCGTCACCGGCCAGGATGTGATCACGGCAGCGGCCGACCGCGGCGCGGTAGGCGGTCTCGTCGCAGGCCGTAGCGATCCCGGACAGGTCCGGCGGACCGGCGCACGAAGAGACGAGGTCATCAGCAGGGGCGTCCCTTTCCGGACCGCGGGACGGTGCGGCGAATCGTTCCAGGCGCAGCCGCCAGTCGTCGGCGCGGTTCTCGATGTCGAGCGCCGCGGCGGCGTCATCGGGACCGCGTCCAGTCACCGACAGCGTGGTCTGCCCGGTGCGGTGGTCGTGGCGCAGCACATCGTCGACGACAAGGAACAGCAGGTCCGGCGCGGCGGGCTCTGTCCGGTCCGTCCGCCAGGGCAGGCGCTCGAGGGCCCAGGCCGCGCCGTAGCCGAACCAGCCGACCAGGCCGCCGCCGAAGGGCGCGTCGTCAGCGTCGTCCGCCGGCAGGGTACGATAGGCGTCCCGGAGCGCGCGCAGCGCCGCGAAAGGGTCGCCGTCCCAGGCCAGGTGCCGCGGCCGTGGGGGCGTCGAGCCGTCGGGTTCGCGCCGGATGGTCAACTCCAGAGCCAGGCCCCCGGCCCCTCCGGGGCGCCTTCTTCCGGTCAGCGTGGCCAGCGGCTGTCCGCCGGCGAAGGACCAGCAACCCAGGTTTCCGTCGGCCAGGGCGCTGTCCAGGAGGAAGACATCCTCCTGCGGCGGGAACAGCTCGATGAACCGCCAGAAGGGTGCGCCGCCCGGCACGGAGGTCTGCCGGCGGCGGGTGGAGGCGGGCGTGAACGGAATATTCATGAAGTTCCCCGGCGGTTTGGGCTCCGCGAGCTGTTGGCGGATTGACACGGGCCGTTGCCGGAAGGTACTTTTCCCCGACTTACCCCGGACCAGCGGTTCGGATTCAATCTCAGTCGGCGGGAACGCTTCGGCAAGAAGGTCCGCCGCGCCGGTCCGGCGTCCCCACACGCCCGGCTCCGGCAGCCCCGCCCGGGCCGCCGGGTTCGCGGAGTCGACGTTGAAACTGCCCCGTCTTCTCCTGACCCGCCTGGTGACCACGCTGCTGGTCGTCGTGTCGGCGACGTCCGCCCTGGCCGAACCGCGCACCAACCTGTTGACGGACGTCGGCCTGCTCGGCATCACGCTGACGAATCTCGGCTATTTCGGCAACGCCTTCAGCAACCGCAACCAGCCTTCCGGCGAGTACCCGCTCTACAGCAACGTCGAGCACATCTACCGCGGCGGCATCTGGGTCGGGGCCCGCACGCCTGACGGCACGCTGAACGTCTCGACCGGCGCCCAGGACGCCAACGGTCTGCAGGAAGGCGACGACATCCGGGAGTTCGAGGATTTCTACGATTCCGACAGCCCGAACAACCCCGAGAATTTCGTACGCGTCTGGTCGAACAGCCAGAACGCCGACAACTACAACCCGGCGGCCCTGGCCACGCAGCACATCGAAGTGTTCTTCGACGACTACACCGTTGTCGAATCGGGCAACCACACGCAGATGGGCGTCAAGGTCCGGTTGCGCGCGCTGGCCTGGGGCAATCCCTTCGCCGACGATTTCGTGATCATGGACTACACGCTGATCAACGTCAGCGCCGGCGAGTTGCGCGACGTCTATCTGGGGCTCTGGATCGACACCTCCGTCGGCAACACGGAGTACAAGACGCCCTACGATTCGCAGGCTATCGATCGCTGGGATTTCTCGGACGACCTGAACGGCGCCTGGGGTCCCGAAGGCGTCGTCGATCCGGCCTACACCGTGCCCACGGATCCGGATATCTGGATGGCCTACGAGCACGACGCGGACGGCGACGAAGGCCTGGCCACCAGCTGGATCGGCTACCGGTTGCTGGGGACCAACATCGCGCCCGCGGCCATCGACACGATCGCGCCGGTGTCCTACAACGCCTGGCGTTTCCGCGGCGTGCCCGAACGCGACGACGAGTTCGAGAACCCGGATGATCCCGGCGTCAAGCTGCCCGGCAAGTACCAGATCATGAGCAACGGGAACTTCGACGTCGGCGAGAAGCCCGCGTTCAACTACGCGGCGGCAGGCAACTGGGTCACCACCATGTCGACGGGCCCCTTCCCGACCTGGGCCCCGGGGGACACGCTTTCGATCACGTTCGCCATCGTGGCCGCGCCCGATTCGGTGAGCCTGCTGTCCAACAGCAAGGTGGCGCAGGTGGCCTACAACGACGGGTTCACCATTCCGTCGGGCCCCCCTTCGCCGCGCCTGGAGTTCTCGACGCAGAACAATTCGGTCATCATCGCGTGGGCCGCCGGCGACTCGCTGGATAGCGATGGTCAGCCGCTGCCCACGGACAGCGGATTGCGCTCGCCCGAGCACCACATCAGCCTGATCACGGGCCGCGAGGACTTCCAGGGCTACCGCGTCTATCGCTATCAGGCCGTGTCGCTCGCGGGCAACCCGTTCGAGACGGCCACCATGGTGGCGCAGTTCGACCGCATCGACGGCATCGGCTTCGACACCGGACTGCCTCCCCGGGACGAGCAGGGCCGGCGCCGCTTCGTGGACAACGGGCTGCTGGACGGCTTCCCCTACTGGTACGCCGTGACGACCTTCAGCGCGCCGGACATCCAGGACGGTCTGCCCGAATTCGAGAGCGGGTTCAACGAGAACTCGAATCTGGTGTACCCGGGGCCGGGCGCCGCGGACAGCGGGGCGACGGGCACCGTCGGGGTCTACCCGAACCCGTACCGCGCCGCCTCGCTGTTCGATTCGCGGTCCACCGCCGGCACCGCCGAAACCGGGCGCAAAATCTGGTTCACCGGATTGCCGGCCCGCAGCCGCATCCAGGTGTTCACGCTGGCGGGCGACCTGATCAAGACCCTTGAGCACGACGATCCGAACTCGGGGCAGGAAGCCTGGGATCTGATCAGCGAGCCGGTGCGCGCCATCGCCTCCGGACTGTACATCTACGCCGTCACCGACCTCGCCACCGGCGAAGTCCAGCGCGGGAAGCTGGTGATCATCAAGTGAGACGCCTGCTCCCAGCCCTCCGTGCGGACCGGCCCTGGCCGATCCTGCTGCCTGCCCTGCTGGCGCTGACGGGCGCGGCCGCGGCCATCATCGCGGGCTGCGCGGCCAACGAGCCGTTCGACCCGACGACGGTGGCCAACCAGCCGCCGCAGGTGCGTCTCTTCGTGGGGCCGGTGGAACCGGGCGGCGCCCTGAATCCGACGAGCTACTACCAGCGCACGTTCCGCTGGAGCGGCACCGATTCGGACGGCTGGGTCCGGGAGTTCTACGTCTCGGTACGGACCGACGCCGACGTGCCCGCCGCCTGGGACACGACCACCAGCACCGACACCACGATGACGTTCGCCCCGGACGACCAGGGCAACGCCGAAGCCACCTTCCTGCTGGTCTGCCGGGACGACCGCGGGGCGCTCAGCGACACCGTCGTCCAGTTCGTGCCGCTGCGGAACTTTCCGCCGGCGGTGAATTTCCAGAGCGACTTCGACCCGCTGCGCAATCTGCAGCGCGAACTGATCGACGCGTCCGGCAACGTCACGCTGGACCCCAACGCCGCCGTCGACACCATGTACTACAACTGGGGCCCGATGAACTTCCGGATGTTCGCCCTGGACCTGGACGGCGCCGAGACGATGGATGATTTCTACCGGTACACGCTGGCCGATGGCGAGCCGGAGATCACCTTCGAAGAGGATGATCCGGACGCCGATCCGGCCATCGGCTGGGTGCGCGTGCCGTTCAATTCGAGCGCCGAGATCAAGCAGTTCACGATCTCGCTGAGCGATGTCCCGCCGGGCCCGGCGCGCACGTTGCGCATCTCCGTCAAGGACGAGGCCTTTTCGGACGCGTCCTTCAGCTACACCTGGGAAGTTCGCGAACCGCGGGGCCCGGTCCTCTTCCTCGGGGAGGGGCTCAGCCCGACGCAACGCGCCTTCTACGAAACCATCCTCGACACTCATTACGGCGTCGGCGGCTGGGACCGGTACGCGTTCTGGGTCGTCGGTTCGCCCGACTCTCCGTCGGTCCTGCTCGATTCGTTCCGGAAATTCGACGCCGTACTCTGGGTCGACTCGGGTTCCGGCAGCGCGAACATCGCCCGGGCGTCGGCACTCAACGGCGTTCTTCAGCAGTACATGTGGCCCGTCGACGGTTCGGAGCCCGGCGCCGTCCTGTTCGTCTCGAAGGGCCTCGTGGGGCAGACCAACGGATTGACTCAGGCGTTTCTGCAGGTCGTGGTCGGGGTCAGCCCCTCACCGTCGCCGGCGGCGCCCCTGTACCTCCCGGCGGGCAAATTCGCCCTGCACCAGGGCGGCGCGCTGCCCGACATGGCGACGACGCGCATCGCGACGGTCGGCGGCGTGGGCATGCTGCTCAAGTCCGGCGTCGACAACGAGGCGTTGTACCGGATGGAGACCTGCCAGTGCTACGGGGTTCCGCCGCGGCCGTCGCAGCCGCCCTTTGATCCGATGATCGGCGTGCGGGTGCCTTCGCGGACCCTGGAAGCGCAGGCGCGGTTCGTGGGCCTCAGCGTGCAACTGGACTTCTTCGACGCGGCGCAGGTGTCGGCGGTGCTCGGCGCCATCCTGGAATCCGAGCTGGGGGTGGTCGCGCCGTGAGGATTCGTCGATTTTCGGCGGCGTTGCTGCTGCTTTCGCTGCTGGGTGCCGTCGGAGCGACGGCCCAGACGGCCTCTCCGCCGACCGGAGCGGGAACCGCTGCGACGACCGTCGATCCGCTGTCCCCGTGCACGATCAAGGGCCGCATCTTCGACGCCGAATCCGGCGAGACGATGCCCTACACGAACGTCTTCATCGCCGGCACGAATTCCGGCACCATGGCTTTCACCGACGGCTTCTACATCATGCGCGGCCTGCGGGCCGGCACCTACACGGTGAAGGCGTCGTACATCTCCTACGGTGTGGGTTCGCAGACGGTCACGCTGCGCCCGGGCGAAGTCGTGAACCTGGACTTCCACCTGGAAGTACAGGCCATCATGGCCGAGACGCTGGAGATCGCCGCCGAGCGCGCGCTGATCGAAGTCGACCGCACCGGCAGCAGCCATTTCCTGAGCGCCCAGCAGCTGTCGGCCATGCCGCTGGACCAGATGGTCGACATGATCGCGCTGCAGCCCGGCGTCACCATGCAGGACAACGAGATCCATATCCGCGGCGGCCGCGCCGACGACACCATGTTCGTGGTCGACGGCATGGCCGTGAACGACCCGCTCGGCGGCGGCGGCTACGGATACCAGATGGATCCCGCGATCATCAACGAGATCGAGGTGCTGACCGGCGGCTTCAACGCCGAGCACGGCCAGGCCGTCAGCGGCGTGGTCAATGTCACCACCAAGGAAGGCAACGACTACCTTGAGGCGCGCGCCAGCTTCAAGCGCGACTACCTGTGGAATCCGGTGCCCAAGGACGACTATACGGACTGGCGGGACCTGACCGCGTTCAACGAACCCCAGAACATCGACATCTTCAAGGCTTCGCTGTCGGGCCCCGACCCGCTGGCGGCGGGTTTGCGGAAGCTGGGCCTCGGTCTGCCGGGCACGCAGTATCTGCTGGTCAGCGGTTCGCTGGAAACCAAGGACGGCTACCTGCCGATCTTCAGCCGTCAGAACCGCCTGGAGTCGCCGCTGTACGACCAGGACTTCTGGGCGCCGCGCGAGGACAACAACTGGAACGGCATGGCCAAGTGGACGTGGAACCTGGACCCGTCCCGCAAGATCAACCTGAACGTCAGCCGCAACATCAGCATCAGCCAGGGCTTCGATCTGGCGGGCGAGGGCTACCCGTTCAACTTCCTGCGCAACCTGGACAAATACGCGACGTTCACCAACGAGAACATCCTGACCCAGGCCTATTACCGGCAGGTGCTGAGCGACAAGTCGTGGTTCGACATCACGCTGGGCCGCAATTTCACGCGGCAGCACACGAACGTCAACGGCAACGACGACTACACGACCTACGAGCCGCGCGGCAACGTGGGCAACCTGACCGGACAGGTGACCGGCAGCGAAGACCGCTGGCACGACCACTACTCGGAGTCGTACACGCTCAAGGGCGCCTACTCGTTCATGGGCGGCGGCCACAACGAGTTCAAGACCGGCCTGGAACTGTCGGCGACCGAGATCCAGCTGATCGACCTGGCCAGCGGGCTGGCTTCGCCGCCGCCCGGCAAGCTGGGCATCCGCGAGGACATCTTCGTCGCCCACCCGGTCACCGGCGCGGCCTATTTCCAGGACAAGCTCGAGTACAGGGGATTGATCCTCAACGCCGGGTTCCGCTCGGACTTCTGGGCGCCGGGGCGCGAAGTCGAGGATGTGATGACGCACCCGGACGACTACCTGTTCATCACCAGCGACATGGCCGATGAATTCTACGCCGGGACCTCGCGCGCGTTGGGTCGCAACTGGAAGGTGCGCCTGTCGCCCCGCCTGGGCCTGAGTTTCAAGGTCACCGAGCGCGACAAGTTCTTCTTCAACTACGGGCACTTCAACCAGTGGCCGCGCTTCCTGTACGTGTACCCGCAGCTGACGGCCACTTCGGCGACCAAGGTCCAGTTGCTGGGGAATCCGAACCTCAACCCCAAGATCACCGTCGAATACGAGACGGGCATCCAGCACGAATTCGGCGGCCTGTGGAGCGCCGGGTTGACGTTCTTCAACCGCGACATCTTCGACTACGCCAAGAGCGTGTCGATGAATTCGGTCTTCGTCTTCGCCGAGGATACGCCCGATCCCAACGACACCGGCACGACGACCATCAACCCGGTCCGCTACTTCAACGGCGATTCGGCACGCAGCCTGGGCATGGAATTGTCGATCGTCAAGCGCACGACACGGTGGCTGAGCGGCTCGGCCAACCTGGAGATCCAGCGCTCGACCGGCACCAACAGCTCGGCCGACGAGGCATATCTGCAGGCCTCGTTCGGGCAGGAATACGACGGTTCGGCGAACCTCGGCAGTCTGACGCGCTCGCCGCTCCTGTGGGACAAACCGTGGGCCGTCAGCGTCAATGCCGACCTCTCGGTGTTCGAGAAGGACCGTCCGGTGGTCTTCGGCTGGCAGGTGCCGCCCAACTGGAGCCTGAACCTGCTGCTGCAGGCCGAGGCGGGTCAGCGGTACACGCCCATGCGGTACCTCGGCGTGAGCACCTACCAGCGCGGCTCCGAGTACAGCCGCACCGGCCCGTACAAGTCGTCGCTGAACGTCCGGTTCAACAAGTTCTGGAAGTTCCGCGAGCGCGAGCGCCTGACGCTGTCTCTGGAAATCCGGAACCTGCTCAACCGCAAGAACTACCGGCGCATCAATCCCTGGACCGGCGACGGCTACAAATTGGGCGACTTCAACCCGGGCTGGACCGAGCCGCAAGGCGAGGAAGGCTTCACGACCGACAGCGAGCCGTACGCCACCAGTGTGGTGGATCCCAGCTACATCGAGGATCCGCTGACGATCCTGTGGGGGGTGAGCTACGCATGGTAGGAACGCGCGCGACCCGTTCGTGTCTGGCCCTGGCCGCCGCTTCGCTGCTGTGGGTGGCGACGCCCGCCCGGGCCGGCGACATGCTCCGGCTCTTCGGCGAAGAGAATGCGGGTACGTCCAGCGCCCAGTTCCTGCGAATCCCCGTCGGGGGACGCGCGGTGGCCCTGGGCCAGGCCTATTCGGCACTTTCGACCGACGGAGCCGCCATTTTCTGGAATCCCGCGGGCATGATGCGCTCGCCGGGCCGAAGCAACTATTTCGCCAGTCATGTCGCCTGGACGGCCGACATCGACGTGGATTACGCGGCCTACCATCGCCGCGGACAGAACTTCGCGCAGGGGCTTATGTTCGGCGCGCTTCGCTCGGGCGACATCCTGCGGACCGACGAACTGCACCAGGAAGGCACCGGGCAGTACTTCGACGCGAACCAGTTCTTTGTCGGAGCCAGCGTGGCGCGGGCCATGACCGATCGCTTTTCGATCGGCGCCACCCTGAAGTACTTCCAGGAAAACCTGGACCAGTACCAGACGAAGGCGTTTCTGGCCGACCTCGGCATCCTGTATTACGTCGGCGTCGGTGACATGCGGGTCGGATTCACGGTGCGCAATTTCGGCGGCGACATCCGGCCGGCCGGTTCGCCGCCGGCGGCACCGGACGGCTACGTGCCGGCACCGGAATTCCAGAGCTTTCCGGCGCCGACGGTCGGGGCCTTCGGGGCCGCCAAGACGTGGGACCTGTCGCCGAAGCTGTCGCTGCTCACGACGGCCGACTTCAACCACCCGTCGGACTATTCGGAGAGCTTCCGCATGGGCGGCGAACTGGCTGTGCGGCGCCAGTTGTTTCTTCGGGCGGGTTACGAGACCAACCGCCCCGAAGGCGGCCTGGCGGCCGGCTTCGGCCTGCAGGTCGAGCGCCATCAACTGCTGATCCGCGTCGATTACGCCTACAGCGACATGGGCAGTTTCGGCGTCATTCATCACATCTCGGTCGATCTTTCGCCGTTGTGGCGCCGGCCGCAGGCCGTGACCGGTGAGGGAGGGCAGCCATGAGCCGTCGTATCGCCCTGATGGCGGTTCTGGCGCCCGCGGTGGTCGCGTTGATCCTGGGCTCGGCCGGCTGCGGCGAGAAGATCGCGATTCCGCAGCCGCAGGGACTGTTCTCGGTCGCCGCCTGGCTGGAGGACGAGGTCTTCGACGATGCCGGCGCCCGTCAGGTGGCCCAGTCCCTGGGCGGCCTGTTCGTGGTCACGCCCGACGCCGTGACCAAGCGCGACCTGGAGTACAACGTGGTGGGCAGCGTTGCCGGTCTGACGGATGCCACGGCCGTCTGCGTGGGGCCGAACGACGAGGTCGTCTTCGTCTGGGACCAGGGCACCCACACGGTGCACTGGTACTCCGTTGCGGACCTGGCGCCCCTGGGTTCCACGAATCTGCCGGCGGTACAGAGCGTGCGGGCGCTGGCGGCCGATCTGCGGGGCATCGAACTGGTGCCGGGAGCGCGCACGTTCCTCTATCTGGCCGATCCCGATTCTGCCGTCGTGCACCGCTACGCGTTCGACGATTTCAACGGCCTGACGCCGACGGGCATCCTGACCCGCGCCGAGGGCGAGGGAGCCCGTTCGGTGCACGAGGCGGCCGGTATGGCCGTCGACTCGGAGGGCATGCTCCTGGTCTGCGAGACCGACACGCTGCGCAACTGGGTGATCCGTTTCGACGGCACGCCGGACGAGGACGACACGACGCCCGCTGTCAACGATATCGACCCTCTGCGCGGGCGGGTGGTCGAATTCGAAATCACCTGCGAGCCCTCGGCGGCCACCGATTTCGTGCTGGGTGACGCGGCCGTCTGCGGTCAGTCCGGGTGGGTCGGCGGCCCCAGCCGGGACTCCGGCAATTTCACGGCTCCGGCGGCAGTGGTGGTCGACGGCAGTGGACGTATTTTCGTGGCCGACACCGGAAACGACCGGGTGCAGATCTTCTCGCCGGCCGGCCACTACGAACTGCAGTTCGGCACCGCGGAATCCTGTCCGGCGCCGTCGTCCCTGGCGCTGGTGGACGTGCGCGTGGGCACCAATGCCGACGACGTCAACTACGGGGCGTACGTCTTCCTGGTCACGCCCGGCAGCGGGCAGGTCCGCCGCTTCATCTCCAGCGAGCACTATATCTACGTCAACCGCGAACCCCCGCCGGTCCGACCCTGACCAGGGGCCCGGCGCCGTTCGCCGGGCTCTCTTCCGGGATTTGAATTTCAATTAAGATCCGCCGATCGCCGGTCGATACCATCCCGGATCGGGTTTGCGTGCCGCCCATGTCCGGAGCGGTGCGAGCCTCGCTTGGGGGAGGGGATCTACATGGCTCTGAGGGAGAAAGTCATCGCGTCGGTGGTTGTGTGCCTGGTCGTCGTTTTGGGCCTTTCCGCCGCGTACAATGCCTTCTCGCTCAATCGCCTGGCTTCGCAGCAGGCTGCCGCGGCGGCCGAACTCACCGCGTCCAGCATGACCGCGGCCATGTCCGTTTTCGGCGAGACCGGCGACATGGACGGCCTGGAAATGTATCTGAAGAACGTATCGGCCCTGCCGGCACTGTCCGATGTCCACGCCGTGCGCGCGCCCGGCGTGGCCGCGGAATTCGGCGCCCGGGCCGGCGCGGACCCGGTCGATGATGTGGACCGTCTGGCCTTGACCTCGGGCAAGGAGCAGATCGTCATCGATCACAAAACGCACACCTGGCGCACGGTGACGCCGGTGCTGGCCGCGGCCAGTTGCCTGGGTTGCCACGAGGCGAGTCGGGAGGGCGACGTTCTCGGCCTGGCCAGCGTCACGCTGGACACCAAGTCATCGGACACGGCGCTGGCGCGTGCCAGCTTCGCGACCATCGTCGCGGCGGTCATCGCGCTGCTGGTCGTGGCGGGTGCGCTGGCGATCCTGATCAACCGGTTGGTGATCGCCCCCGTACGGACGGTGGCGGGGCGGCTGCTGGACGATGTGTCGCACCTGACCGGGGCCGCGGCCGAACTGTCCGCCACCAGCGGCCAGATGGTCGACGGGGCCACCAACCAGGCCGCGAGCCTGCAGCAGACCTCCGCCTCGCTCGAGACCATGGCCTCCCAGACGCGCGCCAACGCCGGCAGCGCCGAAAAGGCGCAGGCCGTGGCGCTGGAGGCTCTGGAGCATGCCCGCCACAGCGGCGAGGCCATGACCGGAATGCTCGGGGCCATCGCCGAGATCAAGACGGCCAGCGACCGCACCGCGCAGATCCTCAAGACGATCGACGAAATCGCCTTCCAGACGAATCTGCTGGCCCTCAACGCCGCGGTGGAGGCCGCGCGGGCCGGCGACGCCGGCCGCGGATTCGCCGTGGTGGCCGAAGAGGTGCGGAACCTGGCCCAGCGTAGCGCTCGGGCGGCCCAGGAAACCACGGCGCTGATCGAGGCTTCGCGCAAGAGCGCCGCCCACGGCGTTGCTGCGTCCCAGCAGGTGGGCGGCATCCTGGAGGAGATCACTCTCAACGTGGACCAGACCGTCGAACTGATGGCGCGCGTGGTCTCCGCCAGCGAGGAACAGGCCGACGGCATCGGTCAGATCCGGGTGGCCGTGGGCCAGATCGACCAGGTCAGCCAGCGCAACGCCCAGATCGCCGGCCAGAGCGAAGAGGCGAGCGAGAATCTCAACGAGCTGGGCGCGGGCCTGGGCGAGGTGTCGGCCATGCTGACGAAGATGGTCGGTCGCTGACCGGTCCCGGCCGCGTCCCCGGGGGAAGCGGTTTGTCACTGGCCGCGCGCCCGGCGAAGCGGTAATATTGCGGCAAACGTACCGGCGGCCCGGGGCGGCACACGTCCCCGGGCTGCTTGCTACCTGCCGGAAGGCCGCCCGTGGATCTCCGCTCCCTCAAACGCCAGTTCCCGAAGAAGGACCAGCCCGCCACGCCGTTCTACCTGTCGATCGCCGGGAACATCGGCGTGGGCAAGAGCATGATCACCACCATGCTCGGCGAGGTCTTCGGCTGGCGGATGTTCTTCGAGCCGGTGATCAACAACCCGTACCTGGACGACTATTACCGCGATATGCAGCGGTGGAGCTTCCATCTGCAGGTGTACTTCCTGAGCAAGCGCTTCGAGGTGCAGCGGCAGATCCTGACGCAGCCCGGTTCGGCGGTGCAGGACCGGACGATCTACGAGGACGTCGAGATCTTCGCGCCGACGCTGCACCGTCGCGGCTGCATGGACGACCGCGACTACGAGAACTACCGCGAGATCTTCCGCAACATGACCGCCTTCCTGCAGCCGCCCGACCTGATCCTGTACCTGAAATGCCGGCCCGAGACGGCGCTGGACCGCATCCGGCAGCGGGCCCGCAGTTGCGAGTCCGAGATCCCGCTCGAATTCCTGCAGGACCTGGACGCGGCCTACAACGACTGGATCGAGCGCGCCCCGGCGCTGTGCCCGGTGCGCATCCTCGACACCGAACAGATCAATCTGCGCGATGATCCGTCGGCCCAGGCGGAGCTTCTGGGCATCATCCGCGAGTTCCACCTCGAAAAGCACGAGAAGGCGGTCGGCTGAGAGCCGGCTGCCGCGGAGGCATCCTTGAAATTGGGCGATTACAGACCGAGCGACCTGTTGCGCGGACGCGCCATCGGCGATGACGTGCTGCGCCTTCTGCCCAAGACCGACCTGCACTGCCATCTGGACGGCTCGCTGAGGCTGGCCACCTTCATGGAGTTGGGCCGCGCCTGCGGGATGGAAATGCCGGACGATCCGGACGCGGTGCGCGCACTCTATTTCCCGCCGGACCGGCAGGCCGTCACGCACGAGTTCCTGAAGCACTTCGACCACACCACCGCCGTGCTACAGGACGAGGCTTCGCTGGCCCGCGTGGCGCGCGAACTGGCCGAGGACCACGCGGCCGAATCGGTCTGGTGCCTGGAAGTGCGGTTCTGCCCGCTGATGCACCTGAAGGGCGGGCTGAGCGGCGACCAGGCGGTGGCCGCCGTCCGGCGGGGGCTGGACGAGGCGCAGGCGCGCACCGGCATCACCGCCAACATCATCGTGACCGGTTTGCGCCAGATCGATCCCGCGCGCTCGCTGGAGATGGCGCGGCTGGCCGTGGACTGGAAGGGTCGTGGGGTCGTGGCCTTCGATCTGGCCGGGGACGAGTCCGACAATCCGCCCAAGCGGCACGCCGAGGCCTTCTATCACGTGATGAACAACAACCAGAACGTGACCATCCACGCGGGCGAAGGGTTCGGCGCCGCCTCGATCCACCAGGCGCTGCACCGCTGCGGCGCCAACCGCATCGGCCACGGCACGCGCCTGGAAGAGGATCCGGATCTGTTGGCCTATGTGGCCAACAACCGGGTCCCCCTGGAAATCTGTCTGTCCAGCAACGTGCAGAGCTGTGTGGTCGACGACCTGGCGCACCACCCCTTCCGCCACTTCCTGCGGATGGGTCTGCGCGTCTCCCTGAACACCGACAACACGTTGTTCGCGCGCACGTCGCCGGCGGGTGAACTGCGGCTGGCGGTCGACACTTTCGACCTGACGCTGCTGGAAACCGAGAACCTGCTGATCAACGGCTTCAAGAGCGCGTTCCTGCCCGAACGTCGCAAGCGCGAGATGGTCGTGGCGGCTCTGGCGAGGTTTGCCGCGCTTCGGGATGAACTGGATCTGGACCGGCGTCCGCGCGTCGAGGGCGGAGCGGTCGCCCCTTGAACGCGCGCCTCGAGCAGCTGTCGGACGCCTGGCGCGACCAGGTCGGCGAGGCTGCGGCCTGGCTGCGGGTCCGGGGCTTCGCCGGTCGCGTGGGCCTGGTGCTGGGCAGCGGTCTGGGTGATTTCGTCGATGCGCTGGAAGATGTCCACGCCGTGGACTATGCCGATATCCCGGGCTTCCGAACCCCGTCCGTGGCCGAGCACAGGGGACGCCTGGTGTGCGCTCGTGCGGCGGGGGTTCCCGTCATCGTCATGCAGGGGCGATTGCATCCCTACGAAGGTCTACCGTCCACGCTCCTGCTGTTGCCGGCCGCCGTGATGGCCTGCCTGGGCGTGGAGGTCGCGGTGGTCACCAACGCCGCCGGCGGCCTGAACCGGCACTACGTGCCCGGAGACCTCATGGCCATCCGCGACCAGGTCGATCTGCACTTCCACGATGCCCTGCGCGGCCTGTTTCGTTCGCCTCTGGGCGGCGGCGCGGTCGCGGCCGACGTGGGTCGCGTCGGCGGCGTGCCGCACCTGTACGACCCGGACCTGGCCCGTTGTCTGGTCGAAGCGGCCGCCGACTGCGGTGTGCCCATGCATGCGGGGACCTACGCCAGCATGTACGGACCGGCCTACGAAACCAAAGCGGAAATCGGCATGCTGCGGCGTCTGGGCTGTGACGCGGTGGGCATGTCCACGGCTCCCGAGGCCGTTCTGCTGCGCCGGCTGGACGTGGCGCCGGTCGGATTGTCCTGCATCACCAATCCCGCGCGCGAAACCGGCCAGCCCGAATTGTCGCATCAGGATGTCGTGGAAGTCGGCAACCAGGTGCGTGATCGGCTGGCCCGGCTGCTGCTGGCTTTCCTGCCCAGGGTGGGCGGGGCGCAGCGGCAGTGATCCCAACTCAAGGAGTTCCCCATGCGTCGCTATCTGGTCGCCGGCAACTGGAAGATGAACCTGGGTCCCGCCGCCGGTCTGGAACTGGCCGCCGGCGTGGCCGCCCGTCTGCGAGGCCGTGTGCTGCGCGGTGACGCGCTGGTGTGTCCGCCGTACGTGACCATCCCGGCGGTGGCGGCGGCCGCCGACGGCAATCCCCTGCTGCTGGGCGCCCAGAACTGCGGCGACCAGGACGGCGGCGCCTTCACCGGCGAAGTGTCGCCCGCGATGCTGAAGGAAGCCGGCGTGCAGTACGTCATCATCGCCCACAGCGAGCGCCGGCAGTACCAGCGTGAGGATGACGACCTGTTCGTGCGCAAGATCAACCTGCTGCACGCCTGCGGCCTGAAGGCCATCTTCTGCTACGGCGAACTGCTGGGCGAACGCAAGGCCGGCCGCGAGCGCGAGATCGTCAACGCGCAACTCGAGGGTGTGCTGCCGCGCCTGCAGTATGTCGATCCCTACAACACCGTGCTGGCCTACGAGCCGGTGTGGGCCATCGGCACCGGCGAGACCGCGAGCCCCGCCCAGGCGCAGGAGATGCACGCCTGGTCGCGCCAGGTCGTCGCCCGGCTGCTCGGCGAAAGCCCCGCCTCGCATATGCGCATCCTGTACGGCGGCAGCTGCAAGGCCTCGAACGCGCACGAGCTGTTCAGTCAGCCCGACGTGGACGGCGGCCTGATCGGCGGCGCCAGCCTGAAGGTCGACGACTTCGTGGGCATCATCGATGGAGCCGAAGCGGCCCTCGGCTGATCGGGCCGGACCGGCATACACCAGCAAGGCAAGGAGTCCGCTGTGCGCCACCCCTTCGTTCCGACGTTGACCGCGGTCTCGCTGATCCTGGGCGGCCTGTCCCTGCTGTCCGATGCGCCGGCCCAGGCCGCGCCGCGCCGCGCCGCGCCGCCCGCAGCGGAGGCCGCGCGGCTGCTGCCGCGCCTGCCGGACAACGTGGAAATCTTGCGGCTGGAAAACGGCCTGCCGGTCGTGCTGCTGCGCAACCCCGGCCAGCCCATGGTCGGCATCTACACGCAGGTGCTGGTGGGGTCGGCGCGCGAGGACTTTCGCACCAGTGGCATGAGTCACATGCTGGAGCATCTGCTGTTCAACGGCACCGAAAAGTACGCGCAGGAGGATCTCTACCAGGTCGCCGATTCCGTGGGCGCCTACAACAACGCCAATACAACCGATTTCTACACCAACTACATGATGGTCGTTCCGGCCGAGCACCTCGAGAAGGGCCTGGATCTGCAGTCGCAGATGCTGTTCCATTCGCTGATCCCGGAGGGGAAGTTCGCCAAGGAGCAGGGGATCGTCGTCGGCGAGATCGTGCAGGGCCGCGACCGTCCGGGCGAGTTCGCCGAGAACACGATTCGCGAGATCGTTTTCGCGGGGTCGGATCTCGAACTGCCGACGGTGGGCACGCTCGCGACCATCGAGCACATGACGCGGGACGACGTCCACGCGTTCTACCGCCGCTGGTACGTGCCCAACAACATGATCCTGACCCTGGCCGGCAACTTCGACCGCGCGCAGGCGCTGGCCTGGCTCGACCAGTACTACGGCGGCGTGGCCCCCGGCACGATCGAGCGACCGGCTCCGCGGCCCGCGCGGCCCATCGACGCGACGCGCGGCGTGACCCGGCGCGGTGGCGACGAGCGGGTGCTGACCCTGGCCTTCGCGGCGCCGACCTGGGGTTCCGACGACCACTTCGCCTTCCTGGTGCTGAACGAACTGCTGACCCTCGACGGCGCGGGCATCCTGACCCGGGCGCTGGCGGCGATGGATGAATCGGTGCGGCCCGACGTTTCGAGCTGGTGGGAATCCGCGCCGGGCTTCGGGCGCTTGATGCTGCGCTTCGAACTGGCCGCCGGCACCGATCCCGAGACGCTTCTGCCGCTGGTGCAGCGGGCGCTGGCCGACGCCGAGAACGAGGGCATCGACCCGTCCGCCATCCGCGGCATCGCGCGTCTCAACGCCACGCAGACGCTGTTGAACCGCGAGCAGCTGCGCATGACCGGCATCTACATCGCCGACGCGCTCGTGCAGGGCGGCCCCGACCTCTTCGTGAGCTATCTGGACCAGTTGAACGCCGTGACCGACGAAGACGTGTCGCGCGTGCTCGACCGCTGGCTGGCCGGCGCGCCCTGCCTGGGCGTCCTGATCGAGCCGGGCGCGACCGAGGCGCCGGCGGCGGCTCCGGGCGGCAAGCCCGCGGGGATGCCCGCCGGCATGCCCGCAGGGATGCGGATGCCCGCCGGCATGGGCGGCCAGGGCAAACCCGCCGGCATGCCGGGCGGCCCGCCGCCGGCGGCGCCGTCCGAAGCCCCGGCTACCGCTCCGCCGCCGACGGCCCCCGCGGCGCCGGAGGTCGAGCGAACGGTTCTGCCGACCGGGGCCGTGGTGGTCAGCCAGACCAATGCCGCCAGTTCGCTGACGGCCATCCACATCACCGTGCGCGCGCGCTCGCGCCTGGATCGCGATCTGGCGGGCGCCGGCGCCGTGGACCTGGCGCACCGGCTGCTGGACGAGGGCACGTCCGATTGCGACGGCGATTGCCTGGCGGCGCGGCTTCGCGAACTGGGCGCGCTGGTGAAGTCGGTGGACGATCCCGGGATCCCCATGGACGACTACTACACGAGCGGACGCTACAGCTTCATCCGGATCGAATGCGCCGCCGAGCACGGCGGCGAGGTGCTGGCGCTTCTGGCCGACGCCCTGCGCGGCGCGGCCTTCGACGAGGCGGACTTCAAACGTGTCCGCGACCAGCGCGTCGCCGATCTGGGCCGCCAGCAGGGCAGCGCCCGGGCGACCGCGGATGCGCTGCTGGACCGCGAACTGTACGGGGACCATGCGTTGGCGCTGCCGCCCGAGGGCGACCCGCGTTCCGTCGGTGCGCTGACCTACCGCCAGGTGCGCGACGTCTTCAGCGAAGCCTTCGCGCCGCGCAACCTGATCATCGCCTGCGTGGGCCCGCAGACGCACGCGCAGTGGTGCCGGGACGTGGCCGCCGCGCTGCCGGGCCGCGGTGAACCGACGCCGGCTCTGCCTCTGCTGCCGGTCACCACCGCGGCGGGAGCAGCGACGGCGACGGTCGGCGGGTCGTTGACCGCGATCCGGCTGGGCTCGGTGTTCGCGGTCGATCCGGCCGACGAGCGGGCCCTGGGCCTGCTGATCTCCATCCTGAGCGATCGTCTGGCGATGGACCTGCGCGAGACGAAGGGCCTCAGTTACAGCGTCGGCGCCGGGATCGAACTGGAAGGCGGGCAGGGCACGCTCACGGCGTGGCTGAATCCGCCGACGGACCGGCGCGAAGAAGGACTGGCGGCGTTGCGAGGCTTCATCGCCGGCTTCGACGCCTCGACGATCACCGCCGGTGAAGTGGAGCGCACGCAGGCCGCCCGACGGGGCCGGTTGATGATGCGGCGCCTGTCGTCGCTGGGTCAGGCCTACTATCTGGCGATGGCCGAACTGGACGGCGACCTGTCCGTGTACGCGCGCGGCCTGGCCGGAGGCTCAGCCCCGACGGTGGCGGAACTGCAGGCGGCAGCGGCGAAGTATCTGACCGGTCGGCCCTGGATCGAAGTGGTGGTGGACTGAAAACCGTACCGCGGCCCGCGGCGGCCGCCGGGAGAGCGACGATGACATATCCACTCGGAAGCGGCCGACCGCACGCGCGGCTCGGGATTCTGACCGCCTGCGTGCTGGCAGCCGGCGTCTGCGCGGGAGCCGGGAATGTGGGCGCCGCCCCGTCGACGCCCGTGCTGACGCATGAGGTGGAGGCCGTCTTCGACATCGACGGCCATACGGTCACGCTGAGCGACCGCCTGATCCTGCCGGCGGGTCTGGATCACCTGCGGTTGGGTGCGGGACTCACGTTCACGCGGATCAGCGGTCCGGGCGCCGCGCCGCTGGACGCGGCCGCGATCGTCACCCGGGTGGAAGACGTGCCGGAGCAGGGCGGCCCCTGGCAGCGCCTCGACGTCGCGGCGGCCGGCCTGGCCGGCGGCGGCGAACTGCTGATCGAGGCCCACGGCACCTTCCACGCGCCGGTGGACCAGGTCGAGTTCTCGCGCGAGAACGTGGGCGGCGAGATCAGCGCCACCATTTCGGCCGAAGGGATCTACCTCTCGTCGATGTCCGGCTGGCTGGCCACGGCCGACGGCGCGCTCGGCACCTACGATCTGCGTCTGGATACGCCCGCGGGCTACGAAACCGTGACCCAGGGGCAGCGGATCGAACACCTCGAGAGCGGCGGCCGCCTGCGCACGCGCTGGCGGTCCCCCGATCCGAGCGACAGCCTCGATCTGGTGGCCAACCGCTTTTTCGTGACCTGCGAGACGATCCGCGAAGGACTGGAATCGTGCACCTACCTCCTGTCCGACGACCCGCCGCTGCGGGCCACCTATCTCGAGCGCACGCGCGCCTACATCGCCATGTACGAGGAGATGATCGGCCCCTATCCGTACGCCAAGTTCGCAACCGTCGAGAACTGGTTCCCGACCGGCTACGGCATGCCCTCCTACACGCTGCTGGGCGGGCAGGTGCTGCGGCTGCCGTTCATCCCGTACACATCCTTCGGACACGAGATCGCGCACAACTGGTGGGGCAATTCCGTCTTCGTCGACCCGGCCGAGGGCAACTGGTGCGAGGGACTGACCACCTGGTGCGCCGACTACCACTACAAGGAACTCGAGGGCGCTCCCGCCGCGCGCGAATACCGACGCAATCTCCTGAAGGACTACGCGGCCTACGTCGATGATCCGGCCAAGGACTTCCCGCTGAGCGCATTCCGCAGCCGCCACAGCGGAGCCACGCGCGCGGTCGGCTACGGCAAGAGCATGATGGTCTTCCACATGGCGGACCGGTTGATCGGACGCGAGCGCTTCCTGGCCGCGCTGCGCGACGTGGCGGCGGCGCACCGTTTCCGCGCGGCGGCCTGGAGCGATTTCCTGGGCGCCTTCGGCCTGGGCGACGACTTCGCCGCCCAGTGGCTGACGCGCACGGGCGCCCCGTCGCTGGCGCTGGCGGACGTTCGCTTCGAGGCCGGTGCGGTGTCGTTCCGGCTGCGCCAGGGGGAGCCGCTCTACACGCTGGCCGTGCCCGTGCGCGTGACCGGCCCCGGCGGCGCCGAAACCGAGCATGTCGTCACCCTGTCCGGCGGCGAGGCGTCGTTCACGCTTCCGGTCGCCGGCGCCACCCGCCTGGCCGTGGATCCGGACTGCCATCTGTTCCGGCGGCTGGACCCGGCCGAGATCGAGCCCACCATCAGCCAGGTGTTCGGCAGCGACCGCCACGCCTTCATCGTCGACGCCCCGAAGGAACCCTTGGCGGCCGCGGCGCTGGCTTTCGCCCGCGCGTTCGCCGAAAGCGATACCGCCGTGGTTTCGGACGGCGTCTGGCCCGCGGATGACCGCACGGCCGTTGTCCTGAACCCCGGCCCGGCCCTGCTGGCTCGTCTGACCGCGCCGGGGCTGACCGTATCGGGCCGGACCATCTTCCTGGAAGGCAGGCGCTTCAGCCTGGACGCCGCCGACCTGGTCTATGCCGCGGCCGACCCGGAACGCCCGGGCCGCACCGCGCTGGTGGTCCTGTGCGGGTCCCCCGAACGGCTGCCGGGGCTGGCCGACCGCGTGTCCCACTACGGCAAGTACAGCTGGCTGATCCTGCCGGCGGGGCAGGGACGGCCCGAGCGCGGCAATTGGGCGGCAGGCGCGTCGCCGCTGCTGGCGGTACGCTGAGCAGCGTTCGCCGGGGGCCGGGTTTTCGCCCTGCCGCGCGCGCCGCGTTGTGTTAGTATGGGACTTCCGATTCCGGCCCCCGGGCCGGCCATTTCCGGTCCGGATGGGAAACGCATCGTGCATACCGGCAGGACATCCCGAACGACCCGTGCAATGGCGCGCGTGCTGGCCTGCGCCCTACTGGCGCTGGCCCTGCTTGCCTTTGCCGGCTGCGACGATGATCCGGTCGCGCCGCCGGCCGGCCGCCGGTGGGTCACGTCGCTGGAGCCGCAATACACCAACCGGTCGGTCTGGGGCGTATCGCCCACGCACTTCTTCGTCACCAGCGAACGCGGCGCCGTCAGCCGCTACCGCGACGGCTCCTGGACCACCTGGCATTTCGAGTATTTCCAGAATCTGCGTTCGGTGTGGGGCGCGGATGCCGACCGCGTCATGGTCGTCGGCGAGAGCGGTCTGTGCCTGCGGTTCGACGGCCAGGACTGGACGTCACTCTACCCCGGCACCACCGGCGACCTGCACGGGGTGTGGGGCACGGCGTGGGACAACATCTACGCCGTGGGAGAGGGCGGAGCGCTCAGCCGTTTCGACGGGACCGCCTGGACGGCGCTGGCCAGCGGCACCAGTTCCACTCTCTATTCGGTGTGGGGCTCGGCGCCGGACGACGTGTTCGTCGTCGGACGTGACGGCGTCATCCTGCACTTCGACGGCGCGGCGTGGACGCCGATGGTCAGCGGCACCTCGGAGGCTCTGGATGCGGTCTGGGGCGCGAGCGGCGACGATGTCTACGCCGTGGGCGCGCTCGGCACCATCGTGCACTACGACGGCGTGTCCTGGCAGGTCCAGGCCAGCGGCGTCATCGACCGGCTGTGGGACGTGCGCGGCCTGCCGGGCAAGGCTCCCGTGGCCGTGGGCGCCAACGGCGTCTATCTGACGCTGCAGGACGGCGTCTGGGAGAGCCGCAACGTGGCCGGCGGCCGCTATCTCTACGGACTGTGGGGCGACGGCGACAGCTCGATGCTGCTGGTCGGCTACAACGGCCTGGTGATGCGCCTGACCGATCCGGCCTGGGAGACCCTGAACGAAGGGCGCACGCACTGGCTGACCGGCATCTGGGCCGCCGACTGCGAAACCGCCGTGGCCGTGGGCAAGAACGGAACCGTGCTCCTGGGAGGGAGCGCGGGCTGGCTGGACATCTCGCCGCAGATGCCGGATGTGGACTGGGCCGGCGTCTGGGGCACCGGGCCGGACGACTTCTTCATCGTCGGCAGCGGCGGCGTCATCATGCGCTATCGGACCGGCCGTCCGTGGACCGTCTGGGAACTGGTTTCGCGCGCGAATCTGGAAGCGGTGTGGGGCAACGGCAACGGAGACATCTACGCCGTGGGCCAGGATGGCATCATCATGCACTTCGACGGCTTCGTCTGGGAAGCCATGGTGAGCAACACCACCTATCCGCTGCTGTCCGTCCACGGTCGCGGACCGCGCGACGTGTATGCGGTCGGTCTCGGCGGGACGATCCTGCATTTCGACGGCATCGTCTGGACACCCCTGGTCAGTGGCGTGTCCGGACCGCTCGAAGCCGTCTGGTGCCGTCCGCGCGGAGAGACCGTGGTCGTCGGCGAAGCCGGCCTCTCGCTCCACAGCCTGAACGGCGAAGGAGGCGGGATCATCTGGGAATCGCGCGGCAGCAACACCGTTTTTCCGCTGTTCGGACTGACCGGCGATGCCGACGGCACGGTCTACGCCGCGGGCAGCAACGGGCTGGTGCTCGAATACGCCGGCGAAGGCTGGAACATCCTTGCCACCGAGCGCCATGACCAGCTCGACGCCATTGCCATTGACCCCTGCGGTGACCTGTACTGCGCCGGATACTGGGGCCTGATCCTCGAGTACACGCACTGACCGGCTGAGCCGGTCCTCCGCGACGACCCGACCGAAGGAGAAAACATGTCGACCCTGGAATCGCTGCAGCCTGCCGCCGTCTGGCGGATTTTCGACAAGATGAGCGCCGTCCCGCGCGGCTCGGGCAACGAGGCCGCGGTGCTGGGCATGTTCAAGGGCTGGGCCGACCGTCGCGGGCTGCCCTGGAAGCAGGACGAGGTCGGCAATCTGCTGGTGTGCATTCCCGCTTCGCCGGGCCGCGAGAACGCGCCGACGCTGTTGATCCAGGGCCATGTCGACATGGTGTGCGAGAAGAACGCCGCCACCGCGCACGATTTCACGCGCGATCCGCTGAAGCTGGTCGTCGATGGAGACTGGGTGAAGGCCACCGGGACCACGCTGGGCGCGGACAACGGGATCGGCGTGGCGATGGGCCTGGCCCTGGCCGACGACCGCACCGTGCCGCACGGTCCGGTCGAGGTCCTGCTGACGGTCGATGAAGAGCGCGGCCTGACGGGCGCGGCCGGCGTCGAACCCGGCTTCTTCACGGCGAAGAAGATGATCAACCTCGATTCCGAGGAGGACACCGCCATCTTCATCGGCTGCGCCGGCGGCCGCGACACGCGCTACGAACTGAAGAACCGCGCGGCGAAGGCGCCCAAGGATTCGGTGGGGCGCAAGGTGACGGTGCTGGGACTCAGAGGCGGGCATTCGGGACTCAACATCCACGAGCACCGCGGCAACGCGATCAAGATCCTGACCCGCGCCCTGCAGGCCGCCGCCGCGGCCATGGACGTGCGCCTGGTGGAGATCAACGGCGGCAGCATGCGCAACGCCATTCCCCGCGAATGCGAGGCGAAAGTCACCGTGCCGCGCGAGCAGGCCCGCCGCTTCAAGCAGCTGCTCGACGCCTTCTTCGGGCGCATTGCCGCCGAGGAACTGGCCGGCGTCGATGACGGCTTCACCTGGAAGGTCGCCACGGCGCAGGCGCCGCGCTGCTTCTCGCGCGAGTGCAGCGCCACCACGCTGAATCTCTTGTCGGCCATTCCCAACGGCGTGGGCTCGATGAGCCTGGACATTCCCGGTCTGGTCGAAACCAGCACCAATCTCGGCGTCGTCAAGACGGACGGGCTGCGCGTCGAGATCGTCTGCTGCAGCCGCTCGTCGGTGATGTCGTCGCTGGCGGCGCTGGTCGAACAGCACCGTGCGCTCGGCGTGCTGGCGGGCGCCGGCGTCGAGCAGCCGGAGGGATACCCCGGCTGGAAGCCCAATCTGGCCTCGCCCCTGCTGGCGATCACCCGGAAGCGGTACGCCGAAGCCTTCGGCGCCGAGCCGGAACTGCTGGCGATCCATGCCGGCCTGGAGTGCGGGCTGCTGACCGAGAAGTATCCCGACCTGGACATCGTGTCCTTCGGACCCAACATCCGCGGCGCGCATTCGCCCGACGAAACGGTGCAGATCAGTTCGGTGCAGAAGATCTGGAAGCTGTTCACCGCGACGGTCACCCAGGTCGCCGAAGCCTGAGATTGATCGGTGGCAGGCCGTCCGTGTGAACGGGCGGAATCAGGTTCTCCGTGTTCGACGACGACGACCCCGCCCGGCGGGGTCGTCGCGTTTCAGGCCGTTTCGTTCTGTCCCCAAGTTATCCCCAGCTCCGGGAGGGCGCGGGCAGACCCTTTCGGGCACCATTTTGGTCAACTAACCTCTTGTCAAGGTCCATTTTATCGAAATGTAAGCGAAATGTTGATTTCGTCGCTTCGCGGACGGTCCGCGAATTATCCCCCGGTGCGCAGGCCGCGCCAAACCGTTGCCAGCGGGCGACATTCGGCCCTTCGCGGATGATCCCCGGTTGCCTCGCCCGGGCCGGTGGGCGATCATACTCCCAGCCCCATTCAACCCCCATTGCGCGGGACCGACGGCCCCTTGGCCGCCAGCTCCCGGACCAGGCGGAGGCAAGGCCATGTCGAGGGTCGGCGAAGCCGGCAAGCGTGACGCCGGCGTGCGTTCGGACTGCTGGATCGGCGTCGAACTGGAGGATTCCGGCGGCATCCGGATCTCGCTGCAAAGCAAGGTGGCGGATCTGTACGGCCGGGCCATTCACGCGCAACTGCTCGAAGGCTGCGGCGCGCTCGGTGTCGAGCACGCCGTCGTGACGGTCGTCGACATGGGCGCGCTGCCGTACGTGCTGGCCGCCCGTCTGGAAGCGGCCGTGCGCCGCGCCGGCCACGCGCCGGCCTTGCCCTGGCTGTTGCCCGCGCGGGCGGGCCTGGACCGGGCCAGCGAGCGCGGCCGACTGCGCCGCAGCCGGCTGTACCTGCCGGGCAATGAACCCAAGTTCTTTCCGAACGCCGCACTGCACGGCCCCGACGGGCTGATCCTCGACCTGGAGGATTCCGTGGCCCCGGCCGAGAAGGACGCCGCCCGCGCGCTGGTGCGCAACGCGCTGCGCGCGATCGATTTCCAGGGAGCCGAGCGCATGGTGCGCATCAACCAGGGCGTGCAGGGCCTGGCCGATCTCGAGTGGGTCGTGCCGCACGGCGTGCAGCTGGTGCTCATCCCCAAGGTCGAGGATCCGGGACAGGTCGTCGAAGTCGACCGCCGCATCGCCGAACTGGGCCGGCCGGGCGTCAGCGCCCCCGTGGTGCACCTGATGCCCATCATCGAATCGGCGCTCGGCGCCTGGCGGGCCTATGAGATCGCCAAGGCCAGCTCCAACGTGGTGGGGCTGGCGATCGGGCTGGAGGACTACACCGCGGACATCGGCGCCCAGCGCACGGTGGCCGGCGCCGAGTCGTTCTGGGCCCGGGCGCAGGTGCTCAACGGCGCGCGCGCGGCGGGCGTGCAGCCCATCGACACTGTCTTCAGCGACGTGGGCGATGAAGAGGGCCTGCGGCAGTCGGTGGTCGAGGCCAAGAGCCTGGGCTTCGTGGGCAAGGGCTGCATCCATCCCCGGCAGATCGCGATCGTGCACGACGCGTTCGCGCCCACCGGCGACGAGATCGAACGGGCCGTGCGCATCGTGCGCGCCTACGAGGATGCGGAGGCCCGCGGGCTGGGCGTGGTCAGCCTGGGCACCAAGATGATCGACGCGCCGGTGGTCAAGCGCGCGCTGGCGACCGTCGATCTGGCCGTACGCATGAGCCGGCTCGACGCCGAGTGGCGCGAGGCACCGCTGCCTCCGTTCAGGGCTGTCCGCAACGTTTCGGGAGGCGCCGAATGACCCGCCTGGTGCAGAACGCGGCCGGCCGCCTGGTGCCGGTCGAGATCAACGGCCTGACCGCCGTGCCCTTCGCGGGTGTGGGGCGCCACCATCCCACCGGCCGCAGGGCCGGTCCGCTGCTGCGCAGCTGCGCGGACTATCCGGCCGACGGCGACAAGACGGTCGAGTCGCTCAAGCAGGCGCTGGTCAACGCCGGCCTGCAGGACGGCATGACCATCTCCACGCACCACCATCTGCGCAACGGCGATCTCGTGGCCAACCTCGTGTTCGCCGCGGCCGCCGAGCTGGGCGTGAAGAACCTGCGCTGGTTCCCCAGCGCCAGCTTCCCCTGTCATGACGGCATGATCGCGCACATGGAAAACGGCGTGATCCACCACATCGAGGGCTCGCTCAACGGCCCTCTGGGCGATTTCTGCACCGACGGCCGCATGCGCGGCATGGCCGTGCTCCGCAGCCACGGCGGCCGCTGGCAGGCGGTGCAGGACGGCGAGGTCCACATCGACATCGCCGTCATCGCGGCTCCCACGGCCGACCCCTTCGGCAACGCGACCGGTGACCGCGGACCTGCCGCCTGCGGTCTGCTCGGATTCGCGCTGGCGGACAGCCAGTTCGCCGACCACGTCATCGTGGTGACGGACAATCTGGTGCCGTTCCCCTGCGTCCCCTGGCAGATCCAGGGCAACAACGTCGACCAGGTGGTCGTGATCGACTCGATCGGCGATCCGGCGAAGATCGTCTCCGGCTCCACGCAGATCACCAAGTCGCCCGACCGTCTGCTGATCGCCGAGCTGACGGCCCGCTTCTGCGACGAAGCCGGCATCATCCGCGACGGCTTCAGCTTCCAGGCCGGTGCCGGCGGCACGGCCCTGTCGTTCGGTCTCTTCCTGCGCGACATCATGCGCAGCCGGAGGATCAAGGCGCGCTTCGTGCGCGGGGGCTCGAACCAGTACCTGGTCGACATGCTGGAAGAGGGCCTGACCGACTACATCCTGGACGGCCAGACGTTCGATCTCGCGGGCGTCCGCTCGATGCGCGAGAACCCCGGTCACGTCAACACCTCGCCCTTCACCAGCTACAACTGGCACGGCAAGGGCAATTTCGCCTCGATGCTGGACGCGGTCGTGCTGGGCGCCACCGAAGTCGACCTGGGCTTCAACGGCAACGTGGTCACCCACAGCGACGGACGGCTGCTGCACGGCATCGGCGGCTGGCAGAACTGCCTGTTCAGCAAGTGCACGATCCTGCCCATCCCCAGCTACCGCGACCGCATCCCGGTGATCGTCGACGAAGTGACCACCCTGTGCGGGCCGGGCGAACTGATCGATGTTATCGTGACCGAACGCGGCATCGCCATCAACCCGCTGCGGCGCGACCTGACCGAGGCTCTGCGCGATTCGTCGCTGCCCATCCGCCCGCTGATCGACATCAAGCGCGAGGTGGAGGACCTGTGCGGCGGCGCGGCCGAGAAGCCGCGCCTGGGCAAGAGGGTCGTGGCCGCCATCAAGTGGGTCGACGGCACCGTCATCGACGCGGTGCGGCAGCTCGAGAAATAGTGCCGGGAGCCTCGGGGGAGGGGACGATGAGCCAGACGAACGGCCGCGGCGCCTACGTGATCGCGCTGGGTATCTTTCTGGGCCTGGCGGCGCTGGGCCTGCTGCTGGGGCGCGGCGCCCTGCAGGTGAAGCAACTGGACCGCACGGTGACCGTCAAGGGCCTGGCCGAGCGCGACGTGGCAGCCGACGTGGCCCTGTGGCCCCTGCAGTTCTCGGCCGCGTCCAACGACGCTTCGGCGCTGTACGGAACCGTCGAGAAGAACGCCGGGGTCATCGTCGACTTCCTGCGTGGAGCCGGCTTCACCGACGACGAGATCACGGTCTCGCCGCCCGCCGTGACCGACAAGCTGGCGCAGCAGTGGGGGGGCGGGGGCGACGTGCCGCTGCGCTACAGCGCCACGCGCACGGTCACCGTCTACACGCCGCGCATCGACCTGGTCCGCGCCACGCAGAAGCGGCTGGCCGAGCTGGGCCAGGCGGGCATCGTGTTGGGCGGCAACGACTACCAGGCGCAGACGCAGTACCTGTTCACCAAGCTCAACGATCTCAAGCCGGCGATGATCGAGGAGGCCACACGCAACGCGCGCGAAGTGGCCGTCAAGTTCGCGCAGGACAGCCAGAGCCGCCTCGGTCGCATCAAGTCGGCCCAGCAGGGGCAGTTCACGGTCGAGGATCGCGACCAGAACAACACGCACATCAAGAAGGTGCGGGTGGTCTCGACCGTCGTCTATTACCTGGTCGACTGACGGGACGAGCTCGCCTTGCTCTATCTGCTCTTCAACACCCCCGCCCACGCCCAGGTCGTCGACCTGGACGCGGGCGGCCTGCTGGCCCTGGCCGCGGCGGGGGCACCTGTGATCGACATCCGGCGTGAAGAGGAGTGGGAGATGACCGGGATCATCCCGGGCAGCCACCTGCTGACGTTCTTCGACGCGTACAAGCGCTACGACCTGGATGCCTGGCTGGCCGCGTTCGATCGCGTCGCCCGGCGCGATCAGCCGTTCGTCCTGGTCTGCCGCAATGGCGTGCGCACGCGGCGGTTGGGCCGATATCTGGATGGCGCTCTGGGCTGGCCCGGTGTGCACCACCTGCAGGGCGGAGTGCGGCTGTGGAGCGAATCGGGACGGCCGCTGGACCTGCCGCCGGACCCCGCCGAAACCGCCTTCGAAGACACGCGCTGACCGCACCGCCGCCTGACGGCGGCCAGGGACTGCCCCGCGGGGGCAACATGCAAAGGATGCCGCTCGCCCATGGCCTTCTACACCGACTTCGCGGGGCACTACGACGAGGTGTTTCCGCTGCGCGGCGACCTGTTGAAATTTCTCGACCGCGAACTGCCGCCCGACGGTCGGCTTCTGGATGTGGGCTGCGGGACGGGCGCCTGCTGCGGGTACCTGGCGAACCCCCGCCGCTCCTGCCTGGGCATCGACCTGGATCCGGGCATGATCGCGCAGGCCGAGAGCCGGCACCCGGGCGCCGAGTTCCGCATCCTCGGCATGCAGGAGATCGGCCTGCTTCCGGCCGGCGAGTTCACGTCCGTGATCTGCCTGGGCAACGTGTTGCCGCATCTGCCGTTGGAATCACTGCCGGGATTCCTGTCGGCCGTGCATCGCCTGCTGCAGCCGGGCGGGGCCTGGGTCTTCCAGACGGTCAACTTCGATCCGGTTCTGGGCCGCCGCGCGCACGTCTTCCCGGTCATCCGGGTGCCCGAGACCAGCCTGACCTTCCACCGGGCCTACGAGAACATCACGCCGGGGCGGCTGGAGTTCGTCACCGCCCTGACCGACCCCGACCGCGCCATCTTCCGCGGCCGGGAGACCATGTTCCCGCTGACCAGTCCGAGCTACCGTTCGCTGCACCCGGCGGACCGCTGGACACTCATCCGCCACGACGCCGATTTCAACGGCCGACCGTTCGACCCGGAGTCCGATTCGGGCAGTGTCTGGATCTGGCGGAAGCGCTGACACCGGCGCGGAGGGCTGCTCACGGGCCGCAGGAGCGGGCCTGTGGGCAAATCGGCGCGCCGGGCCGAAGGCTGGTTGAAATCACGTTCGGCCGGCGGTATGGTTGACGCGCCGCAAGGTGCCGTGACCGGTGCCCGAAGGCTGCCGGAGGAGCCGGCGGTCCGCACCGGAACCGCTCAACACGCGAGGATCGGAACATGACCAAGACGGAGCTGCTGCATTTCCCCGGCCGCGTGGCCGTTCTTTTCACGCTTCTGACGACCCTTGGCGTGGCTTCCGTCGCGCCCGCCGTGGAGGATCCGGCGCCGACGCGCGTGACCGGTGATTTCATTTCCGCCATCGTCGTGGACGTCGGCACCGGGATGATCCTGGAGGCCCAGCGCGAACACGAACGCCGTCAGCCGGCTTCCATGCTGAAGATGATGACGGAACTGGTCGTCCTCGAGCAGATCGAACGGGGCCAGCTGACGATGGAGGATGTCGTCACCGTGTCGGGCAACGCCAGCAAGGTCGGCGGCTCGCAGGTCTACCTGAAGCAGGGCGAGCAGTTCACCGTGCGCGAACTGTTGATGGCGCTGGCTATTCACTCGGCCAACGACGCCGCGACGGCCCTGGCCGAGCATGCCGCCGGCAGCACGGCGGCCTTCGTCGAGTTGATGAACGCGCGCGCGCGCGAACTGAACATGACGAACACCGTGTTCCAGTCGGTGCATGGACTGCCGGCCGCCCGCGGTCAGCTGCCGGACATCTCGACCGCCTACGACATGACGCTGCTGGGACGCGAGCTGCTCAAGCGCCCCGAAGCGCTCGAGTGGGGTTCGATGGCCGAGGCGCCGTTCCGCAACGGCACCTTCACGCTGCACAATCCGAACAAGCTCATCGGCAAGTTCCGCGGACTGGACGGCCTGAAGACCGGTTACACGAAGCCTGCCGGCTTCTGCGTCACGGCCACCGCGGAACAGCAGGGCCAGCGCCTGTTGTCCGTGGTCATGGGCTGTTCGACCAACAACGCGCGCGCCTCGGAGACCACGCGTCTGCTGACGATGGCCTTCAACATGTTCGAGCCGGTCAAGATCATCGACGGCCCGGGGACGGCGCTGCCCATGATGGTCGCGGTCAAGGACGGCAAGGTGCGCGAAGTGCCGGTCACGTACGGCGAGTCCCTGACCGTCAGCGTGCCGCGCGGTCGCCGCGCCGACCTCGTCATCGACACGGACCTGACCAAGCAGGCGCAGGCGCCGCTGGCGGCCGGCGCCGAAGTCGGACGCGCGCTGGTGAAGCTGGGTGACCGCCTGCTGGGCTCCGTGCCCATTGTCACGATGCAGGATACGCCGCGCGGCAACTGGTTCCACCGGTTGGTGCACTGATGCGACGCCGCTCGCGGCCGCGTCGCTTTCGGGCGATGCCGCGGCGGGCGGCGGGCGTGGTCGTTTGCCTGATCCTTTCCGTGTGCCTGACGGCGGTGTTCGGCGGTTGCGCCGGCACCGCCGGTCCTGGCTGCAACACCGACCTCGATCTGTTGTCTGCCGCGCCGGGCGACTCGCTCGGCATCGACCCGTTTCTGCGCCTGGATGCCGCCGTGCAGGCGGACCGGCGCGCCGAAGCCGAACAGGACCGGCGTCGGGCGCAGCGGACACGGGATCCGGTCGAGCGGATCCGGCTGACGTCCCGGGCGACGCGTGCCGCCCCGGACGATCCGGAACTCTGGCTGGCCGCCGCCGACGCCTGGCGCGCGGTGGGCGACCAGTTGCAGACCGGCGCGGCGCTGGACGGCGCCGCCGCGGCCGTGCGCCGCCTGAATGCACCATCGACGCCGCTGGCCGCACGCGGTCCCGGTTACCGGCGCCAGGCGACGCTGGCCACGGCCCTGGCCCGTGCCTGGTACCACTACGACCGGGCCGAGTGGGCCGCCGCCGGCGACTGGGCGCTCACGGCGCAGCAGGTGGAAGCGGCGAGCGTCGGAGCGCTGGAGATTCGCGGGCTCATCGAAGGCCGCCAGGGCCAGACCTCGCGCGTGACCGGGATCACCGACGAATTGCGCCGGCTCGACGTCTTCAACCCCCACCGCCGCTGGATCCAGGCCGCGCACGACGAGACCCTGGACCGGCTGCGCGGCGCGCTGGCCCAGGTGCTGGACCTCCGCCCGCGCGCCGACCACGCGCTGGAGTGCTACCGGGACATGGGCGCCCTGGCCGAACGGCTGGACGAATGGACGCTGGCCGAGGAGTGGTACCGGCAGTCGGCCGCGGCCAGCCCGATGGCGGGACACCCCTGCCTGCGTCAGGTCAGGTTGCCGCTGCTGGAACCCGGTCCCGAAGGTCGCCCGGCGCGCGAGGCCTCGGTCTGGCTGGCCATGGACCGCCACTACGTGACCGGATCGTTTTCCGCCTACACGCGCTACGCCTTCGCGCAGTTCGAGGCGGCGCCGCCCGGTCCCGGACGGGACCTGTGGGCCGGGCTCGCGGTCAACGCTGCCGGGATACAGCTCCGCCGACTGCCGGGCCATGCCTGGGCCCTGCGCGTGCGGGGTCTGGTCTTCGCCGCCACCGGCAAGGTGGATCAGGCCCGCGACGATCTGCGGCGCGCCAGCGTCGCGTTCGCCGCCCTGCCCTCGGGTGCGGATGCGCGCGTCGAGGCGGAGCTGGGTCGTCTGCTGCTCGAGCGTGACGACCTGTCCGCGGCGCTGACCCGCCTGCGCCGCGCGGTGGAACTGGACCCGGCCGCGGCTGCGGCCTGGGCCGATCTGGGCATGGCCCTGGCCACGGTGGGCGATACGCAGGGTGCCCTGACGGCACTGACCAGATCCATCGAACTGGCTCCGGAACGCCCGACCGCGTGGTACAATCGCGGTCTGCTGCATATGCACGCCCATCGCCTCGACGACGCCGAAAGGGATCTGGGCCGCGCCGCCGAACTGGCTCCGGACAACGGCGATATCGCGCGGCTGCTGCAGCAGGTACGGTTGACCAGGAAACGGGTTGGGGACGGCGCCGCCAAACCGTGAGGACTCCGACATGCGCGCGATGATCCTGCAGGCTCCCCGCCAACCGCTGGTCGAAGCCGACATCCCCGTCCCCGTGCCCGGCCCCGGCCAGCTGCTGATCAAGGTCGCCGCCTGTGGCCTGTGCCGCACCGACCTGCACGTTGTCGACGGCGAATTGCCCCATCCGAAATTGCCTTTGGTGCCGGGCCATCAGATCGTCGGCCGCGTGGCGGCGCTGGGCCCCGGCGTCACTTCGCACGCGCCCGGCGCCCGCGTCGGCGTTCCCTGGCTGGGCGGCAGTTGCGGCTGCTGCCGCTTCTGCGAAGAGGAGCGCGAAAATCTCTGCGAGCAGGCGCGCTACACCGGCTACCAGCAGGACGGCGGCTTCGCCGAGTACTGTCTGGCCGATGCGCACTACGCCTTCACGCTGCCCGCCGGCTTCGACGACCTGCAGGTGGCGCCGCTGCTTTGCGCCGGTCTGATCGGCTACCGCGCCTGGCGGTTGACGCTCGAGGCGCTGCCGCCGCGCCGCCACTACGACATCGGCCTGTATGGTTTCGGCGCCGCGGCCCACATCCTCTGCCAGGTCGCCGTCCACGCCGGCCATCGCGTGCATGCCTTCGTGCGGCCCGGTGATGCGCGCAGCGCCGCCTTCGCCCGGCGGCTGGGCGCCGTCGAGGCGCGCCAGGCCGACGTGTTGCCGGTCCGCCCGCTGGATGCCGCCATCATCTTCGCGCCGGCCGGCGAGCTCGTGCCCGCGGCGCTGCGTGCGGTCGACCGCGGGGGCATCGTGGTGTGCGCCGGCATCCACATGAGCGACATCCCGTCTTTCCCCTATGCCGATCTGTGGCAGGAACGGCAGATCCGTTCGGTGGCCAATCTGACGCGACGCGACGGCGAGGAGTTCCTGGCGCTGGCTCCGCTCGTGCCGGTGCGCACGACCGTGCGTCCCTACACGCTGGCGCAGGTGAACCGGGCCCTGGACGATCTGCGCCACGGTCGCTTCGAAGGCGCGGCCGTGGTGGTGGTGGACGAGAGTCTGGCCGACGCGAACCCTGACGAAGAATGACGCCATCGCCATCGCCACCGCAGCCGACCGTGCCGCGGCCCCGCAGGCGTGGCTGGTTTCCCTCCCGGCGATCGGTTAGTATCCGAAATCGGATCATTTTCCTCGACGCGCCCCGGGAGAAC
>JFJP01037497.1_pt1 | contig 37414 bp, 29 predicted proteins | sample 431651 | NCBI WGS metagenome assembly JFJP01 (sample SAMN02602958, study PRJNA72255) | Microbial mat metagenome, whole genome shotgun sequencing project. | biome: fresh water; feature: sink hole; material: water; isolation source: purple microbial (photo- and chemosynthetic) mats found in... | reverse complement strand
CAGACACAGGACATTCGGGGTGTGGCGCAGTTGGCTAGCGCACTTGCTTTGGGAGCAAGGGGTCCTCCGTTCGAGTCGGAGTACCCCGACTGAAAACCCGCAAAAATCTGATAACAAAGACTTTGCGGGTTTTGCCTTTAAAAAACGAGACAAAAACGAGACAGCCAATTTTTTTGACCCCACATGCTATACGTTAAGGCATCCCGCTTTCTTTAAGGTTTTAATCTTCTCCCACCATTTCAAAAAGTCGTATTCTTGCAATTGGTTTATTTTATAAATTGCATGCATATATTCCGAGGAGGAACGGAAACCATTTACAAATAATTCATATGAAAAAAATATTCATACTCAACCTTTTGCTGGTATTTCAAATTGGCATTTCTCATGGTCAGATCACCATGCAATCACCAAAATTTGGTTTTCTCGGCATGCAGTATTTAAAATTTGTAACGGAAAAAATAGGTATATGTACTGTTGATGGCTATATATATAAAACTACCGATGGAGGAATAACTTGGGAAAAGAAAGGTATTGAAGGTGTTCAATTGGCTTCATTGTTCTTTGTAAATCAATATGCAGGGTATGCGTGCACCATTTCCGGTAAAATTCTGAAAACAACAGATGGCGGAAACAATTTCACTGAAGTCTATAATTTAGCATATGAACCTTACACTGATAACATTACAATTTACTTTTCGTCAGAATTAAAAGGCTTAATCAGATCCGAATCATCCGGGAAAATTTATTCTACAACAGATGGTGGATTGTCATGGAATCAAGCTACTGAAGCCAAACCTAATGGGGCCTTCTTCATACAAAATGATTCTGTGTATTATTATGGCAAAGCCGGGACTAGTAATTATGAAATACATAAAACCATTGACGGTGGAAAAACTTGGTCGATGTTAAGCAATATTCCGGCAAGTTCAGTATTTTCCATTCAGTTTATCAACTCAAAAACTGGTTATGTGCATGGGGTCGTTTCTAATAGATTTGAAGCATTGTACACCACCAATGATGGAGGCATTACATGGTCTGAGAACATATTACATCAGTACGAAAACCCATTAATAAGTACATTGTATTTCGTAAATGAGACCAAAGCTTATGGCTTTAGTCAAGACCATGACATGGTATTTGAAACCAATGATGGAGGAAAAACATGGAAAACAATACACTTCAATCTTCCAAACCATATTAGAGTTCATATTAGCCAAATATACTTCTATAACAAAGACATAGGATATATGGCAGGTGCAGGAGGTTTTTTCTTAACTACTAAAAACGGAGGTGAAACCTGGGAAGCACAAAATGAATCTATGGCCCTAAACGATCTCAATTCTATCTGTGCCATTAATTCTTCTGAAAAGATTATTGTAGGTGATTATGGTTCTGTTTATAAACTTAAGGATGGCAATTATCAACAAATTAACATAAATTCTACTGAACATCTAACCTCTGTTAGTTTCGCCGACGAAACTCATGGTGTAATTACTGCTACTAATGGATACATATACACTACTTCAGACGGTGGTACCAATTGGAAGAGTCAAAAGCTAAGCCAATATAAGCTCAATAAAGCTTTGTTAAAAGGCGACAAAGGAATTGTTTGTGGTGATAGAGGCACTATCTATTCAACCAGCGATAAAGGGAATACATGGAAAGACATTTCTTATACCAATACCAGTTGGGGTGTACCCTACCATATAGTGACTGGGGAGATGCTTAACGGAGATACAATATTTGTATTAGGTACATTTGAACAATCTGATGGTATTTTTCTCAAATACTATTCTATATTAATAAAGTCTTATGATGGTGGAAGAACATGGACAGAACAAACTTTAACAGATGATAGATCTTTATGGAACTTTGCCATAAAAAAAATCTCATCAAATACCATTCTTATTTACTCCGGATATTTATGCTTTAAATCTACCGACAACGGTAATACTTGGAAACACATTGCATATATGACTGATTTTATAAACTCGGTTTATCTTACAAGTTCAAATGAGGTATATGCTACTTCACCTAACGGATTAAATAAAATAAAAGATAATGGCTACTCTTGGGACAAAATATATAATGCACCATCGGATGTTTTTTTAAGAGACTTATGCATTAAAGATTCAGATACGATTCTTATTGGAAATAATGGATTGCTTCTTAGCAATACTCAACTAAATAATCAATTGCAAACTTATCCTTTAACAATAAATGAAGGATTCCTTTCGGTATCATGTGAAGACACCCTAATCTTTAGTGCCGAATATCATGCAACTGAAATTAGCGTAATTTCAAACTTAGAGTTGTTTGCTTATTCTGATTATGATTGGCTGCCCGGCACAAGTGTCTATTTTGGTAAACTAAACATTGTCGCTATTGAAAATGTAACTGGCGCAGACAGAATTGGCCATATTTTTATTAGATCTAAGGGTATAGGTCCATACTCTAAAATGCTTACTATTGTGCAAAAAGGAGCAACATCTACCGGAATAGAGCAGAATAATAGCAAGATACAGATTTTTCCAAACCCTGCAAGTAAGCAAATTACAATCAGTGGTTTACATCAGTCAGGGATTGTGATGATATTTACTATGGAAGGCAAGCTTGTAAAGCAGCAAACTATCGCAAACAACAATTTAGATGTGAGCGATTTACCTAAAGGCATGTACATAATCAAAATTATTACCGACAACAAGGAGGTATACTCATCCAAAATAATGAAGGAATAAGTTATAGATCTGAAAATAGCCCTAGCTCGGTTTCCAGTGTTCGGAGACATAACCGAGCTATCGACTTGTTGCATTTTCAAATTCCCACATTTTGGCTTAATGGACAAAATTGATGCTAAAAAGTCCTATACCCTTTGATACTACTAGCTTTGCGCGATGTCAAAGGGTATGATTAAAAAAAATGGTTTTATTGTGATAGTAAAATCACCCAGAAAAATGGTTTTTCAAAAGGATTTCAACGATTCAAGTGTACAGCTTAGGTGCATTTCAGAATGCCTATTAAACGCAGAAAAAGGTTCATTGATGAGTTTTTGAAGGCATAGGAACCTCTGAAAAAGTAAAGGGAGCCCAATGATTGAACTCCCTAATTTTTGACTTTTATCATCGGTTAAAGGGTTATCCCTGGTGGCTACTCTCCAGCAGAGCCCACTTCAATATGGCTAGATAAAACAAATGAATTTCAATTACAAGAAGTTCCGAAAATAAACAGCATCAATTTTGTCCATTACTTTCAAATTTTCAAATTAGTGCTATTTTCAAATTGACATATTAGCCATCGTTTTACGTCAGAAAAATGCATATTTGCAACTGAACTTAAATGTGGCCATACCATGACCAAGAAAAACTACATACTCCTTGCGCTCATTATACTCAAATTCTTTCTGCAATACTTGCTACTTAGCCCGGAATATGAACTGCAGCGCGACGAATTTCTGCACCTCGACCAAGCCAATCACCCCGCATGGGGATACACTTCGGTACCTCCGCTCACTTCATTTATTTCCTCCATCATCCAATTTTTGGGAAATGGTATTTTTTGGGTGAAATTTTTTCCTGCCTTGTTTGGTGCACTCACCGTGTGGGTGGTCTGGAAAACTGTAGAAGAACTGAAAGGTGGTATGTTTGCCCTTACGGTCGCTGCAACAGGTGTTATTTTTTCGGCCTTATTGCGCATCAATACCCTATATCAGCCAAACTCGCTCGATATACTCTGCTGGACTGCACTGCTATATGCGCTTGTAAGGTACGCCCGCGTGCCCGCGTCGGGCTGGATATATGTTGCAGCAGTATTTTTTGCATTGGGTATGCTCAATAAGTACAATATAGCTTTCCTGGCCATGGCTTTGCTACCAGCACTTCTCATAAGTCCACAACGAGCATGGCTGAAAGACCCCAAAATATACACTGCCGGCATTATTTCACTTATGATCATATCGCCCAATTTTATATGGCAGTTCCAAAACCAGTTTCCGGTGATTGGGCACATGCAAGAGTTGGCCGAAACCCAATTGGTGAATGTAAACAGGACGGACTTCCTGAAATCGCAACTGTTGTTCTTTTTAAGCTCAGTACCCCTCATAGTTTTGGGCGTGATAGCGTTATTCATTTTCCCCGAGTTTAAACCTTATCGTTTTCTTTTCTGGAATTTTATATTCGTACTACTCATATTTCTCTATTTCAGGGCAAAAGACTATTACACCATTGGCCTCTACCCCATTTACATTGCATTTGGGGCAAAATATGCAGAGATTTTGCTCGAAAAAGGTAAATGGAAAGTTTTACGACCGGCTTTTTTTGTTTTTCATTTGGCCTTTTTCGCTATACTCTACCCTGTGGCATTTCCGAATAAGTCGCCCGAGGAAATTGTAAAAAACAATACTTTGCAGAAAGATTTGGGGCTACTCAGGTGGGAAGATGGCAAAGACCACCATTTGCCACAAGATTTTGCCGATATGCTAGGCTGGCATGCATTGGCTCATAAAGTAGATAGCGTATTGATGGGGATGCCTCATGCAGAAAAAACCCTGGTACTTTGCGATAATTATGGCCAAGCAGGTGCCATCAATTATTACAAAAGGTTCGATGCATATGTAGCTCAATCGTTCAATGCCGATTACAAGAACTGGTTAAACTTGGATACTGTATGGACTGATGTAGTATTGGTAAAAGACAAAGATGATGAAGACAAACTACGAAACGAAGAGCGCCCACTATTTGATACTGTATATTGTGCAGCCATTCGCATAAGTCCGTATGCCCGCGAAGACAGCATATACATATATGTACTGCAAGGTACACGTATAGATATAAACCAGCGTTTGAAAGCAGAGCTTCAGGAAAATGAAAAGGAATGATGCTAACTGCTAAAAGCACCTTATGCATTTTTGTTCATTCTGAATGAACAATATCCTATGTTTTTGTTCATTCACTTTGAACAATATTACATTTTTTTGTTCATTCACTTTGAACAATATCATTTCAGTCCCATTTTTCCCCACATAAAAAAACTACGGCATAGTTGTAAAGCTAAGCCGTAGTCATGTAAATGATTCGCAATTTAATTTTTCACTTAACCCAAATTGGTGTATTCGTGGTAAAACATTTCAGCGAGTCTCGACATATTCAAATTCCCACATATTCAAATTCTCACATTTTCAAATTTTCAAATTAGCTTATTTTCAAATTAACCTCTTTTTCAAATTAGCCCTTACAAATTGCATCCCCCGGTAAAATTGCGGGCGGAGAATTTTTGTTCGGCTGCACCGGAGAAGTTTTTGATGGTGATTTTAAGCATATTGTCGCCGCTTCGCTTAGGCGAGCAATATTTCAGCAAATAGTAGCTGTTCGACTCATCCTTTATGCGCTCAGCCATACGGCCAAAAGTGGCAGTAAGCTGGGTCAGATTGGCAGCAATCTCAAAACCATCACGGCCAATATTTTTAAGCACACCTTCGTCGACCTCGCCCCCCAAGCCTATTGTATAATATGAAATATGCGCCCGGTTCTGATCTATGGCCGATGAAGCAGCGCTATACGTCACCCGGTTGGCTTGGTCGGTACCATCGGTAAAAAACACCAACGAAGTATTGGCCAGCATTTGCATAGAAGTGTAATAGTTGTAATAATTTTTACCATTTGTAATGCCGTCAATCACCGAACCGTAGAAGTTGGTAGAATTGTCGGAACTAATATTGGAAGTTATGCCCATGATTGCATTTTTCAAATCTGTTTTGTTGGTAGTCATATCAACAAGTGTATGCATCTCAGCCGCTCCATCAAACCATTTTATGCCCATACGAAAAGAGCCAAAATTCACATCATCGGCTGCCGGCATGATGCTCTCAACAAAACTGGCTGCAGCATTCTTAAGTGGTTCCAAGTTTTGCGAAGCCAGTATACTGCCGCTGAGGTCGAGGTAAAGAATGGTACTGTACATAAACTGAGTGGCTACCGGAAATATTTTTCGGCTGGCTTCGTATTCAGAAATCACTTTTCCATTCTCGTAAATCTCAAAATCAGTTACATCCAGGTACGGAATAGGCTTACCATTGCAGTCTTTCACCTTAAAAAGAATAGAAACATTGGCTGGAGTAGCTGTAGTTGTTTGCAGGAGCTCAATCTTTGCGCATTTGGAAAGATCTTCATCCTTGCCACATTGTGTGAGCGAGAACAACAATACAATAACCGGAAAGTAAAATAAAATTGATTTGTAATTCATGTTCGTTGGTATAAGTATATAGTGATGAAAAAAAAGTAAAGGTTGCTTCTGTGTGTACCTTTTCAAACATTTTTAGTATGATACCAAAAACGGCAAAAAAGTTGTGTGTATTTCAGAAAAATAAAAGAAATATTTTACATGTCGGGGCGGTAATCGAGCAGAACGTATCTCGTTACACTTTTTACGATACTTTTCCTTAGCGTAGCCCTTACACGTCCAATGTTTTCAGGAGCATCGTCCTTAGGCCAGCTTGCAGGATCTGCATTTATATCCACACAAGCCCCCGAACCGGCTATATAGTTTATCAGAATTGCTGTAAATGTGCTGTCGGCATTCATTTTCAAACTCTGTGTCTGGGCAAAGCGCATTTCCCCGCCTTCTGATTTTGGAAATGTAAAATAGCCGCCTTCGTATTGAATTTCGTACACAGATACGGGCTTTTGTATTTTTTTACCAAAAAACAAAAAGATGGCTGAATCTACTTTCTCTTTACTTAGCTGAGAGGTATACTCATCTACATTCATTATACTAGCGGGGTCGGTATTGATAAGGTAATTCACCCCAAAACCAATTAGTGCTTCATCGGTAAATGCATTGCTATCAGCTGGCGAGATGCCCGCTTTCAGAATTTGCGTAAAATAGTCGTTGAGTTCTATTCTGGTTTGCTCGTCAAAAACATCGGCAGAAACTTGTTTCAACTCCTTTTCATCTCCATTTCCACCACATCCGGCCATCAGCCATGCGGATAGTATGAAAACTAAAAAATTCTTTTTCATAAAAGATTAATTATTAATGGATTTCATGCAAATATAGCAATACATATGGCTGCAGACAAACAATAATAAAAAGGGCGAATAAAACATATCAGATGCATGAATAAAAAAACACAAAAAAACCGCCCCATGTAAATAAGGCGGTTTGTATAAATATTTCGGTATCCGAATTATTCCATGGTGTAAGCCATATGCGTTTGTTTTGCATACTCGTACCATTTGTCCATACCATCACCGCTTTGGGCAGAAACTTCGAAAAATTTGATCCCTTTGTTTACTTTCAGTACGTTGTTTTTGGCTTCATCTACCGAGAAGTTGAGGTGTGGCAACAAATCTGTTTTATTGATGATACACACATCGGCAGTTTGGAACAAAAATGGGTATTTCTGTGCTTTGTCCTCGCCATCGGTAGTAGCAAGTACCACTACACGCATAGTCTCACCGAGATCCATGTGTGAAGGAGTAGTCATATTACCAAGGTTTTCGATAACAACCATTGAATTGTCAGGCATATGCAGCAGGTCTATCCCTTGGCGTACCATGTTGGCATCCAGGTGATTTTCGGTACCGGTATTGATTTGTACCACCGAAGCACCAGCATGCTGAATGCGATTCGCATCGTTCATAGACTGCTGGTCACCAGCCACAACGAAGAAATCAACATCTTTGTTGTTGTCGGCTATCCAACGCTCCATGAAAGCGGTTTTTCCAGCACCGGCTGAGCCCATCAGGTGAACAACAGTTGCATTTTTACGTTCGAAGAATATACGGTTGTCTTCGGCTGTTTCGTTGTTGCGACGAATCATTTCGGCAGTGGCCACCGCAACCACCGCCACCATGTGAGTGACCATGACTATGTCCGTGGCTATGGCCATGATCGTGATCATGACCGCTACCGCAACCACATCCGCTTTCCATTTCGTCTTCGAATTCGCCAGTACTGCAAGCACAATCGCTACCGCATTCGCAGGTTTCTTCTTCGTCGTGCATGTGCTGGGTATTTATATCTTCTTCATGATGATTACATCCACATCCCATTGTAATTAAGTATTTGGAGATTAATGATATATTGTATTTAATTGAATGCCCGGATTTTTAGCGAGAATGTTGCAAATATAATTCAAATTCACAAAAAAATGATTCTTGTCATGTTATTTTTTTGTGAAGCACCATTGTATCACTCCCTCCCCTGAATGGCCGGGAGTGATATAAAGCAAAATCCAAAGGCAATTTCGTCAATTAATCCTGACTATTGCCATCGTGTCCACCTTTTTTGCAACAGCCCGGCAGATTTTCGTAAGCTTTTGCATCGGCTGCAGTATTGTCGGCATCGTAACCAATCATGTTTATAGCTTTGCGTATTTTATCGGCATCTGTTTTTTTGGTATTGTACACCACCGTTACAACTTTGTCATCCAGATTGAGATCCGAAGATTTTACACCTTTTTCGTAAGCGAGTCCTTTTTCAATGGCATCTTTGCACATACCGCACTGTGCAGAGGTTTGAATCTTTATTTCAGCATATTTTTTGCCCTTTTGAGCCACTGCAACATTGTTGGTTAAAATACTTCCTGCAAAAAGCAGCATCATGAACAGAATAATCTTGTTTTTCATATGTGTAATGTTTAAAAAAAATGATTGTGATTGATTTATTTTATTTTGAAACGAAAACCTGCATAAAAGACCCTGCCACTCATAGGACCCCAAATTTGTGAACTATCGAAATATTCACCAAAAGGCTCATCAGCAGCTATTATAGGATTGGGCTGAGTGTAATCGGTAGCATTTTCAACCCCTGTATACACTTCAAACATTTTGAACCTACGGGTAACCTGAAAATGGAGAATATAATAAGGATCAGAAACAGTATTTCTCTGGTATTCAAGCGGATTTTCTTGAGTACTTGGTACACGGCTTTCCCCGTAATACTGATTGGTTACATCGAACTGCCATTTATCGAAACGGGATTTATAAGAGAAGGCAAGCAGTGCTTTAAATCTGGGTGAAAAAGGCTTGTCCACCAGTTTGTCATCTATGGTTACTTTCACATCGTTCCAGCGAAGCGAACCATTTATTTCAAAACTTTTGTGAGGGATTACTGTCAAATCGGTCTGGAAGCTATTGCTGTATGATTCACCATGCAAATTGCCAAAATAAATGGCTCTGGCAGTGCGGTCCAGATTTACAACCATTTGGTTTTCAAAATTGGTGCGATAAAAATCAACTCCTACCCGCACATTGCGGTTTTCACTAAACTCAAAGGTCTGATTGATGCTAACTCCATAATTCCACGCTTCTTCAGGTTTTATTTCATCTTCGAAATATACAGTACGTGAGCTTGCCAGAGTCGCTAAGTTTTCGGGTATGGTGTATGGCATGCGATATCCTTTCCCACCCGAAATCCTGAGTACAGTAGTAGGAGTTATATGGTATTTTGCATGAATACGTGGTGTATAAAAAACACCGTATTTGCTATTTAAATCAATCCTTCCGCCTACTATTACATTTATCAGTTCGGCAATATTATATGTATACTGCACAAATGCACCGGGAACATATTCAGCATATGCCGACACAGAATCGTTGAACTGCTGATTCAGGTCGTCGTATATAAAACTCACACCGGCAGTGAGGTCGTGACGTGTATTCACCAGCATAGTATTCAGCATAAAATTGGTATACACACTGTTTTGGGTAGCCTTGTAGTATCTGTGTCCAAAAACCATATCTTGCTGGTGGCGAACAAAAGAGTATTGCGAACCTAATCCCATTTTTTCATAATTTGGCATGCGATAGCCGAGTTTAGCAAACGCTTCAAAGCGGTTCACGTCAATTTCGGTTTCATACAATGGGTGCGTATTGGCAGGTTCGTTCTCTCCATGCAAAATGGCCTGACCACCAACACGACCATCGGCAATGAAACGCGCGCCCAATTGCACTTCGCTATACTTTCCGGTGTAATACCACCTGTTCATCACATTTATTTGCTTATAAACAGGCATATCTGCAAAACTATCTTTGTTTTTATCTTCAGCCATAAACATGGTAGAACCATGAGCAAGCAGCATGGTACTCCAGTCATCGTTTAGCTTGTATGCACTCGTAACGTTGGCCTCAACGCGGCCTTCGGTACTGGTAAACAGATTCACGTTAAGCAAATCTGCTTTATGTGGTTTCAAATATTCTACATTTATTTGCCCAGTAATAGATTCATAGCCATTCACAACCGTAGAAATTCCTTTTGAAACCTGTATAGACTCCATCCAAGAACCGGGTATGTAACTCAGGCCATAAGCACTGCCTACTCCACGTGCAAAAGGCATATTTTCGGCAAGCAACTGGCTATATACGCCGGCAAGGCCAAGCATCTGTATCTGGCGGGCACCCGATACGGCATCGGAGTAATTTACATCCACGCTGGCATTGTTTTCAAAACTTTCTGCCAGGTTACAGCATGGCAGTTTTTCGAGTTCATCTTTTGAAATCACAGTAGTGAGCACGGGATTCATGCTTTGCACATATGAGCCGCCGCGGCCTGCTGTAACTGAAACTTCGTTCAGCTCAGAACCTTTTGTAAGTATTATTTTCGATAAATCAGCACTCTGTACCAATAGAGTATCAGATTTGAAACCAATGTAAGTAACTACAATTCTGCTGTTTTTATCGCTTACCTGCAACTGAAATTTCCCGTTTATATCGGTAATAGTGCCTGTTTTGAGCCCGAGCAAAACCACATTGGCTCCGGGCAAAGGCAACAGTTTGCCTGTGTTTTCTTCAGTTTCAAATACGTATCCACTCACAACTTGCGCTTGTGTACCAAATGAAACGATAAAGAATAAAAATGAAAATACGATAAGGTTTTTCATACTTCTTTAATAATTAAAAGTTTGATAATAAAATATTTAATCTACTTGAGAAAAATATTTTATATCAAATAAGAAGTACGCAATGATTGAGGTATAATGACGATCGTGAATAAGTATTGGGAGGTCCCGAGTATTGTACAATTTTCTTTTCAAATTGCACCTGAGCCAACTGATTTGATGTGAACGCCAGAACAACTTCCAGTAATTCGAAGTTGGCATATTTGACAAGAATTTGATTGCTGCGTATTAGGTTTTCGAGTTCGAAACTTGCATATGAATCAGAACAACAATCTTCTGAATTGACTTTAATGGATGGAAAGTGGGGCACTACAGGGACAGTAAGGTCAGAAGCAATCTTCTTGCAACAATCCATTTCTTCCTCCTCGGGAATAGTGCAAGTTGCCAAATCAGTTTCATCCTCATTGGTGCAACTCGGGCAGGCATCTTCCATGCCCAATCCTTCTACTGAAATAAGCAACGATACATCAGAAAACTGAGTGCTCGAACAAATATGCGTGTGCATGCGCATACCCAGACTGAACAACAGTATGAGCGCCGCCATAAACACTACAGATATTCGCTTGATCAAATCGAGCATATACTTATATTTCACACTACAAAATTAATAGTATAACGCAGAAACTTCCACACCAATATATAAGTAATTGCATTTTCATGAAACTTTAACATTCCCGGATAAAAATGAATGCACGAAATGGCGTTTTATTTATGAAAAACAATTGCCATTCGTGCATTCATGAAAACAAAATCAATTACATATTTTTATTATAAAAAAATCGTAATCATACTAACTATAAGCCTGCCAGCTCTTAATGCTCAGTGTATCATAATCGTATTTATTGAAAGCATAAATAAACGCACTGGCCAAGCGGGCATTGGTAATGAGCGGAATGTTGAAATCTATTGCACTGCGACGAATGATATAGTCGTTAGCCAATTCGCCCTGCGAAAGGTTTTTAGGGATATTGATAACCAAATCGAACTGCTTGTTGCGGATAAAATCGAGCACATTGGGGCTTAGTTTTTCGTCCGGCCAGTGCAGCATGATAGAATCTATGCCATTTGCCTTCATAAACTCATGTGTGCCGCGCGTTGCAAAAAGCTCTATGCCTTTGGCTACCATCATTCTGCAACTATTTATAAGTTCAACCTTATCGCGCATGGGGCCGGAAGAAACAAGCACACTCTTGCGCGGAATTTTGTACCCTACGGACAGCATGGCTTTGAGTATTGCATCGTAATAATCGTCGCCAATACACCCTACTTCACCGGTAGAAGCCATTTCAACTCCTAATACCGGATCTGCTTTTGAAAGGCGGGCAAAAGAGAATTGCGAAGCTTTCACGCCAATATAATCCAGGTCGAAGATGGATTTGGAAGGTTTCTCGTAATGCAAACCAAGCATGATGCGGGTTGCCAAGTCTATGAGATTTGTTTTAAGCACTTTGGATACAAACGGGAAGCTACGCGACGCCCTCAGGTTGCATTCAATCACCTTTATGGCATTATCCTTTGCAAGAAACTGAATATTGAAAGGCCCTGAAATATTGAGCTCTTTCGCTATGCTTCGCGTTATTTTTTTAATACGTCTTACGGTTTCAAAATATAATTTTTGCGGGGGAAAAACCAAAGTCGCATCGCCACTATGTACCCCGGCAAACTCTACGTGCTCAGAAATGGCGTAAGCCACCAGCTCACCGGCATCGGCCACAGCATCTATCTCTATTTCTTTGGCTTGCTCTATAAATTCGGTCACTACTACCGGAAACTCTTTCGAAACTTTGGCAGCAAGTACAAGATAATGCTCAAGTTCCTCGCGGTTGCTCACCACGTTCATGGCAGCGCCGCTAAGTACATACGATGGTCTTATGAGTAATGGAAAACCAATTTCGTTGGAGAATTTCAGAATATCATCCAAATTAGTGAGTTCGCGCCAAACGGGCTGGTCGATACCCAGCACATCCATAGCCATGGAAAACTTGTGGCGATTCTCAGCCCTGTCAATCGACTGTGGCGAAGTGCCCAAGATGCGCACATCCTGCCCCGACAAACGCATGGCAAGGTTGTTGGGTATTTGGCCACCCACGCTAAGTATGATGCCATAGGGTTTTTCAAACTCTATGATATCAAGCACCCGCTCAAACGACAATTCATCGAAGAACAGTTTATCGCATACATCATAGTCGGTACTCACCGTTTCTGGATTGTAATTGATCATGATGGGGCGAAAACCATTTTCGCGGGCAGTTTTCAGTGCATTCACTGCACTCCAGTCGAACTCTACACTGCTGCCAATGCGATATGCACCCGAGCCAAGCACAATCACCGATTTATCGTCGAACTCCGGTACTATATCGTGTGTTTTTCCGGAATAAGTAAGGTATAAGTAATTGGTATATGCAGGATATTCAGCAGCCAACGTGTCTATTTGTTTTACTGCAGGTAACACCGAAAGTTTTTTCCTGTAATTACGCGCCTCCAGCATGGCTTCGTGCATTTTTCCATCGGCGGGTTTCATCACGAAACGGGCAATCTGAAAATCAGAAAATCCTCTTTTCTTTATTTCCTGCATCATTTCCACATTAATATCCTCCAATGAATTGAGGGCAGTTAGTTGCAGCGACAGGTCGAATATGGTTTTGAGTTTTACCAGAAACCATTTATCAATGCGTGTCAGCTGATGTATCTGGTCGATGGTATACCCCTTGTTAAATGCAATTTCGATAGCAAAAATGCGAGAGTCGGTCGGGTTTTGCAGTTCATTGTCGAGCGAATCGAAATTGATATCGTGATTTCCCACAAATCCATGCCTGCCCTGCCCTATCATGCGCAAACCTTTTTGAATAGCTTCTTCGAAGGTAGTACCTATGGCCATTACTTCGCCCACACTTTTCATGCTTGAGCCAATATGATTTTCTACGCCCTCAAACTTATTCAAATCCCAACGCGGTATTTTGCACACAACATAATCGAGCGCAGGCTCGAAAAAAGCTGAGGTAGTGCGTGTAATGGCATTGCGCAACTGATGCAAGCCATAGCCCAAACCAAGCTTTGCAGCCACAAATGCCAATGGATAACCCGTAGCTTTAGACGCCAGAGCACTAGAGCGAGACAGACGCGCATTTACTTCTATCACACGGTAGTCGTTTGAGTTTGGGTCGAGTGCGTACTGCACATTGCACTCACCCACAATACCTATGTGCCGCACTATGCGTATAGAAAGCTCACGCAGCATATGAAACTCATGGTTTGTAAGGGTTTGCGAAGGCGCTATCACAATGCTTTCACCGGTATGTATGCCCAATGGGTCGAAATTTTCCATATTACACACCGTAATACAATTGTCGAACCTATCGCGTACCACTTCATATTCTATTTCTTTCCAACCCTTCAGCGATTCTTCCACCAAAACCTGTGGGGAATACGAAAAAGCGTTAACTGCCAACTTTTTAAGTTCATCGGCATTGGTAGCAAAACCGCTTCCCATACCACCTAGTGCGTAGGCAGCGCGCAAAATTACCGGATAGCCAATTTTCTCGGCTGCTTCTATGGCTTTCTCCAAAGTACCGGTAGCCATGCTGCGGGCAGTCTTAACATCTATTTGGTCTAGCTTTTCTACAAATATTTCGCGGTCTTCGGTATCTATGATAGATTGCACCGGAGTACCCAACACTTTCACACCGTATTTTTCGAGAACACCCGATTTGTAAAGCTGTACACCGCAATTGAGGGCAGTTTGGCCACCAAAAGCCAGCAGTATACCATCTGGTCTTTCTTTCTCAATCACCTTTTCCACAAAATAAGGTGTAACCGGAAGAAAATATATCTCATCGGCTACATTCTCTGAAGTTTGCACGGTGGCAATATTCGGGTTTATAAGCACGGTACGAATGCCTTCTTCCTTCATGGCTTTCAGTGCTTGTGAGCCGCTATAATCGAACTCACCCGCTTCACCAATTTTAAGTGCACCACTACCCAGTAGAATTATCTTTTTTATATTGTTCTGAATTATAGTTTCCATTTACAGTGTATTTAGTCTGTTGTAATCCCCTTTTACCATATCTAAAAAAACATCGAATAAAAATTCGGTATCGGTTGGCCCTCCGGACGCTTCCGGGTGAAACTGAGTAGAAAAATACGGTTTACTCTTGTGGCGTATGCCTTCAATGGTACCATCGTTCACATTCACAAACAGCGGCTGCCAGTTTTCTGTAAGAGAATCAGCATCTACGGCATATCCATGGTTTTGCGAAGTGATATAACACTTATCTGTACCTACCAGTTGCACAGGCTGGTTGTGGCTTCGGTGTCCATATTTCAGTTTGTAAGTATCGGCACCTGTAGCAAGCGCCATGAGCTGGCTACCCAAGCAGATACCAAATACAGGCTTATCCTGAGTAAGCGAATGCGAAAGATGCTCGATGGTAGCTAGGCATTGCTTAGGATCTCCCGGTCCGTTGGAAATAAAAACGCCGTCAAACTGTTCGTGGCTATAGTCATAGTTCCAAGGAACTCTTATCACAGTAGCATCGCGGTTGAGCAAACAACGAATGATATTGTTTTTCACACCACAGTCTACCAACACTATTCGGTGCTTTCCATTGCCATATATTTCAGGTGCTTCCGGACTAACCTGAGCCACCAGATTCACGGTAGCGGGGTCGAAAAACGGAACATCTGCCTCGTCGGCTACAATCTTGCCAAGCATGGTGCCCGACTCCCGTAATATCTTAGTGAGTTCGCGGGTATCTATGCCGTATATGCCCGGAATCCCGTTTTTGGTCATCCATTCACCCAAGCTCTGGTAAGCATTCCAATGGCTGAATTCCTCGGAATAATCGCTGATGATGAGGCCGGAAACGGAAATTTTATCCGATTCGTAATTCTTCATCAGGTTATCGAGTTTGTCGAAACCCGGCACACCATAGTTTCCAACTAGGGGGAAGGTAGCTACAAGAATTTGACCGGTGTATGAGGGGTCTGTCAGACTTTCGGGATATCCGGTCATGGAAGTGTTGAAAACCACCTCGCCCGCAGCACTTACAGGGGCACCAAAAGAAAAGCCCGAAAACACCATTTGGTTTTCGAGCACGAGCTTTATTTTGAGTCTTTTTGTCATCGGTATTTAATGTGTGTTACCGAAATGTAAAAGTATTCATAAATATATACATACCCAAAATAAAGATTTTAAATATTATATTAGTTATATAATCAAATAGTTACCGTTCACTTTATATAATTCGTCGTCAATACGAGCAAAATAAAACGAGAACAAAATCAGGTAGCACAATCGATTGGAGTATGATAATAATCAAAAAAAAAGCAATGATTTGCCCTGAAATACTGTAACAAAATATTACCTTTCATGCTTTAAAATTTGTAAGATAACAATCTGACTTATAACTAAAACGCATTTAAAAAATACTTTCTATGGAAAAGCAAAGCAGGGTTCAGTTCCTGAAAGAGATAGAGTTATTTAATGGCTTGGATGAAAAAGAGCTTGGTTTACTGGCAGAAAAATTTGAATTGATAAAGATTAAAGCCGAAGAGTTGTTGTTCAAAGAGCAAGATCCACGTAATAAACTGGATTTGATTGTTGAGGGTGAGATTGAACTTTTTAAAACAACGCCCTTCAACGAAGAGCAAAGGTTGGCATATTTTACAAAATTTGATTTTCTGGGCGAGGGTTCGCTTATAGACAATTCACCGCATAGCACATCGGCTCGCACAAAAACTGAATGTACAATACTTTCTTTGTCAAATACCCATCTTATAGACCTGACTGCCAATCACAGTCAGATGCTTTTGAAAATTGTTTCGAAAATTTCGAAATTCATAACAGGTCGGGTTAGTCATTCAAACTCACGAATGATAAACATATCGGAACAATATGTAAGCGGCCATACTCGTATGGAACACGACTTGCTGGGCGACCGTGAAGTATCTAATGAGCATTATTATGGTGTACAAACCATGCGAGCCCGTGAGAATTTCAATATCACAGGAGTGCAACTCAATTTCTTCCCGGCACTGGTAAATGCTTTTGCCATGGTAAAAATGGCTACAGCACGCGCCAATCACGATTTAGGAATTCTGGATAAAGAAGTGACAAATGCCATAGAAGAGGCATGCAGGAGAATAATTCAGGGACGATACCACAGATATTTTGTAGTGGATATGGTGCAAGGCGGTGCGGGTACCAGTACCAATATGAACGCCAATGAAGTAATAGCCAACGTTGCCTTGGAGATAATGGGATATAAAAAGGGAGAATATAAGTATTGCCACCCAAACAACCACGTTAACCTCTCCCAATCGACCAACGACGCATATCCTACCGCTGTAAAAATAGCTATGATAAATAGCAACGAGATGCTTATAGAAGTACTGAAAAGGCTGATAGACTCATTTCATAAAAAAGGTCAAGAATTTGCTCACGTACTGAAGATGGGTCGTACTCAGCTGCAAGATGCAGTACCTATGACAATGGGGCAGGAATTTGATGCTTATGCCGAAACACTTTCGGAAGAAATACAAAGACTTAATCAAAACGCAGCGTTACTTACTGAGGTAAATATGGGTGCAACAGCCATTGGTACAGGTATCAACTCCTTGCCGGGCTACCGTGAGAGTGTAACCAAACATTTGCGCGATATCACCAATCTGGATATAAAAACGGCTTTCAATCTGGTAGAAGCTACCCAAGACACCGGTGCTTTTATCATGTATTCATCGTCGCTAAAACGCTTGTCGGTTAAACTTTCGAAAATAGCCAACGACCTGCGCCTTTTATCATCAGGGCCACGCACGGGACTCAGTGAAATAAATCTGCCCCCAATGCAGCCTGGTTCATCCATCATGCCGGGAAAAGTAAATCCGGTGATTCCGGAAGTAGTAAATCAGATTGCGTATAAAGTGATAGGGAACGACCTTACGGTGACACTGGCAGCCGAAGCCGGACAGCTAGAACTCAATGTTATGGAGCCAATCATAGTTCATAGCATTATGGAAAGTATAGAAATGCTGAAAAATGGAATGAATGTATTCAAACACCGCTGCATTGATGGCATAACCGCCAACGAAGAGCATTGCAGGAACATGGTGCTCAACAGCATTGGTCTGGTCACAGCACTAGTGCCTATCATAGGCTATGATGCATCTACAGAGGTTGCTAAAGAAGCTACCGAATCGAAAAGAGGGGTGTACGAAGTAGTTTTGGAAAAAGGATATTTGTCTAAAGAGCAATTGGATGAAATATTGAAACCTGAAAACATGATTTCTCCCAAAAACTGGAACAACCATTTTAAATCTTAAAGAGAGAAAACAATCATAGCTAACAAAAAAGAGGCTTGCACAAATGCAAAGCCTCTTTTTTACTTGTAAGATATCTGTATATACTGATTAAGAATTCATGGAAATAAGAAATTCTTCGTTTGACCTAGTTTTGGAAAGTCTGTCGCGCAGGAATTCCATAGCTTCTGTAGGAGTCATATCCGACAGGTAATTGCGAAGAATGTACATCCGATTGAGGAAATCCTTGTCGAGCAGCATGTCGTCGCGGCGAGTACTCGAAGCCACAATATCCACAGCAGGAAAAATACGTTTGTTCGAAAGTTTTCTATCGAGTTGAAGTTCCATATTGCCGGTACCTTTAAACTCTTCAAATATCACCTCATCCATTTTAGAGCCGGTATCTATAAGGGCTGTAGCAATGATGGTAAGCGAACCTCCGTTTTCAATATTTCTGGCAGCACCAAAGAATCTTTTAGGTTTGTGGAGGGCATTGGCATCCACACCACCCGACAACACTTTACCCGAAGCAGGCGAAACAGTATTGTAAGCACGAGCCAATCGGGTGATAGAGTCAAGCAGAATTACCACATCATGTCCACATTCTACAAGGCGCTTAGCTTTTTCGAGCACTATGGTAGCCACGCGTACGTGTCTCTCGGCAGGCTCATCGAATGTAGATGAAATAACTTCAGCATTCACGCTTCGTGCCATATCGGTAACCTCTTCAGGACGTTCGTCGATAAGAAGTACAATAAGGAACACCTCAGGGTGATTTGCTGCAATGGCGTTTGCTATATCTTTGAGCAGTATGGTTTTACCAGTTTTTGGCTGAGCTACTATAAGACCACGCTGACCTTTGCCAATAGGAGCAAATAAATCTACGATACGTGTAGAAAGGTTTGAGCGGGGATGGCTCGATAAATCGAATTTTTCGTTGGGGAAAAGCGGTGTAAGATAATCAAAAGGAACCCTGTCGCGTATAAAAGCCGGATCACGGCCATTTATAGATTCTACTTTGATAAGTGGAAAGTACTTCTCACCTTCTTTTGGCGGGCGCACATGTCCTCTAACTGTATCACCGGTTTTCAGACCAAATAATTTTACCTGTGTTTGTGATAAATAAATATCATCGGGCGAAGTAAAATAATTGTAATCTGCAGAGCGAAGGAATCCAAAACCATCGTTGGCAATCTCAAGAACCCCTTCACAGCTTATCAAACCATCATATTCAAATTTTTCATTCAATATGGTAGGTTTGCTTTTCTCCTGGCGATTTACAGGAGGATGATTGGTAGGCTGTGGATTTATGGAATTGTTTACCGAAGTACTATTGGTATTCGGCAGTGCATTGTTTCTGTTATTCGGCTGATTGTTTTGCGGAAAGTTATTCCTTTTTCTATCGTTCTCCGACAGGTCAATGTGATTTCTTTTCTTATCTACTTTCTTAACAACCAGACCAGACTCAAGGGTTTTAACCTGCACTACTTCTTCAGGTTTCTCTTCAGTAACCTCGGCAGTAGTTTCGATAATGGTTTCAGCCTCAAGATTTTCTAAATTCAAATCCAATTTTTCGGGCTCCTCCACAATCTTTAAATCGTTCTGGTCGCTAAACCCTTCACTTTCAGGGGCATAAAAAGAATAATCCTCTACCTCATCATTGTAGAATGGCGCCTTTTTAGTGAGATCTTTACTTTCAGAAGCTTTTAAAGCCTGAGTATCCAGAATTTTATAAATCAAATCCTGCTTTTTCAGCGATTCTACTTTTTTGATTTCAAGATTTTTGGCAATTTCTTTGAGTTCGGGCAATAACTTTTTGCTAAGCTCAACAATATCGTACATCAATTCAGACATGTAAGTAATGAGATTCTAATGAAAGGAAATAAACTGAATTAGTAACTTACACACGCCGCAACAAGAAATTAAAGACGGCAAGTATTAGGTATGTCTAAGTCTTGTAATAATTTGTGGCAATGTTACAATTTTTTTTTAAATATACAAATTCTTGAAGAAAAAAAAACAGTTTTTCAGCACATTCCGCAACATAAAGCGGCACTGCTTACGTTTTAAAATGACAAATTATGCAATACATCCCAAAAACCATATTTCCTCATATACAAAACATCTTCGAATAAACCAAATCTATTGTTCAAATAAATGTTAAAGCTTATAAAATCTGATTTATTTTGATTATCTTTCGGATAGACAAAAATGAAAACCAATTAACAAAAAGTATATACATAACACTAATTACCAATAAATTAACAACCATGAGGCAACTTAAAATTACCAGACAAGTAACCAACAGAGAAACCCCGTCGTTAGATAAATACCTGCAGGAAATAGCTCGGGTAGATTTGCTTTCGCCGGAGGAAGAGGTGGAATTGGCGAGGCAGATAAAGAAAGGTGATGCCAAGTCGCTTACAAAACTCATTAAGTCGAACCTCAGATTCGTAGTTTCTGTATCTAAACAGTATCAAAATCAGGGATTATCACTTCCTGATTTAATTAATGAAGGGAATCTGGGTTTGATAAAAGCAGCCCAAAGATTCGATGAAACCAAAGGTTTTAAATTTATATCATATGCTGTATGGTGGATTCGTCAGTCTATCTTACAAGCATTGGCTGAACAAGCGCGTATAGTGCGATTACCCCTCAACAAAATAGGCTCTATAAATAAAATCAATCAGGCATTCAATAAGCTCGAGCAAGTATATGAACGCCAGCCCACCAGTGATGAAATTGCACATGAATTGGAAATTGCACCGCAAGACGTAAAAGAGGCAATGCGCACTTCCAATAAACATATAAGTATGGATGCGCCACTCAACGATGAGGATGATGGTACATTATACGATATTTTACTGGTAGATGAAACCCCTATACCCGACAAAGCATTGATACACGAATCGCTCAGAGTTGAAATAGAACGCACCCTAAGCACACTCACCAGACGTGAAGCAGATATAATAAAACTGTATTATGGTTTGAGTGGAAAACAAGCCCAGACCTTGGAGGAAATAGGCGAAGAGTTTACTCTTACACGTGAACGGGTGCGTCAGATTAAAGAAAAAGCCATTAAAAGGCTTAAAAATACAGCCCGTTGTAAGATTTTAAAAACTTACCTCGGTTAAATCCGAAACATGCGCCTCTACCAGTAACGAAAATACCAATAACCTATCATGCGCTTATTTTGCAGATAGTATTATTGGTATTTTCATTGTAAATTGAAATTTGAAAGCAAAATTATTTGCGAACATTTGCCTTCGCACTTGAAAATTACTTACCTTTACTCTTCAACAAACAAAAACACAAACGAACTATGGGATTTTGGGATAAACTCAAAGGAGAATTAATAGACATCATAGAATGGACAGACTCTACTGATGACACCATGGTGTACCGCTTCGAAAGGTACGACAACGAAATTAAAAACGGCGCCAAGCTTACTGTGCGTGAATCACAGGTTGCAGTATTCGTGAACGAAGGGCAGATTGCAGACGTATTCGGACCGGGCATGTATACCCTCGCCACACAAAACCTTCCCATCCTGAGCACACTCAAAGGTTGGAAGCATGGTTTTAGCAGCCCATTCAAAGCGGAAGTATATTTCTTCGCTACAAAACGCTTTACAGGCCGCAAATGGGGGACTCCCAATGTTTTCTATGTGCGCGACGCAGATTTTGGACGCGTTACCCTGCGTGCTTTTGGCACATATACTATTAAAATAAATGATCCGGTAATGTTTATGAAGGAAGTAGTGGGTACCGACCACCTATTTACTACCGACGAAATAGAATCTGAATTGCGCAGCCTCATAGTAACATCGTTTATAGAAGCGGTGGGAGCTAGTGGTTTGCCTTTGCTCGATTTTGCTCAGAATTATAAGAAACTTTCCGATTTCTGTGAGCAGAAACTGGGTGAAGAGTTTAAAGAATATGGTCTTGAAATAACCAAATTCTTGATTTCGAGCATTAGCCTCCCTGAAGAATTGCAGAAAAAACTGGACGAAGGTACAGGCATGAATATGTTGGGCGATATAAATAAATATACCCAGATGAAAGCTGCCGATGCTATGACCAATGCTGCCCAAAACACCAGTGGAGGAGGTATTGAAAACATGATGGGCATGGCCATGATGAACCAGATGATGCAGCAAAACAACATGATGCAGCAAAAAACCTTTCAGAATAATACCGTTACCAATACACCACCCCCTCCCCCACCGCCTGTACAGTATTTCGTATCGGTCAACGGTCAGCAATCGGGCCCGTTTGGAGGCGATCAATTGCAGCAACTCATTGTACAGGGCCAACTTAATAAACAAACCTACGTTTGGAAAACAGGTATGGCAAACTGGGTTGCAGCCGGCGATGTAGCAGAATTGGCTCCTTTGTTTGGTGCAGTGCCCCCTCCTCCACCTATGTGATTTTTTTAAAACCCCATTTTTATAAAAATATATCTTTTAGAAATAGAGACACTCATTATGTCAGAAGAAAAAAGCGAATTACATCAGCACGAAATACCTTGCTCAAACTGTGGTGCCAAACTTACTTTTGCTCCAGGCCATCAGCAACTCAAATGTGAATTTTGCGGTACACTCAATGAAATAATCATTGATAAAAACCAAAGAATTGAATCTACCCGAGAGATAGATTATCTGGACTTTCTGAATACCAAGGCCGCAGAAAGCGTCACAGAAGAGATAAAGTCAATAAAATGCACTACATGTGGTGCTACTACTACCCTACAACCCAATGTGGTATCAGATTTTTGTGCATTTTGTAATTCACCTCTCATAGCCAGCCAGGCATTGAGTACAAAGCAAATAAAACCTTCTGCGCTGTTGCCTTTCAAAGTAAGCCTGAATGAGGGAAATGAGCAATTTAAAAAATGGCTCAATTCCCTTTGGTGGGCACCCAACGATTTGAAACGACTCGCCCGCCAACAATCAAAACTGGCAGGTATGTATTTGCCGTATTGGACATATGACTCCGACACCGAAACCGACTATTCGGGCGAAAGAGGAGACAACTACTATGTGCAAGAAACTTACACCAACGACAAAGGACAAACCCAAACCCGCACAGTAACAAAAGTCAGATGGCACAGCGTGAGCGGGCATGTAAGCAATACTTTCGATGATGTATTGGTGGTAGCATCTTCAGGTCTGCCTACCAGTTATGTAGACAAGCTCGACCCTTGGGACTTAAATAATTTAGTACCATATGATCCGAAATTCCTAAGTGGATTTCGCAGTGAAAGCTACCAGATACCCCTCACTGATGGTTTTGAAATCGCCAAAGAAAAAATGGATGGCCCCATACGCCAAACCATTAATCGGGATATAGGAGGCGACCATCAGCGCATACATAATATGGATGTAGAATACAACAATATCACCTTCAAGCATATACTACTGCCGATTTGGCTAAGCGCCTACAGATACAACAGCAAGGTATACCGCTTTGTTATAAATGCCAGAACCGGCGAAGTACAAGGCGAGCGTCCGTATAGCTGGATCAAAATTACACTTGCAGTGCTGCTTGTAGCTGCTATAATTTTTGCATTGTATTACTATTTTGAAGTATATCAGTATCAATAAGCAAACTATTTCATTTCAGTATATCAATAACATAAAAATGGCATTTCATTTGATTGTATGCACATATAATACTTGGCAAACTCAAAAGAAATTTATCTTTGCACCTTGATAATTGAAATAGCGATTAACATTTGAATACAATGAAAAAAATAACGTACTTCACTCAATGCCTGATAGTTGTCACTTTTATACTGACAACAGTACAGTACTCTGTATCTCAAGACTTTTCGGGCAGAGCAGAAATAAGAAAGATATTAACCTCATCAGATAAAAAAAAGCTCGACAAAGCTGACAAAATACTCAAAGAGGCAAATGCGCTGATGATGCAAACCACTAAGCTAGATAAAGAGGGGGAACAACTCCGTGCAATGGCTGATGCAAGCGGAAACGAAAAATCGAAAAAGGACAATGAGAAAAAAGCAGAAAAAATAGAAATAAAATCTGCTAAAAGTAAAATAGATGCTTCAAAGGATTTTTCCAAAGCCAATACTACTTACTTTTCCGTATACAAAGACAATTTCAAACTGGTTAGAGATAAAGTTGGTAATGACGAAACGAAACTCAATAAAGGCAAAGAATTGGAATCGGAAGCCAATACTCTTTTCAAGAAAGCAGATACAAAACGTGATCAGTCGCTAAAAATATCAGATCCAATCAAAGCTGCCCTCATACTTGGCGAAGCCGATGAGTTAGAATCTTTAGCTATTGAAAAGCAGATAAATGCATATGGGGTTTATTTGGGTTGGTATACCGAAAAAGAAGATACTACATCACAAGAGAGTATTACAACCGTAGATGCCAAAGACGTAAAACTTGAGGACAATACTTTGCCTGATTATACAACCACTAGTGATAACACCACTACCGAAAATAAACAAACAGGCAATAATACCAACCAAAATAACACCGAGAACAAAACAGAAAATAAAACTGTAAATAATAATACTCAAGTATCTGTCATATACAAAATACAAATTGCTGCCAGCCGTACATCTTTGTCGCTGACAAGATTGCGCGAGATATATCCATCAAACGAAATGATAAACAACGAACTTGAAGGGGGATGGTATAAATACTCTGTCGGTAAATTTTCGACCTACGAAGAAGCCAGTAAATTTAAGGCGCGCATGGGTGTAAAAGATGCTTTCATCATTGCATATAAAAATGGTGTAAAAGTAGATATTGGTACTGTAAATCCGGAGCTAAAAAATAGCAATGTCACTAACGGAAGCAATAATACCAATACCTTCAAATCGATTTCAAATACAACAGGAAATGCGCTGGTATACAGAATTCAGTTGGCTGCTACCCGCATTCCGGCTACACAAGCACAAATGAATGCCATGAATCCTACCGATAAAAAACTGTATACTGTAAAAGTGAATGGATGGCACAAATACACTATTGGAGATTTCAACACTGAGTATGAGGCAGAGCAATACAAAACAAGTAAAAAATTAAAAGGTGTAGTAGTACCTTATAAAAACGGGGAAGAACAGAAATAAGCATCTTCTTCATAAAAATAAAAAACCGATGTTCAAAATAAACATCGGTTTTTTTTGTATCCACTAAAAACAGATTATTTCACTTCCCACACATCACCAGAAAGCATCAAATCATTCAATGATTTTATCTTAGCCTTAGCTTGTATGTTGTGAATTTGATTTTCAACTGCAGCATCGTATGTATTCGCCGCTACTGCGCGGATAACTCCAAATGCAACTGGAAATTCAGGAAAACTCATATTGATAAGTGCCAAATGCAAAGAAGGATCTGCTTCATGTGCATCATGTACGAGAATATCTGCCTCAGTCACGCCATCAACACCAATTTCAGCCACCTTTAGTTTAAATCCATTCAAGATGAGCCCCTTGTTTTTCTCTTTTCCAAAAATCATGGGTTTGCCATGTTCAAGAACTACAATTCGGTCTTCGCGATGTTCTTTATCAGTTAGGTAATTAAAAGTACCATCATTGAAAATTACACAATTCTGCAAAATTTCAACTACCGAGGTTCCTCTATGAGCTTCAGCAGATTTGAACAACTCAACGTTGAGAGCCACATTCATGTCCAGACCGCGCGCAAAGAATGAACCTCTTGCACCAATAGTAAGCTCACCCGGGTTGAAAGGCGCCTCTACTGTACCGTAAGGCGATGTTTTGGTAACCTGTCCATATTTTGAAGTAGGTGAAAACTGGCCTTTGGTAAGACCGTATATTTGATTGTTGAATATGAGCACATTCAGGTCAATATTGCGGCGTATCTCATGTATGAAATGGTTTCCACCAATGGCAAGAGCGTCGCCATCGCCAGTAATTTGCCAAACACTCAGTTTCGGATTGGCTACTTTGATACCGGATGCGATGGCACCAGCACGCCCATGTATACCATGAAAACCATAAGTATTCATATAATAAGGGAAACGGGAAGAACAACCGATACCGGAAACAACTACAAACTCCTCTTTTTTGCGGCCAAGCTCAGCCATGGCTTTTTGCACAGCATTTAAAATGGCAATATCACCACATCCTGCACACCATCTTATTTCCTGATCACTTTTAAAATCCTTGGCTGTATAATTCAATACTTCTATTGTTTGCATAATTATAAAAAAGATTAGAGATGTTTTTTAATAACTTCTTTCAATTCAATTACAGTAAAAGGCAAGCCTTGAACCTTGTTGTACTGCAAATATTCATATTGTGGGAAATTAATACGCAAGTAGCTAGCAAATTGCCCCATATTCAGTTCACAAACAAGACGTTTCTTGTACTTAGACAATACTACCTCTGTATTATTGGGAAGCGGGAATATATAGTTGAACTGAGCAAGTGCAACCTTGATGCCTTCTTCGCGCAATTCGCGCACAGTAGTAAGCAAGTGGCCATATGTACTACCCCAACCTATCAGAAGCAAGTCTGCATCTTCGTCTCCTTCAATAGTCTGACTAGGAATATGATTGACAATATTGGCAATTTTAGAAGCACGCTCATTGGTCATAACCTGATGATTTTCTGGCACATAAGATACAGTACCAGTTACAGCCATCTTTTCTAAGCTACCCAAGCGATGCTCAAAACCTGGCATACCTGGTATAGCCCAACTACGTACCATGTTTTTGTCTCGCAGATACGGCTTATAATCAGCAATATCCTTATTCACCATTTTTACATTTACTTCAGGAAGTTCCTCTGTGCGCATTATTTTCCAAGGTTCAGAACCATTGGCAAGGAAACCATCAGTAAGGAGAATAACCGGAGTCATATGCTCGAGGGCAATACGACCAGCTTCGAATGCATAATAAAAACAATTGGAAGGGGTACTGGCAGCTACTACAGGAATAGGGCTTTCGCCGTTTCTTCCGTAAAGAGCTTGCAACAAGTCTGCTTGTTCGGTTTTAGTTGGTAAACCAGTAGAAGGACCACCACGCTGCACATTTACAATCACCAAAGGCAATTCCATGATTACTGCTAAACCCATAGCCTCAGTTTTGAGCGCCAGACCAGGACCAGAAGTAGTAGTTACTGCAAATTTGCCAGTAAAACTGGCACCAATGGCGGTAGCTATACCGGCAATCTCATCTTCAGCCTGAAAAGATTTGACTCCCAGATCTTTTCTGTATGAAAGCTCTTGCAATATTTCGGTAGCAGGAGTGATAGGATAAGAACCAATAAATAATTCAAGTTTTGCCCTTTCGGCAGCAGCCAAAAGCCCCCAGGCAGTTGCAATATTTCCGTTAATGTTGCGGTACATGCCGGGTTTTATTTTGGCCGGATTTATTCTGTACGAAGGGAGCGCCTCTATGGTGAGTGCATAGTTAAAACCAGCATGTAAAACTTTTCTGTTTGCCTCAGCTATAAGAGGAACCTTTTTAAACTTATCTTCAAAAAATTTCTCAGTAAAATCGAGTGGTCGACTAAACAACCAATATACCATACCCAAAGCAAACATATTTTTGCTTCGTGAAATACTTTTTTGGTCGAGCCCCATATCTTTGAGGGCTTCGCGTGTAAGCAGAGTAATGGGGGCTTCAATGATATTGAAATTACCAATTCTTTCATCTTTCAGCGGGTCGGTATCATAACCGGCTCGTTTGATATTCTTTTCATTAAAACTATCGATATCTACAATGATGGTACCACCAGATTTTACCCATCTGAGGTTGGCTTTAAGTGCAGCAGGATTCATAGCTACAAGTACGTCGGCATAATCACCCGGGGTATTAATTTCTTTGGTACCCAAGTGTAGCTGAAAACCAGAAACTCCACCCACAGTTCCTTGCGGCGCTCTAATTTCTGCGGGGTAATCGGGAAATGTAGAAATATCGTTTCCTAAAAGCGCGGAAGTATTGGAGAACTGCATACCGGTAAGCTGCATGCCATCTCCTGAATCGCCAGAGAATTTTATTACTACTTCATCCAGTTCGATGATTGACTTTTTATTCATAATAACTTATCTTTTTATTCAATAAATTTTCATCAAAATTATGTATTTTAAACTATATAAAGCAGGAGATTTTTCATTTCAAACGTTTTGCTTCGTGTCAGTATATCAGTCACTTATGTTACAAACATTGATTTTTAACAATCAACAGGCCTCATAACTCATATATATTTCTGTATTTCAAACGATTGAAATCATAATTTATAACAATTCTAAATATTAATGGCCTGTTTGAGATGTTTTTAAGCCAAAAATCGGAATAAACGCTCACAAGAACAGCGTTGCGAATAAATGAAATTGGATGTATTTTTGAATATATTTTAAGTAAACAAAACGAACATGGCTATAGTAAAAACTTTAAACGGAATAAGTCCAGAATTTGGAGAGAACTGCTTTCTGGCAGACAATGCGGTAGTGGTAGGCGATGTAGTGATGGGCAACGACTGTAGTATATGGTTTGGAGCAGTTTTGCGCGGAGATGTACATTCAATACGCATGGGCAATAAAGTAAATGTACAGGATAATGCAACCATACACGCTACCTACAAAAAATCGCCGACAAGTATTGGAAACAATGTTTCTATTGCGCACAATGCAGTGGTGCATGGTTGTACCATCGAAGACAATGTACTTATAGGCATAGGTGCAGTAATACTAGATGATGCTGTGATAGAAAAAAATGTAATTATAGCTGCTGGTACGGTTGTGACCAAAGGCATGCGTTGCACATCAGGTAGCATATATGCAGGCGTACCGGCAAAAAAAGTGAAAGACATGGAACCAAAGCATCTGGAAGGAGAAGTAAACAGGATAGCCGATAGCTACCTTATGTATGCAGGATGGTATAAGTAGCAAATACTATAAATGTATCTGCTCTGCCGAAAAACTTTCGCCCAAAAACTTGGCGCCACGTAACTCGAAAGATTCGACCGAATCAGTAGTCACAAATCGTCGGGTTTTATTTTTGCTGCATTTTCTTTCCATTTCTGGGTGGCGTTGCAGATAATCTGCAAGTTTCTCGGCTACTATATTACCTTGCGATATGATTTTTTTGTGTGATGGGAGAAAATGTGCGATTCTGTCTGCAATGAGTGGATAGTGAGTGCAGCCCAAAATAATTGTATCCATCTCGTCGGACTGAGAAACGAGTGCATTCAGATCCTTTTGAATAAAATAATCGGCTCCCGGGGATAAGTATTCATCGTTTTCAATGAGAGGAACCCACATTGGGCACGCATGCTGATAGACCACAATATCATCGTGAAGCTTATTTATTTCGAGTGGATAAGAGTTTGAAAGCACTGTACCAATGGTACCAAGCACGCCTACATGCCTGGAAGATGTATACTCATGTATGGCTTCTACGCTGGGTCTTATGACGCCCAAAACGCGCCTACCGGAATCGAAGCGTTGCAAATCGTTTTGCTGAATACTGCGCAGTGCTTTGGCGGATGCAGTATTGCAAGCCAAAATAACCAAATGGCAACCTTGGCTGAACAACCACTCCACTGCTTGCAAGGTGTACTCATATACTGTATGAAAAGACCTGTTTCCGTAAGGTGCGCGTGCATTATCGCCCAAGTAGATATAATCGTATTCGGGCAGCTTTGCCAGAAATTCGCGTAGCACGGTAAGGCCACCATATCCGGAATCGAAAACACCAATAGGATTCATGCGTCAGAATTTTATATAAAAATAAAAGGCCCATCATACAGTACGCACATATTACTGCACGGACTGTATGAAGGGCCATTGAATTAAAATCTACAATATACCTAGTTTCTTTTTTACCAAAGGTAGGCAATCTTCAACTTTCTCTGGATGACCGAAAATTACTCCGGCACCCGGATCGTAAATAAGAATGAAACCATTCTCTTTGATAACATCTTCTATGGCTTTATTTGCTTTGTCTCTGATAGGTCCCATGAGCTCCATTTGCTTTGCCTGAATTTTTTCAGAGGCCGATTGTTCAAATTCTTGGGTTCTACGATAAATATCAGACAATTCCTTCTCTTTCAATTCACGTTGAATTTCGGAATAAGTTTTTGCAGCATCCTGATATTCCTTTAGTTTGGTGTTGTACTCAACTTGCATAATATCAAGTTGATCACGAATTTCTTGAACATATTTCTCAAGATCCGCTTGTGCGGTTTTTGTTTCCGGCATTAAGGCTAACAATTGTTGGGTATCAATTTTCCCGAATTTTTGAGCGGATGTTATTCCCGAAATCAGGAATAAGCTGAATAACAAGATTAAAACTTTGGTGTTTTTCATTCTGTAAAAAATTTATTATTTATTTATTGCTTCCGTATCCAAGTTTTTCGAGCACATTATCGCTGAGGTCAATTTCAGGATTGGCATATAAAATGCTAACACCACTGCTGGCGGTATCAAAAATAAGGTCGAAACTACCTTCTTCAGCAATTTCTTTAATTGCAGCATACACGTTGTCCTGAATTGGTTTTACAAGTTCTTCGCGTTTTTTAAAAAGTTCGCCTTCAGGTCCAAAGTATTTTTTTTGTAAATCGCGCACAGCTGTCTCAGCAGCCACTATTTCAGCTTCTTTCTTCTTTCTCATTTCTTCTGAAAGCAGCACATAATTGTTCTGAAAATCTTCGTATAACTTTTTAACCATTGCACGTTTGTCCTGCACTTCTTTTTCCCATTTTTTCGACATTTCGTCGAGTTGATTCTGAGAAGATTCGTAAGCAGGAATATTACTGAGAATGTACTCAGTATCTACAGTAGCCAGATTGTTTTGAGCAAATACCTGCCCAACAGCAAGTAATACAAACACTAGAACGGCAATTATGTTTTTCATATTGGTAATGATATTTTGGTTTTAGAATTCTTGTCCAAGTATAAAGTGCCAGTTAGAACCACTAGGCGTAGAGGAGCCGGGAATGGCATCGAAACCATATCCCCAGTCAACACCCATAAGCCCGACCATAGGCAAAATAAATCGAACGCCTAAACCGGCAGTTCTGTAGTTCTGAAAAGGATTGAAATCTGAAAAATCGTACCATGCATTTCCTGCTTCCACAAAGGTTTTTACATATATGGTGGCTTGTGGGTTTAAAGAGACAGGATATCTAATTTCAAAAGAAAATCTATTGAAAAGGTTGGCACCATTATCAGGTGTAAGTGAATTATTTTCGTAGCCCTTTAATCCAATGGTTTCTCTGCCATACTGGTTGTAACCGGTCATACCATCTCCACCCATTGTAAAACCTTCAAACGGTGAGCGAAGATTTTTGTTGTAATATCCAAGAAAACCAAATTGTCCTCTGGCTTTTAGTATCAAATCACCCACAATTCTTGTATACCATTCGGCATTAAATTTCCATTTGTGGTATTCAATCCAGTCAAATTTCTCTTCTTGTGTGAGAACACTATAGTCATCTATGTTATCGAATAGTGAATAGGGAGGAGTGATTTGTAAAGAGAGGGAAAAAGATGAACCGCTACGTGTATACATAGGGTTATCGATAGAATTTCTGGCCAAAACAGTTGTAAAACTAAGGTTATTTGCAATACCATCGGTTACAATAAAATAATTCCAGCCTTTTAGGTTATAATTCTGAAAACTAACTTCATTGTACAAAGTAAAATAATCGTCGGGGGCTTTCAATCGTTGTCCCAAGCCTATTGACAATCCATTGGTAATCATATATATGCGTTCGGGATCTGAAAATCCGAGTCCATTTGAATTTACTGTTCGATAAAGCGAAACACTCAGGGAGTTTGGTTTAGTTCCTCCTAACCAAGGTTCAACAAATGAAACGCTGTAAGCTTGATAATATTTACCACTAGAGCGCACACTCAATTTGAGTTGTTGCCCGTCGCCGGAAGGAATAGGCTGCCAACCGTCTTTCTTAAAAACATTGCGTGCTGAGAAGTTATTGAATGATAGCCCAATATTACCCACCAGCATGCCAGCCCCCCAGCCTCCAGAAATCTCTATTTGGTCATTGGCACGCTCTTCTACCAAGTACTCCAAATCTACAGTACCATTGGCCACATTGGGAACCGGATTCACATTCAGCTTTTCAGGATCGAAGTGCCCCAGCTGAGCCAACTCTCTTATGGTACGAGTGATATCACGTTTGCTAAATAGTTCACCGGGAGTTGTTTTTATCTCTCTTCGTATCACATGTTCGTTGGTCTTGGTATTGCCAGTTATGGTTACATTGTTTACGGTAGCTTGTTTGCCTTCGTAAAGTCTCATTTCTATATCAATCGAATCATTAATATTTGCAATCTCGCTTGGGATGACGTGATAAAATAAATATCCGTTGTCCATGTAAAGATTTCCTACAGCATCTTCGTCGTAGTTCAATCTTTTATCGAGATGTGACTGGTTGTATAGGTCACCTTTTTTTATGCCCAACACTTTGGTAAGGGCTTCAGAAGTATACTTGGTATTGCCTACCCATGAAATGTTGCGGAAGAAATACTGATTTCCTTCTTCAATATTAATTTTGACGTGCAACATATTGTCAGACACTGAATAAACAGAATCCATGGTAAGGCGGGCATCGCGGTAACCTTTCTCATTGTATTTCTCAATAATTTTGTCGAGGTCTTCTTCGTATTTTTCAGGAATGTATTTTGAAGGTTTAAAGAATCCGTACCAACGCTTCTTTTTTGTCTCCTTCATGGATCTGCGGATTTTGGCATCAGAGAAAACTGTATTTCCATCTACTTCTATATCATCAATCTTTACTTTATCATTTCTGTTAACATCAATGACGAGAATAACGGTATTGAGGATGGATGTATCTTCCACCTGATTAATTTTTATATCAGTATTGTAATACCCTTTATCTACATAGTACTTTTTAATAATATTTCTAGCATTAATAAGCATATTATCAGTAACCTGGGCACCACGCACTAGACTTATTTTTTCTTCTAATTCCTTTTTGTCAGCCGACTTAATTCCAACAAACTTATAATCAGACAGTCGTGGCCGCTCGAGCAAGAATAGTTCGAGATAAATTTTATCATCTTCAATTTTGGTGGCATACAGTTCAATATGTGAAAACATATTCTGTGCCCACAATTTATCCAGGGCTCTGGTGGTAGCTTCACCCGGAATTTCAACCTTGGCGCCTACAGTCAGCCCGGTTAATTGAATGATTGTGTTATGATTGAGATATTTTATTCCTTCTACTTTTATGTCTGCAATTTCGTAGACTTTTGGTGAAGAGTAATCTATAACATCCTGAGCATTAGTATTTACATGAAAACCCAGCAGTAAAACAATAAGAATAAGACTAACAAATAAACGCAGCATATTGCAATAATTATTTACATATATTTTGGTAACAGGGGAAACTAAATTTACAATTTAGAAGCATGCAAAAATAGTATTATTTATCTATCTGATTTACCTGCTCACTTATTTTTCCAAATCTACGTTCGCGCTGTTGGTAATTATAAATGGCTTCAAAAAAATCTTCTTTCGCAAAATCCGGCCAAAACTTGCTAAGAAAATAGAATTCGGAATAAGCTATTTGCCAGAGCAGAAAGTTACTGATACGATACTCTCCACTTGTGCGGATAATGAGCTCAGGATCCGGCATATTTGAAGTATTCAGATATTTACCTATGGTTTTTTCGTCAATATCGTCTGCATTCAGCAAATTATTGGCCACTAATTTAGCAATTTGCTTTGCGGCATTGGCTATTTCCCATCTACCCGAATAACTAAGTGCAAGTACCAGAGAGAGTCCATTGCAATGTGCTGTATCGGCTTTGGCACGTTCAAGCGAAGATTTTACACGAGAGGGTAAACTATCTAAATCTCCAATACTAAGTATACGTACATTGTTTTTGATCAGGCGCGGAGTTTCTTCACGTATGGCTTTCATAAGAAGCTGCATAAGTGCATTAATTTCGAGCTTTGGTCTGTTCCAGTTTTCAGTTGAAAAGGCGTATAAGGTAAGGTACTTAACACCAATTTCTGAAGCTGCTTCTACGGTATCTCTTACAGCATTTACACCGTTTTGGTGTCCAAAAATTCGATTGTTTCCTTTTGTTTTAGCCCATCGCCCGTTTCCATCCATGATGATAGCCACGTGTTGGGGTATTTTATCGGAATTAATAAGATTTTTTACAGACATTTTTTATCTAATTTGCTTATGATAAGAGGAATAAGCAGGGCATAACCCCCTTTTCCCAGCGATGTCAAATGTAAAAATAATTCCTACGAATGAATACCAGTCTTTATTAAATAGTTGTGTTTTTTGTTTTTCACTGGCTAAAGCATCGGCTAACTGCAGGGTTTCAGGTGTAAGTTTATCAAGATTATCGGTAAAAGTTTTGTGAAACGTCCATTCCAAGGCTATTCCCATTTTTTTTGTAGCTTTATATTTTATTCCGGCACCAAAAGGAATAATAAACTGAACGGGGTACCCCCCGGTATTAGGTATTACTGACATAGCCAAACCTGCAGTAAGGTAAGGCGAAGATGTTTTGGCTTTTGGTTTCATTGAACGGAAATTAAATTCCATTCGAGCTGACCACTCACCTATGAAAGTATTGAAATTATAGTTTCTATCTAGGCTGCAAGCTGTAATGTGGATTGAAGTTGCGACGAAACAATATACCATACATAGGTTGTATTCTATAAAATGGTGTTCCCTGATTTAGTTCACCTATATAATAAGCTCCTCCGCCCTGAACACCCATCTGAGAATATTGCTGTGCCTGAACCATATACGCTAGGCCAACGAATATGATGATTAAAATAGCTTTGGCTTTTATCATTATGAATTGTTATTTAAATTTTGGTAAACCGCTTCTTGTAGAACTCAATTTTCGGTAAAGGGTAATATTTAGCATCATATATGAATCGTTGTAATCCGGACTTCCTCTGAATCGTTTTCCGCTTTCATATCGATTTTCTTCCCAATCGGGATCCCCTGGCTCTATGGTTGTATTGGTATTATAATCTGTTATATGTATATGCCTGTCTGAAAATACAGAATGAACAGCGTAGTTTTCATATGTTCCTGAGATCCAGCCTTTGTCCACAGCTTCATAAAAATTAAAGTATCGGTTGCTAACATCGTCGATATAATCGGTGGTAGTGTATCTGTTGCTAAGCTCCATGCCTATAGACCAATATCTGTTGATCGTATACTTAGCCCCTATACCCATGGGTATTGCCAATTGGAATCGCTTATAAGGATTTGGAACTTTCACCAGTACAGAGTCTTTGTCTTTGTATTGCGTCACATGGCCTTGTCCCTCAGTACCCAATGGTTGAAGTTCATACCAGTTGCCGTCGGGACCTAAAGCTTTAGGGTTGAAATAGAAACCGCCAACACCTACAAAAACGTAAGCACTCAACAAATTTCTGAGGCCTGCAGATATCTGGTATCGGGAACTGATTTTCTCCTTTATAAAATGATACTCAATCTGCGAAGAGGCTTCCATGAGCGGCGAATAGAAACTTAGGTTTCTATTCTGACGACCGTAAGAACCTGAACGTTCATCACTTCCATTGAGAAAGCCATAAAATATCTGCCCCCTAACGGTCATGTTTTCAAATATTTTATATCGCATACCAGCGTGAAAAGATGGCCGTGTAGCTGCTCCGTCAAGGTCGCGTACGCCAAGAAAGTGAGAAGCATCGGCGCCACCACCTCCCAAATCGCCCATAAAATTGGTTGTTCCCAGCCCGAAGAACAAATCGTATCTATATTGTTTCCACCGCTGAGCTTGGGTAGAAAGCATAGGTATGAGCAGAGCTAAGATTAAAATTGTACGTTTCATAACAAATATTGGTGCTATTGAATAAATACTCTATTAAAACTTATAAATGATACGAATATTTTACAAATAAGTTTCTTTAACATTTCAAAAAATAAACCAACTTATCAATTTCTTTTATCGGCACCCCACATTAATTTATTTCGTAGGGTTTTGAAGAAGGTATTGTTTGGAAATTTAACCAAATTGAGACTAAAATCTGCTTTGCGTATATACAACTCAGTATTGTCGGCAATAAAAACAGAACGAGAATCGAGCGAGGCTAGGTACTCATGATTTCGACCTTCTACTACAAGTTTTATTTCACAGTCGTTGGGCAGTATCATGGGGCGCACCGTAAGATTATGCGGTGCTATAGGTGCTATTATAAAGTTGCTGGCCAAAGGCGACACTATAGGTCCCCCCACACTCAGGGAATACGCAGTGCTTCCTGTAGGCGTAGCTACAATAAGGCCATCGGCCCAGTATGAATTCAGATAATCTCCGTTTACGTATGCATGAATTGTAATCATGGAAGAGGAGTCCTTTTTGTGCAAAGTAAGTTCATTGAGGGCAAAATTGAGCTTCCCGAAATGATTTTGCTCTGTTTGTAACGAAAGTAAAACTCTTTTCTCAATTTGATAGTTACCGGCAAACAAATCGTTAATAGCAGTTTCAATCTCATGGCGGGATATATCCGCCAAAAAGCCCAATCTGCCGCTATTGAGTCCGATGAGTGGTGTTCCTGAGTCCTTAACAAATATAGCAGACTCCAAAAAAGTGCCATCGCCACCCACACTGATGCAAAAATCGGTTGCGGGCAAGAGTTCATCAGTAGCGCCAAAGGTTTTGATGTGGCCAAGACGCCTTGCTGCAATAGCATAGTCAACAACTTCTGAAAATAGGGTTCAAAGTCGGGTTTAAAATCCTTGCCAAAAATTGCTATGTGCATATAGTGAATTTAAAAACTGAGCAAAAGTAAGAAGATGACTGATTTGCGCAAAACTATTGTTGCAAAAAGCAGTATTATAATTTTTGGTATTAAAAAGAGACCCTGATGGGTGCTTTTAAGTGCAAAAAAACGCCGTACTCCCCGTACTTGTTTACCGAAAAATCAACACGTATTACTTTATCATAGTATGTTACAAAGTCGATACCAACGCCATAACTAAACAAAAAGGTATTCACAAAGGTGTTGTTGTAAAGGGTTGAAACATCGCTATTATCAACAGTATAGGCCAGATCTGTATACGCGTTCAGATATACACTTACAGGTATTTTGTTGAATTTTGGGAACGGCAAAAAATCGAGATTATAAATATGTTCTTCAAAAATCTGATATTTAATATTTTGTTGGGCAAAAGCTAAATGCTCAGCATCAACAACGTAGTACTCGTAACCGCGTAGTGCAAATGTAT